>ERZ779865.2017-NODE-2017-length-13617-cov-12.046527_pt1 | contig 13617 bp, 9 predicted proteins | sample MGYA00433088_ERZ779865 | MGnify/ENA primary metagenome ERZ779865 (study PRJEB29588, sample SAMEA2151703) | human gut metagenome | biome: human gut; feature: human-associated habitat; material: faeces | place: Denmark | collected 2008/2010 ... | reverse complement strand
ACAAGGGGATTTCACATAAAATACGGCGCGCCAGTTTCCTGACACGCCGCATTTTGGGGATAGTTTTATTATGAATACAGATATAAGCATTTATTAATATGCAGCTTCATATATTTCAAGTATCTGCTCCTCACTAAGCTGCACATAGTTGTTCCTGAGGAGTCTCTGCTGAGTCTTTATTACATCACCTGCAAATATTGAAAGGTCCGATTTCTTCACTCCGAATTCTTCAAGTGGCGCACTCTTTAACACCTTGTCCATAAGTGCATAAAGTTCTTCGAGTGCATTTTCAGGTGCTACAGAAAGACTTTCTGCGATAACACCTTCAAGGTCGTTGATTCTGCCTGTCGGCTTAATCTTTTTATACATCTTCATGACATCTTTAAACATAAGCTGGTTAGACTGTCCATGAGGTATGTGATATACAGAGCCTAATGGATAAGCACAGGCATGAACTGCTGCACAGCCTGCATATCCGAATCCAAGTCCTGCCCAGTTAGAAGCCTTTAAGAAATCTGCAGCGTAAGTCTTCCATGCGTCTTCACCTCCGGCTTCCACGGACTTTTTCCAGCATGTAAGAATAGTCTTAAGTGCCTCTGTTGAGAAAATTCTGGAAATACTGCAGCCATTAGGACTTAAGAAAGATTCAACACTGTGAACCATCGCATCTATTGAAGAAGTTGCAAATATCTTATATGGAAGTGAGTCTAACATATTAGTTATCATGACTGCACTGTCTGCAACCATTGCCGGGGCTGCGAGTCCCATCTTAACACCCTTGCTGACACGGTTAATTACTGAAATATTAGTAACCTCGCTGCCTGTTCCGCATGTTGTAGGAACAATGATAAGCGGATGAACTTTGCTAAGACTTCCTACTTTATCATAGAGGTCATCTACAGTATCGTCCTTTCCTGCAACCGCAACAACCTTTGCAATATCAATAACTGTACCGCCGCCAACTGCAATTATACGGTCATAAGTCTTATCACGAAGTTCATTAAGAATTGCATCAACCATGCCGTCTGTCGGCTCACCCTTGCCGTATTTCTCACGGAAAAGTGTCTGTACTCCTGTGTTAAGCGGAGCAATATATTTATCAAATGTATGCTCACCGCATAACACAAGGTCATCAGCACCGATTCCAGCTTCTTTAGCAAACTGTTCAAATGTATCAAATTCCTGTATTTCTGTCTTTATAGAAAAGCCCTTCATCAGCTTAAGCCTCCTTCTTTAACTGCTTTGCATCGTCCTGCTCGAACTTGCGGTCAATCATGTCAATAATCATATCCGCTGTCTCGTCCCAGCCTAAGATGCTGCTGTTGATAAGCATATCTCTTGTATGCCTGTCGCCACGCTTCTTTCCTGTAATATACTCATGTCTTGCATGCTGTGCCTTATCAACAGACTCCCATTCTTCCTTAGCCTTACGCATATTCTTGATACCTTTTTCCTTCATGACCACTGCAATCTCATCTTCCTGCGGTGCATATATGAACACATTAAGAACATCATCCCTGTTTCTTAAAATGTAGTCGCTGCTTCGTCCAACAATGACGCATGATGACCTGTTGGCAAAATCATTGATTGCCTGGAACTGTGCATCAATAACCCTGTTAGAAAGGTTTGCATATCTCACTCCATATGATGTGTCAAATGCGTATCTTACGCCAATCTTTGTATCAGCCTCCTCAACAAGTCCCTTATCTACACCAATCTGTGCAACTACCTTATCAACAAGATCTCTGTTGTAATACTCGATTCCTAACCTGTCGGCAATCATCTTGGCAATCTGTGGACCGCCACTTCCATACTCACATCCGACAGTAATAACAAAATGTCTGTCCGGATACTTTGCATTTGGAAGTACTGCCTCTTCCTGTTCTTCTGCCTTTCCACCATCCTCGACAATGAATATATCACGACCAAACTCTGCACCGTATTTCTTCTTAGAATAGAAGTAGAAGAACGCACCAAGTGCAAGCCAGATACCAACTACAATCCATTCCTGCCATACAAGTGCGGCTGAAAATGAAGCTGGAACAATGTAGAGTAATGTCATGAAGCCTGCCATAAGTACTGCCATAACTCCAACAAATCTGCCTGCCTTAACCTTGTAAGGTCTTGCCATCTCAGGCTTCTTCTTACGAAGGATACAGAATGAAATTGAGACAAACATATAAGCAATAACACAACCAAATGAAGCTGCATCAACTAACCATACAAGCACGCCTCTTCCAAAGAAAGGTGCTGCAACGCAGGCAATACCACAAAGGATAATGGCTGCTTCAGGAGTCTTATGCTTTCCTAATTTACCAAACATTTTAGGAATCATAAGAGACTCACCCATTGAGTAAAGTGCACGACTGCCACCCATCAGGAATGAGTTCCATGATGTGATGATTCCACAAAGACCACCTATAATAAGCACTTTGCCCATAAGCGGTGACCTGAACGCTATCTCAATTGCCTTGGCAGATACAAGTCCGTTCTGTGAAGACATTTCCTGTGCGATTGCACTCTGTGGCATTATGTAGCAGACTGCAAATATGATAAGGAGATACCATGCAACAGCTAAGAATATAGACAGAAGCATTATCTTACCAATTTTCTTGTATGGCACATTAATCTCCTCTGCTGCCTGTGGAATTACATCAAATCCTATAAAGAGGAATGGTGTCATGCAGGCTACCTTGAACACGCTGCCAAGTGTATTACCTGAGCCTGATTCCCACATTTGTCCTGTAATATTAGCACCATCACCGTTAACTGCTGAACCGACTACAAGAAGAATTCCTGCGATAGCGATAATTGCTGTGAGGACAGTCTGTAATATAGCGGCTGTCTTCGCACCTCTTATATTGATAAATGTGATTAACACTGCAACGACGACACCTAACAGAATTGTTGTCAGATAAATGTCTTTTCCAGCTATTGAATACAGGTAAACCTGATTAAATTCAGGGAAAAGGTATGTGATAACTGTTGGAAGTGCGGTTGCCTCAAATGCTGAGGTAGCCACATATCCCAATATAATCATCCATGTACACACAAAAGAACCTGTAGGTCCCATTGCCCTGTAACTGAATACATGTTCACCACCACACTGCGGCATTGCTGATGTAAGCTCTGCGTAGGTAAGTCCTACGAAGAATACCATAACGCCACCGATAAGCATTGCTATGATTGAACCGGCAAAGCCAGCCGTTGTAATCCAGTCACCAGAGTTAATTACCCAACCCCAGCCTATCATCGCACCAAATGCGATAACAAGTATGTCCCAGGCACCCATTACCTTATCAAACTTAGATTTCTGCTCCATAATATATCCTCCCACGATTAAGTTGTGGCTAAAACCACATTTGCACTACGCTTCTAACGCTTCCTTCAAAGCCTCCTCAAAGATTTCAAGACCTTTTTCCATCTGCTCATCTGTCATTGTAAGAGGTGCTAAGAATCTTACTGTGTTGCTCGCTGTACCACAGCTTTCAAGAAGAAGTCCCTTCTGGATAGCATTCTGGATAAGGTCTGCAACAAGCTTAGTTGCCGGCTCTTTAGTCTCTCTGTCTTTAACGAACTCTATACCAACCATTGCGCCAAGTCCTCTTACATCACCGATAACATCATATTTGTCCTGAAGCTCCTTGTAACGCTTCATAACTGTCTCTCCGATGTGTCTTGCCTTAGCTGCATAATCATCACGCTTCATAACATCCATTACTGCAAGTGCTGCGGCTGCTGCAACAGGGTTACCACAGAATGTACCACCGATAGTTCCTGCTGGAGCTGCATCCATAATCTCTGCTCTTGCTGTGATTGCTGAGATTGGAAGTCCTGCACCAAGTGATTTTGCTGTTGTGATAATATCAGGTGCTGCACCTACTTCAGCCCAGTACTCAGATGCATAATACTTACCTGTTCTGCAGTTACCACACTGAACTTCATCAGCTATCATTAAGATTCCGTTGTCATCACATATCTTTCTTACTGCCTTAACCCACTCGATTGGTGCAGGGATAAATCCGCCTTCGCCCTGGAATGGTTCAACAATCATGCAGGCTATTTCACTTGCTGGTGCACCCTCATCAAATATTCTGTTAAGTTCATCTATGTAATACTGAATTGCCTCTGCTTCTGTGTAGCCCTTCGGTGCTCTGTAAAGATATGGATAAGGTGCTCTGTAGATACCTGCTGGGAATGGTCCCATGCCTACTGCATATACCTTCTTGGCTGTAAGCGCCATTGTAAGATTAGTTCTTCCGTGGAAAGCACCTGTAAAGCAGATAACTCCGTTTCTCTTTGTAAATGCTTTGGCAATCTTAATTGCATTTTCATCACACTCAGCACCTGAGTTAGCAAAATATGTTTTCTTGACATCACCCTTGCATGGCATTATTTCGTTAAGCTTTTCAGCAAGGCTTACATATCCGTCATGAACATATACATTGAAAATCGTGTGGAAATATTTTTCTGTCTGTGCCTTAACTGCTTCAATTACTTCCGGATTAGAATAACCGATATTAAGAACGCCAACGCCGCCAACCCAGTCAAGGAACTTATTGCCATCAAGATCTTCAAACATTGCTCCGCCGCCCTGCTTGATACATATTGGATAAGCCTTTCCGCAGAGTGCCTTTGGAATTGCTGCATCTCTTCTGTCGAGAAGTGCCTTTGACTTAGGTCCTGGAACCTGCTCTGTAATAATTTCTGGAAGTGCCTTTGATAATTCTGTAGTTGTCATAATAAAATCCTCCTTATTGATGAAGTTCCTGAATGCCCGCCGCAATTCCACCACTGCTCGCTGCCCGCTGCCCGCAGCTCAGAATGCACGAAAGGCGCCGAGAATTATTCATTCCCGACGCCTTTGTCTTTCAAAAACTTTAATTTATTTTGTTTATGGTCTGAATTATACTATTTTTTCTTCGTTTATCAATGTTTCTGATTAACTATATTAATTGTGCACCGTGCACAAATAGATACTTTCACACTGAATCTGCATTTATTTTCTGCCGCGATAGCTTCTTATCATAAATGCAAGCTTTAACTCAAGGCATGTATCCAGATTCTCAAAATCAACCCCAAGCAGTTCTCTTATCTTGTTAAGCCTGTAATTGAGCGTGTTCCTGTGAATAATCAGACTCTGCGCTGTCTCTTTGACATTACAGTTATGATTAAGAAAGCTCTCCAGTGTCTCGCACAGACTGCCGTTATTAATCTCATCAGCATCTATCAGCTTGCCAATATTCTTCGCAACATAATCATCCAAGAATCTACCGTCTGAAATCTTCGATATAAATGTATATATTCCCTGCTCCTTATAGAAGAAAATATGCCCACCTGTATCCGATACTGATGCTACTCTTACAGCCTCAGCCGCTTCCCGCCTGCTCGTCTTCACATCTTCAAGATATTCAACGCTGCTTCCAATTCCAACCTTGAGATTAATATGATATTTTTTGTCCGCATTTGTGACAATATTATTAAGTACCGTCTTTAAATCTTCTTCACCAAGTCTGTCAGTAGATACAAGCGCAAGCACAGAACCAGTCTGTGGCATTACAAGCACACTCACTCCCTGATAAAATGAAAATTCCATATTGATAATGCTTCGTATCTCCTGACCTGTGGAAAGCAGATCTTTGCTACCCCGCCTCTGCCTGCTGAATGTGAATTCTATCACACAGAAACTTCCTGAAAGGTCAATTCCAAGAAACTGCGCCTGCTCAAGCACACTGTCACGGTTAAGATGCTCCGCATCGAGGATTGACGCAAATACCTGCTCCTCAAGATTTCTGTTATTCTCCTCAAGCACCAGCCTCTTACACAATATCTGTGATAAATCCACAAGCGGGAATTTCTCCAGCAGTTCAAATAACGGCAGATTCTCGCTGTCACAATACTCAATAAGCTCTGGCAGAATCTGCCCTTCATTAATTCCAAGTGCAGCGATTCCCTTATCCGCCATGCTTGTAATAAGTGCCATCAGCTTATTCTTATCCTCTGTCACATCAGGGTTCGTCAGCACTACGAACTCGCCGCCATGAATATAATTCTCAACATGATACTCATTCTTAACACACTGCAGGCAGTCCGCAAAATATATCCACCTTATCGTGTTCTTCATGCCTTCTGCACCAGCCTTGAGGTTCAGCACATTATTTAATTGTGGGATTCTTGTCATATCTTCGCAATTCATGTTGTCACCTACCTTACATTTTTATGGACGTAAAAATGTGTTTTATCACGCTTTTATGTACTAATTTTTGTGTTATATTACATTTTTCTGCACGAACTTTTCTCAATCCACTCATCGGACATTTCAAAATGCTGGTAATCTTTCGCATGTTCCCAGTCGCCGCCCCACTCAAATCCATGTTCTGCAAACACATTATAGCACAAATCGTCATGGTCAATCTTATGTGGAAATTCAATGCTTCTGTCCGTATACTTTTCAGCGTTGGCAGGCTCTACATTTCTTCTGCCATCAACATTTTTTACATAAGGATTATAAAGCGTGTTGATGTCAACCGCCAGCCCTAACGCATGCTTTGACAGCTTCGTTGAATAGGAAATGTATCTGAAATTAAACGCTGAAGAATTATTATCACTCATCGACTTCTCATCATCAGCATCATATTCATCAATAAGTCTGATTTTTTCAATCTCGTAACCAGCCTCGTAAAGCTGCTTAAATATATCAAGCACATCATCAGCAATCAGCTTGTTCACAACCAGCTCACCTATGTGCGTTTTCCCATCAAATCCGACATGCAAAACTTTAAGATACCGCAAATCTTCTCTTGGAACGGTGCAGTTGTCCTTAAATGATTTCCCCTGCATCTTTGCAAATATGTCGTCTGGAATTGGTGATATGGTGAATGGTTGGGTGTTCATGTACTTGCTCCTCTGTTTTTTCTTATAATAACATTATCTGGCATGAGTTTCATTAAAAATATAAAGGGCATACATGAATTATTGCTCAAATCAGACAAATGTCTGACAAATTAGAGACAATCCATGTACGCCCTCTTAAATCTAATACTCAAATTCTACTATCCTGCAATTCTCACATATGCATGCTTCCACTTTCGTTCTGTGGCTCGCCTTAAGCGGTGTGATTTCAACAAATCCTTTGGCTGTTTTCGCATTTGTAAATACTCCAGGCACTTCATCGGCAAAGCTGAATGCGCCGTCTTTGCTGCTGAAAAGGTATCCCTGCCGCATTTCCTTATTACATTTTGGACAAATCATACATAACACCTCATTCCTTAATATCTTTACTAAGAACCGACATTGCCATGCTAAGTTTTTCTTCAAACTGCTCTGCTTTAACAAGGGCTATGCCCTCATTGTCATCACCGAGCACAACCAGCCTGCTGCCATTCACCAGTCCAAAAGTCTCTCTAGCCTCTTTAGGAATAACTATCTGCCCACGGTCATTCACTGTGACAACACCCCACATGTGTTTGCCCTTCGGTGCCGGCGCCATCCTTTGCCCTTCAAGTTGCACATCGTCATTAATCAAGGAATCTATCGTCACGCCATAAAATTCTGCAAGCCTGCCGCATTTTTCAATATCAGGAATTGTTTCACCACGCTCCCATTTGGCATATGCCTGCCTCGATATTCCAATAACCTCTGCGATATCCTCCTGCGTCTTACCCGCAAGCGACCTCAGCATAATAAGATTCTCCTGTAGCATAATGTCAGTCCTTTCTGTTGTTATGTATGTATTATAACCCTTGTAAAATGTGGATTCCACCAATTGTAGTTGTCAGAAAAGTGGGAATTGTGGTGGAATTGGTTGCGTAAAAATTCACTTTAAAATTAAAAAGAGGGACAGATTTCTCTGCCCCTCTCAAGTATGCATCCGCAAACGCATACCCCAATTAGTATCTATAATATACAATATCAACCTTAAAAATGCAAGGTTATTATTTATATGTAACTTTCTGTTAATATGTTATTGTATTAGTATCGATAAATACAGACACTTGGGAACAGCGTAAGCTTGAAGATATTTATGGTTCTATTGGAAATGCATTCGTAGGAACAGCGACTCCGTATTATGTGGAAAGCGGTCATTTTTACCTTGAATCGAATAATATCAAGGATGGACAAATCAATTATAATACAGAAGTTTTCATCAATGATGAGTTTTATGAAAAGCAAAAAGATAAGTGGCTTCATACTGGTGACATGGTTATGGTTCAGTCAGGTCATGTTGGTCATGCAGCCGTAATCCCTGAAGAACTCAATAATTCTGCGGCTCATGCATTGATTATGTTCAGAAATCCAAAGGAAGAAATTGAACCATATTTTCTGAATTACCAATATCAGACATTAAAGTCAAAAAAGAAAATCGAGAACATTACGACAGGTAATACCATCAAACATATTCTTGCTTCGGAGATGCAACAGTTTGAGGTAGATATGCCAGAATTGGCGGAACAGAAGAAAATTGCAGAATATTTCAGTGGACTTGACCACCTCATCACTCTTCATCAGCGTAAGTTATTTTTAAATTTTGCAAAAAGAAATGATTGGGAACAGCGTAAGTTAGATGATGTTGTTGAAGATTACGTTGAAAGAACAATGGTTGAAAATCAATATCCAGTTTTAACTTCATCACAGAGAAAAGGAATTGTGTTACAAGATGAATATTTTTCAGGAGATAAAGTAAGTCAGAGTGGTAATATAGGATATTTTATAATTCCTCGTGGATACTTTGCTTTTCGAAGCAGAAGTGATAATGATGTTTTTGTCTTTAACCGTAATGATGTTGTGGATATGGGGATAATAAGCTATTTTTATCCCGTATTTAAACCTAGAGGAGTAGATTCTGATTTCTTATTATACAGATTAAATTATGGTTTGGAGAATCAAATCAAAATAAATTCTGAGGGAACAGGTCAGCATGTTTTATCATTAAAAAAATTTAAAAATATGATTGGATTATTTCCATCATATGAAGAACAAAAAAGGATTGGAACATATTTTTCTCAGATAGACCATCTCATCACTCTTCATCGGCGTGCGTATTACAATAAAAAAGGAGGACTTACAAATGTACACAACGACAACCAACAACACTATGCTATTCTGTGATTACTACAAACAATGGATTACAGTCTATAAGGAGGGAGCTATTCGACCTGTTACCATGAGCAAATATAATATGGCTCATCAATGGCTTGAGAAGCTTATTCCTAACCTAACTATTGGTGAACTTGATCGTTTTTCTTACCAGAAGCTTCTTAATGATTATGCAATATCCCACGAACGACAAACTACAATGGATTTTCATCATCACCTCAAATGTGCAATCCTTGATGCCGTTGATGAAGGGCTTATTCTAAGAGATCCTACCAGAAAAGCAATTATTAAAGGAAAGACGCCTCGTAAGAAAAAACCTAAGTATCTTAACCAATATGAACTTCACAAACTATTGGATAATCTTGATTTAAAATCGGAGGTTAATTTAGACTGGCTTATCCTGTTAATTGCTAAAACAGGAATGCGTTTTTCTGAGGCACTGGCACTTACACCTAAAGATTTTGACTTGTCTCGTCAGATGCTTTCAGTTTCTAAGACATGGGATTATAAAAATCATACCGGTTTTCTTCCTACCAAAAATAAATCTTCTATCAGAAAGATACCGTTAGATTGGCAAACTGTTATGCAATTTGCCGAACTTGTAAAAAGATTACCTGAAGATGAACCTATTTTTGTAAATGGAAGAATTTATAATTCTACCATCAACAGTGTTCTAGCAAGACATTGCAAAGAGGTTGATATACCTATAATTTCAATTCATGGATTGAGACACACTCATGCATCGCTCTTGCTATTTGCTGGGGTATCAATAGCAAGCGTTGCCCGTAGATTAGGGCACTCAAACATAACAACAACACAAAAAACATACTTACATATCATTCAAGAACTAGAAAGTAAAGACATAGATTTAATTATGAGATCACTATCTAATTTAAATTAATAATAACAATACGCACGCTAATTTATAGATAAATGAAGAAAGCTTGTAGAAAAAAACTACAAGCTTTCTTCACTTTTATTCAATTAGTGAACCAATTTCTGGCATAAGTATTTCTTTAAATTCTCTAATAAGAGTTCCATTAAATTTGAATTTAGGCAGTGCTTCAGATGTTTCCATTTTATATGTCGCATAATCAGCAAGCTCCTTCAATTTATTTTCATTTGCAAGCTCTCCGGCTTTATAATTATAAGCCTCATATTTAACAGCTTCAAACGGAACATGCCACTTTTTCGAGAATTTTTCTATTTCCTTATCTATGGCAGAATAACGCATCTGATTAATAATAACAGACATATCTTGTCCCATAAACTTGGCTTTATCCTGTTCAATTTCATCTAGTACCTGTAATAATAAGTCACTTAGTTTAGGATTATCCTCTGCGAAATCTTTTACAATCTCTTTTAATTCCAGTAATTTATGTTCAAATTCTGCCTCATTAAATTCTAGGTCTTTTTGATCCAAGAAATCTACAAAACCTTGTAGCAATTCTACAATGTACTCAAAATCAATTTTAAATTTACTATATGCCACTAAATCATAATCATCTCTAATTGGTTCATCTCCTGTATCATCTGGTGGATCTTTTTTTAATTCTTCAATAACATTATTATAAACTGCAGCATAATCTTCATATATCTGCTGGTTAAATCCATATTCATCCAAAATTTCAGGTTCAAAAGTTGAAAATGATTTTAAATGTGCATAATCATGATCTAAGTCTCTAAACAATTTAATAAATGTTTTCTTTTGTTTCTTAGATAATCCATTTACATCTGCTGGTGTAGGAGCAAATGTCTGTATCGTCTTTAATGATAAAACAAAATTATTAAGTACAGTCTCCCAATCTTCAGCAATCGCTTGTCCTATACCACCTTTAGAATATAACACCAGTGCATCATTTATTTTTTCCTTATATTCTTTAGGACTTCTAAATGTAACAATCTGACCATATTCCTTGTTTTGATCATATAGACGATTTGTTCTTGAAAATGCCTGTATCAATCCCTGCGGACTCATTGGAGGCCTGTCAATAAATAATGTTGATAAACATGGAGCATCAAAACCTGTAAGCAACCTATCTACCACTATTACAATATCAACCTGCTGTTCCCTATCTGCATATCTTTTTTCTTTTCTTGCCAGTCTATCATTTAAATTGCCATTATATGCTCCAAGCCCCTCAATAGCATATTTTGTGCCAAAAAGTTTATTATAATATGCTAAATATCTCTTCATGGAATCCTGATTGACTTGTGATTGTTCTTCATTTTCTGATACAGAAAATGTAATAGCAACTTTAGGAAAATCTGGTAAGATTCTTTTTACATCATCACTTATTTTGAGTTCATCTTCCCCTGCTTTAATTTTCAAAATCATATCATAATATTTTTGAGCAATAGCTATAGATTCAACTGTAAGCATAGCTTCATAGGTCTTTCCCCTTCCATTCTGCATTCCAAATTTAGCTAATGACTGATTAATAATTATGTTCAAAACATTTCTCATGTGATTTACACTGTGATAATATTTATCTTCATCATCCTTTGGAATATCTCTAGGTCCAAGATTTTCAACATTAAACCCTAGTACTGCTCCATCATGAATTGCTTCTTTTATCGTATAACTATGAAGGCATGGTCCATATAACTCTTCTGTTGTCTGCGGTAAATCTCCTTTTTGTTCGTATTTATTCTCCTCAAATATAGGTGTTCCAGTAAACCCAAACCAAATTGAATTATTGAAGAATTTTTCTATGTCTCTCTTAGTCTGCGGAGTTACTGCTCTGTGACATTCATCTACTACAAATGCTACCTTAAGAGCCTTTATTTTATTATATTCTTTTGTTCCTTCTTTAAGTCGTCTGTTAATCATAACCTGCATCTTCTGACGCGTGGTTACAATCATCTGTCTGTTATCATCTGCTAATTTTTTTATCAAGCTGCCAACATGTTCAGTATCGTCTACATCAATAGTATCGTTATCTGCATATGACTGAAAAGCACCTTTTGTCTGTAAATCTAAATCTTTTCTATCAATTAAAAAAACAGTTTTTTGAATTGATGGTATATCCATCAAAAGATTTCTTGTAGCCTTATATGATGTCATTGTTTTTCCAGAACCAGTTGTATGCCAGATGTATCCTGATTTACCAGCTTTAGATGCTTCTCTCATTGCTTCAATAGCATGAATCTGGTAAGGTCTTAAAATAAGCAATTTTTTCTTGTCATTATCTAAAACTGTATATTTTGTTACCATCTCATGAGCCTGTGGTATTCTGAGTACAGCTTCAGCAAAATCAATATAATCACATACTGGCATATTTTCTCTATCTATCCAGCCTGTTAAAAACTTTTTGTTTAATTCAGTATCTCTTGCTGCTGAAAAATACTTTGTATCAACAGCATTACTAACCACAAACATCTGTACATTTGAAAAAATGCCATGAAATTTTCCTTCAGCTATGTATTTCTTTATCTGACGGTATCCATCCATATAAGAATGTTCTTTATTCTTTAATTCAATGTGAATTAATGGTATGCCATTAATTAAAAGTGTAACATCAAACCGCCTGTCTCTTGCATTAACATCATTATCATCTTTAAATGCCTGATACTGATTAATTACTTCATAAACACTTGAACCACCTGCCACATGTTCATTATTCATAACAACTAAATGAAGCGTCTCATTTCCTCTTTGAACATGAACATAAACTTTACCATTTTCTCCAACAAGCCACTTTCCTGCATCATAAAATGATGCATGTGACAAATCATTTTTAACTTTTGCAAACTCAGATTCACTAAGTGGAATATCGTCTAATTTAGCTTTGTTATTCTGTTCCAAAATATATTTAAAATTATTCCACAAATCTTCTTCTGTCCTAATGTCTGGTCTATATGTCCATTGAGATTCGCCACTACAAAGCTGATGTATAAGCCTATTTTCAATTACTGATTCTAATTCTGCCATAATCAATTATCCTTTCTGCGGAAACATATTCTGTAACATATATTTTTTAAATTCTTTTAGTTCATCACACTTACGTTGATGAAGAGTGATAAGGTGATCGAGCTGTTTGAAATACGCTCCAATTTTCCGTTGCTCATCTAATGATGGTATTGTGACTTCATAAGGTTCAACATGTTTATTATTTATCTGAGGAATAGTTGATGTATCAGCAATCTTGTATAAACCTTCTTTAGAAATAATATTATACAAAAATTCTGAATCTAATTTTTCAGAAGTAAGTGCCATCATATTTGTATCCATATAGCCATCAATTCCCATAATACGGACTTTATTGGTCATAATAGCCGCACCTCTTTTTGGAAAAACAACACTCCCTTTTGTTACTCTTTTTACTGTTGAATGCTCAGCAACTTTATTTTGAGTATCAACAACATATTTGTCGTTGTAATTCAAATCGTCTACTTTAACATACAATTCTGTTCCTACTTCAAATTTTGAAGGTGCTTCCCCAGACGTTATGCTTACGGATTCCCCCAACTTACGCTGTTCCCAATCATTTCTTTTTGCAAAATTTAAAAATAACTTAC
>ERZ779865.2014-NODE-2014-length-13640-cov-2.849834_pt1 | contig 13640 bp, 13 predicted proteins | sample MGYA00433088_ERZ779865 | MGnify/ENA primary metagenome ERZ779865 (study PRJEB29588, sample SAMEA2151703) | human gut metagenome | biome: human gut; feature: human-associated habitat; material: faeces | place: Denmark | collected 2008/2010 ... | reverse complement strand
AGGCCGGGATCGAGCCGTCGCGGATCATCGACCGGAGCCGCCTGCGGATCGTGCAGACGCCCCAGATCTTCGAGGCATGCCTCCTCCGCCGCGCCTACGACAGGGAACGACTCGACTCGTTCACCGACGACGCCTCGGTCGTCGAGGCGGACGGAACGCCCGTATGTCTGGTCGAGGGCGAACGCGGCAACCTGAAGATCACCACTCCCGAGGATTTCACCATCGCCGAGGCGCTGCTCGCCGCAGAAGAGGAGCGTGCCGCAGCGGCCGGCTGCACCGAATAACCCATGACCTCCATCTACAAATACCACTTCAGCCGAACGACGCTCTACTGGACGATCGTCTACCTGGCCGTCTTCGCCGGCCTGGGATGGGGACTCTACCACCTCTACGAAGGCGGTTACCTCTCGGCGTGGTTCACGTCGTTCATCGTGGCCCTGATCGCCCTGATGGCGCTGTCGATCCCGCGCAAGATCGTCGTCACGGACGAGACGGTCGAGGTCCGCTGCCTGCTCGACATCACCGAGATCCGCCGCAGCGAGATCGCCTCGGTCCGCCGTGTGGACAACAAGCGCATGAAGTGGTTCGTTCCGATCTTCGGAGGCTACGGCTTCTTCGGATACTACGGCCGGTTCCTCGACCTGCGCCGTTTCGACCGCGTGAAACTCTACGTCTCGGAGTGGAAGAACTTCGTCGAGATCACCGACATCTACGAGGAGCGCATCTACGTCTCGTGCTCCGATGCCGACCGCCTCGTGGCCGAGCTGATGCCGCCCGGAGGCAACCGCATCGACGAGGAGGAGATCGAGGTGGAGGCCGAAGAGAGGGCCCGCGAAGCCGGAGAAATGGGGCATCGGGAACCGGCGGAGGACGAAAAGAGGTAGACAAGAACCATCAAACGGGGAAAAGCCCCGACAGAAAAGAGGCCCGAAAGGGGGCATGAATTTTGGAATCGACAATCAACAACACCTAATCAAAAAACAAGAAAAAGATGAAAAAGTATCGTTGCACCGTATGCGAATGGATTTATGATCCCGAAGTAGGCGATCCGGAAGGCGGCATCGCACCCGGAACGGCTTTCGAAGACATTCCCGAGGATTGGGTCTGCCCGCTCTGCGGCGTCGGCAAAGACCAGTTCGAAGAGGTTGTGGAGTAACCGCAACCCGAGGCTGCCGGCTCTGCGAGGCGGCTTCTGATACAAGGCGGGGTGCTGTCCGACGGATGGCACCCCGCTTTGCATGCGATATGCAATCTGTCCCGGGAAAGATCCAGGACGGCGTCTGCCCCCACTTCGTCAGCCGAAGAAGGCAGACGGATATTCGACTGTCCCGTGTACTCCACACAAACCTCGGGCAGAAGTTCCACGGCAAGACAGCACTCATCCGGGGCCTCGAACGGGAACCGGATGCCAAAAGCGCTTGCTGGACAGTATCCGAAACGAGGATAATAGTCCGGATGCCCGACCAGCACAGCAGAATCGAACCCCAATGCGGCAGCCCGCGCATGCGCCTCACGCATCAGCCGCGAGCCGATTCCCCGACGCCAGCGATCGGGAGCCACGGAGAGTGGCGCAACGCCCAGCGCCGTTGTGCGTCCGACGCCGTCGGCAATGACGACCGGTGTGAGCAACACATGTCCCACAATCCGGTTGCACTCCTCGGCAACGAGAGACAATTCGGGAATGAACGTCGGAGCACTCCGCAACCGCGCTACCAACAGGTGCTCCGTATGGTCGCTGACCGCAAAATCGCGGAAAGCCGCCTCCACCAAAGCCTCGACACCGGTCCGGTCCGAAGCCTGTTCCTCTCTGACAATCATCGTCGAACATGCATTAAAATGAAGGCATCGGGTCCGTTCCCCGATAAGCGGGGAGGATCCGATGCCGCAGATGGTTGCAACGTCCCAAAGGTCAATTGACGTTGGGCAGGAACGAATAGTCGCGCGAATAGCCGAGCATCTGCTCCACGTAGTTGTTCGGATAGGAGATCTTTACATCGACGATCTTGCCGTCCTGCTCGACCAGCTCGTACTCGGGATTCACGAAGCCTCCGTAAGGCTCGATGCCCAGTGCGGCATAACGCTCGCGCACCTCGGCATGGAGCGTCGGATCGACCTTCACGCCGTAGCGCTCGACCAGATCCCGGCCCGCCTCGTAGTCGCCTTCGGACTTGATGCGCTGCATCTCGCACAGCAGCTCGCCGAAGAGCGAACGCAGCTTCTCGAAGTCATTGACCACTACATAGGTCTTGCCGTCCTGCTTCACCCACTCGATCACGTTGTCGGACTTGCCGCGCTCGTAGCACCACTCGGCAATCAGCTTGCGGTTGCGCATGTGCGACTCCTCGACGTTCTTGCCCGGCTCGATGCGCGCCAGCTGGGTCATCAGGCCGTTGAGAATGTAGTTGGCATAACCCGCCTTGGCCACGTCGAACGACGGCACGAGACCCAGCTCGACCATCTTCGGGTCGCCGAGGTAATAGAGGCCGAACAGGTCGGCACGCGCCTCCTCGAGCGTCGATCCGTAGCTGCGCAGCTCGGTACCGGTGACACCCGGAGCCAGCTGGCCCGATCCGTGGCCCAGACACTCGTGCAGGTCGGTGTGCAGGTCATCGGCCAGCTTGCCGTAGCGGTCCATCCGTTCGCGGTCCTCGGCGCGCAGCACGAACTCCTCGTCGAAGCCGTTGCCGTGGGCTGCACGGTCGTAGGCATAGGTGATGTTGTCGATGGTTACCGATTTCGAGCCGTGCTCCTTGCGGATCCAGTCGGCATTGGGCAGGTTGATGCCGATCGGCGTTGCGGGATAGCAGTCACCGCCGAGCATCGCCACGGTGATGACCTTGGCCGAGACACCCTTGACCTCCTTCTTGCGGTAGGCCGGATTGACGGGCGAATGGTCCTCGAACCACTGGGCATTCGACGAGATGACCTCCGTGCGGTGGCAGGCCGTCGAGTCGATGAAATTGACGTTGGCCTCCCACGAAGCCTTGTAGCCGAGCGGGTCGCCGTAGGTCTCGATGAAACCATTGACGAAATCGACGTTCGAAACCGTGTCGCGCACCCAGCCGATGTTGTAGCGGTCGAACTCCTTCAGGTCGCCGCTCTTATAATAGGAGATCAGGGCGGCGATGTTCTCCTTCTGCGGGCCCTCGGCCACCGACTCGGCCTTCTCGAGCCAGTAGACCACACGCTCGATCGCCGGCGAGTACATGCCGCCGACGCGCCACGTACGCTCGCTGAGCGTCCCCGTGGCGGGATCCTTCACCAGCTGCGAGTTCAGACCGTAGGAGATCGGCTCGGGATCGTTGCCGGCAGCAGCGGCCATCCCGGCATAGAAGGCCTCGGCCTCGGCCTGGTTCACCCCCGAGTAGTAGTTGCTCGACGAGGTGAGCAGCAGGTCCTCGCCGTCCGTCTGGTTGAGCCGCGTCGGATAGAGCGTCGGGTCGAAGATCGCCCGGCAAACATCGCCCCGCAGGGCGTTCAGCTCGCCGAAGCGCTCCTCGGGAATCGTCTCGATGACGTCGAGCAGGTAGCCCTCCGTGAACTCGGGGCGGAACTTGTCGTTCGAATAGTGGTGGTGGATGCCGTTGGCGAACCACACCTTCTTGAGGTATTTCTCGAGCGCCTTCCACTCGGCGGCCGTGCGGTCGCCGGTGTAGTTCTCATAGACGACCTCCAGCGTCCGCCGGACCGGAAGGTTCATGCGGCAGTTCTGGTCGTAGAGAATATCCCGGCCGCTCTTGGCAGCCTCGGCCAGGTAGTAGATGAGCTCCTTCTCGCGAAGGGGAAGCTCGTCGAATCCGGGCACTTCGTAGCGGATGACCTTGATGTCGTCGAAACGATCGACGATCCACGGTGCGTCGGCCCCGGCGGTGTCGCCGCACGAGGTCAGCGCGGAAATAGCGCATGTCATGGATGCAATGGTAATTATACGTTTCATGTGTTTGGTTTGTACGTTCCGCCAAAGATACGAAAAAAACGCTCTTCACCTACGCGCCCGGGGAGGGCCCTTGCACTTTTTTCACTATTTTTCTTCGTTTTGTCAGGGGTTATTTCTACCTTTGCCCCGCAATCGTTTCAAGCACAAGGATGAAAGTATTTACCAACGTCAGGGAGCTTCGCGCGGAGCTCGACCGGACGGAGCAGTCGGGAATCGGCTTCGTGCCGACGATGGGCGCGCTCCACGCCGGCCACCGCTCGCTCGTCGAACGCGCCCGCAGGGAGAATGCCACCGTGGTGGTGAGCGTCTTCGTGAATCCTACGCAGTTCAATGACAAGAACGACCTGCGCAACTACCCCCGAACCCCCGAAGCCGACGAGCGGCTGCTCGCCGAGGCCGGAGCCGACTTCGTGCTGATGCCGTCGGTCGAGGAGATCTACCCCGAGCCCGATACCCGCGTCTTCGATTTCGGGCAGGTGGACAAGGTCATGGAGGGAGCCACGCGCCCGGGACACTTCAACGGCGTGGCTCAGGTCGTAAGCCGCCTGTTCGACATCGTCCGCCCGGCCCGCGCCTACTTCGGCGAAAAGGATTTCCAGCAGATCGCCGTCATCAAGGCCATGGTCCGTCAGCTGGCCCTGCCGGTCGAGATCGTCGAGTGCCCGATCGTCCGCGGAGAGGACGGGCTGGCCCTCTCGTCGCGCAACACGCTCCTTGATGCCGCACACCGTGCCGCCGCACCGCACATCTACGCCACGCTGCGGCGTGCCGTGGAGAAGTCGCACGAGCTGACGCCCGACCGCCTGAAGAAGTGGGTCGTCGAGGAGGTCGAGCGCAACCCGCTGCTGAAGGTCATCTACTACCAGTCGGTCGATGCCCTCACGATGCAGGAGGTCGCCTCGTGGAGCGACTCGGAACGCATTCAGGGCTGCATCGCCGTGCAGGCCGGCGAGATCCGTTTAATCGACAACATCCGCATCCGATAATGAAATTCCAGATCGAAGTCATCAAATCGAAGATTCACCGCGTGACCGTCACGCAGGCCAATCTGAACTACGTCGGCAGCATCACCATCGACGAGGCGCTGCTCGAGGCCGCCAACATGATCGAGGGCGAGAAGGTCCAGATCATGGACATCAACAACGGCGAACGGTTCGAAACCTACATCATCAAGGGTGAGCGCGGCATCTGCCTCAACGGCGCCGCAGCACGCAAGGTGCAGGTGGGCGACGTCGTGATCATCGCCTCCTACGCGCTGATGGATTTCGAGGACGCCAAGCAGTTCCGTCCGTGGGTGATCTTCCCCGATACGGAAACCAACCGGCTTGTCAAGTAATCCGAACGGACGCCACGCAGCGGCCGGACAGACAAAAATCTCCCTCCGAAAGGGAGATTTTTCATTTAAATTACTACCTTTGTTATCAGGTGCGGTCGCGGGACCGCACTGCCATTCATCACGATATGGACGTCGTACTTTCGATATGCGCCTTCCTGCTCGCCATACTCGGTATCGCGGGCTGCATCGTTCCGGCCCTCCCCGGCACGCTGCTCAGCTACGGAGGCCTGCTCTGCGCCTACTTCACCTCCTATTCGCAGATGAGCGCCTCGGCGCTCTGGATCTGGCTGGCCGTCTGCATCGCGGTCAGCGTGGCCGACTACGTGCTCCCGGCCTGGATGACCAAACGCTTCGGCGGCTCACGCGCCGGATCAATCGGCGCCACCGTCGGGGTATTCGTCGGGTTCTTCTTCCTGCCGCCCATCGGGATTATCCTCGGGCCGTTCCTCGGAGCCGTCATCGGCGAACTGATCAACAACCGCGACGAGCGGGCCAAGGCCCTGCTCGTCGGTTTCGGGTCGTTTCTCTCGTTCATCGTCGGGACAGGCATCAAGCTCATCGCCTCGATCGGCATCCTCGTCCACGTCTTCGCCGACACCTTCCCGGCCGTCAAGGAGTGGTTCGCAACGACATTTTCCAACATTTAACCATAACTGCCCATGAAAAGACTCCTCTTACTCGCAACCGTCGTCATGGCTCTGCTCGCCTCGTCGTGCAGCAAGTACAAGTACGAAACGGTACCGGGCGATCCGATGAAAACGCGGATCTACACCCTTCCGAACGGACTGAAGGTCTACATGAGCGTCAACAAGGAGACGCCCCGCATCCAGACCTACATCGCCGTCCGCGTCGGCGGCAAGAACGACCCGGCCGAGACCACCGGTCTGGCCCACTACTTCGAACACCTCATGTTCAAGGGTACGCCGAACTTCGGTACCTCGGACTACGAAGCCGAGAAACCGCTGCTCGATGAGATCGAGCAGCTCTTCGAGACCTACCGTCAGACGACGGACGAGGCCGAGCGTGCGGCGATCTACCACCGCATCGACTCGATCAGCTACGAAGCCTCGAAAATCTCGATCCCGAACGAATACGACAAGCTGATGGCCGCCATCGGCGCCAACGGCACCAACGCCTATACGTCGCAGGACATGACCGTCTACGTCGAGGACATCCCCTCGAACGAGGTCGAGAACTGGGCGAAGATCGAGGCCGACCGTTTCCGCAATCCCGTGATCCGCGGGTTCCACACCGAGCTGGAGACCATCTACGAGGAGAAGAACATGTCGCTCACACAGGACAGCCGCAAGGTATGGGAGGCCCTCGATGCCGCGCTCTTCCCCCACCATCCCTACGGCACGCAGACCGTGCTCGGGACGCAGGAGCACCTGAAGAATCCTTCGATCACCAACGTCAGGAACTACCACAAGACCTACTACGTGCCCAACAACATGGCCATCTGCCTCTCGGGTGACCTGAATCCCGACGAGGTGATCGCCTCGATCGACAAGTACTTCGGCGACATGGTGCCCAACGAGAACCTGCCGAAGCTCGAGTTCCAGCCCGAGGAGCCGATCACCGAGCCCGTCGTGCGCGAGGTATACGGTCTGGAGGCCGCCAACGTCCTGCTCGGATGGCGCCTGCCGGGAACCTCGACCGACAGCAACGACGTGGCACAGATCGCCGGCGCCATCCTCAACAACGGACAGGCCGGTCTGATCGACCTCGATCTGAACCAGCAGCAGAAGGTGCTCGGCGCCTACGGCGGCTACTCGGGACAGCCCGACTACAGTTCGTTCATCCTCGGCGGCAGACCCAAGGCCGGACAGTCGCTCGAGGAGGTCCGCGACCTGCTCCTCGCGGAGGTGGCCAAGCTCCGCTCGGGCGACTTCGACGAAAAGCTCATCGAGGCGTCGATCAACAACTTCAAGCTCTACATGATGCGCGCCCTCGAGGACAACAACTCGCGGGCCGACATGTACGTGCAGTCGTTCATCGCCGGCACCGACTGGGCCGACGAGGTGGCACAGCTCGACCGCATGAAGAAAATCACCAAGCAGGACGTCGTGGAGTGGGCAAACAAATACCTTGCTGAAAACGGCTACGTCATCATCTTCAAACGCGAGGGCGAGGACAAGAGCGTGCAGAAGATCGCCGCCCCGAAGATCACGCCGATCGCCACGAATCGCGACCAGCAGAGCGCCTTCCTCACCGAGATCCAGCAGTCGGAGGTGACGCCCATCGAGCCCGTCTTCGTCGATTACCAGAAGGAGATGGCGCAGTTCGACGTCCGCGACGGCATCCACGTCCTCTACAAGAAGAACGAACTGAACGACATCTTCACGCTGAACTACGTCTTCGATACGGGTACGGAGAACGACCCCACCCTTGCGCTGGCCTTCAACTACCTGAGTTATCTGGGCACCGGGTCCATGACGGCCGAGCAGATCGCCTCGGAGATGTACGACATCGCCTGCTCGTTCTCGATGGGAGCAGGCAGCAACCAGAGCACGATTTCGATCTCGGGACTGAGCGAGAACATGCCCCGGGCAATGGAGATCGTCGAGGGGCTGATCGCCGGGGCCGTGGCCGACGAGACCATCCTCGAAAACCTCAAGCAGGACCTGATCAAGTCGCGCGCCGATGCCAAGCTCAACCAGGGCCGGAATTTCGCAGCCCTGCAGCGCTACATGTTCTACGGCGAGGAGTACATCAAGCGGACCACCCTTTCGAACGAAGCGCTCTCGGCACTTGGGTCGGAAGAGCTGATCGCCGCAGTCCGTGACCTGATGAACAAACAGCACGAGGTGCTCTACTACGGCCCGATGAGCGAAGAGCAGGTCAAGGGCAGCATTGCCGAGAGCCACAAGGCAGCCGAGGTGCTTGCGCCGCTCGAGAAGAGCTACCCGAAAAGACTGCTCACCGACAAGAGCAGCGTTGTGCTGGCCCAATACGACGCCAACCAGCTCTACTACCTGCAGTTCTCGAACCGCGGCGAGCTGTTCGACGTGAAGAACGATCCCGCCATCACGCTCTACAACGAGTATTTCGGCGGCAGCATGAACTCGATCTGCTTCCAGGAGATGCGCGAGGCCCGCGGTCTGGCATACACGGCCCAGGCATGGATCGGAGAGCCCTCGTTCGCCGATGACAACTACAGTTACATCGCCTTCATTGCCACACAGAACGACAAGATGCAGACCGCCATCGAGGCATTCGACGAGATCATCAACCAGATGCCCGAATCGGAAGCTGCCTTCCAGATCGCCAAGGAGGCCATCCTCACCCGCCTGCGCACCCAGCGCACCACGGGCGCCCATGTGCTGAACTCCTACCTCTCGCTGCGCCGGCTCGGACTCACGGAGGACCGCGACCGCCAGATCTTCGAAAAGGTGCAGGCAATGACGCTCGACGACGTGAAGGCCACACAGCAGCAGTGGGTCAAGGGCCGTCCCTACACCTACGGCATTTTAGGCGACATCAAGAACCTCGACCTGAACTACCTCAAGACGCTCGGTCCGATCCGCACCGTCTCGCAGGAGGAGATCTTCGGATACTGATCCCCGGCATCCGATGCAAAAGGCCCCGGGAGCTCGGCTTCCGGGGCCTTTTCGCTTTCCGCAAAGAGAAAGTCGAGCGGAAAGAGAAAGTCGAGCGGGGCGTTTCACGAGAGAGGAGGGTTTACGGGAAAGCCGCTTTCCGAAATGTTTTCCGAAAGGGAGTTCTCTATCCCGCAAAAAACGGCGCGGATCCCTTACAGGACCCGCGCCGCAATATGGATTCACCTGCCCGGACTGCAGCTGTCGGACAGGACCGCCGGTCAATAGCGGTAGTGCTCAGCCTTGTAGGGGCCCTCTTCGGGCACACCGATGTAGTCAGCCTGCTTACGGGTCAGGTGCGTCAGTTCGACGCCCAGGTTGTCCAGGTGCAGCCGGGCCACCTCCTCGTCGAGGTGCTTCGGCAGGCGGTAGACGCCCACCTCCAGATTCTTCTGCCAAAGCTCCATCTGCGCCAGGCACTGGTTCGTGAAGGAGTTCGACATGACAAACGACGGGTGTCCCGTGGCACAGCCGAGGTTCACCAGACGGCCTTCAGCCAGCACGAAAATCGAGTGGCCGTCGGGGAAGGTGTATTTGTCCACCTGCGGCTTGATGTTGGTCTTCACGGCATCCGAAGCCTCGAGACGCGCCATCTGGATCTCGTTGTCGAAGTGGCCGATGTTGCAGACGATCGCCTGGTCGCGCATCCGCTCCATGTGCTCGAGGGTGATGATGTCGCAGTTGCCCGTGCAGGTGACGTAGATGTTGCCTTCGGCGAGGGCGCTCTCGACGGTCTTCACCTCGAAGCCCTCCATGGCGGCCTGCAGCGCGCAGATCGGGTCGATCTCCGTAACGATCACCCGGGCGCCGTACGAACGCATCGAACGGGCGCAACCCTTGCCTACGTCGCCGTAGCCGCAGACGACAACCACCTTGCCGGCGATCATCACGTCCGTAGCACGCTTGATGCCGTCGGCCAGCGACTCGCGGCAGCCATAGAGGTTGTCGAACTTCGACTTCGTGCACGAGTCGTTCACGTTGATGGCCGGGACGAGCAGCTCGCCGGCAGCCTGCATCTGGTAGAGCCGGTGCACGCCCGTCGTGGTCTCCTCGCTCACACCGCGCCACTCGGCTACCGTGCGGTGCCACTTGTCGGGATCCTCGCCGAGCAGCTCGCGCAGCGTGCCGAGAATTACCTCCTCCTCGTAGGACGAGGGTACGACATCGAGCGTCGCGGCATCGTTCTCGGCCTTGTAACCCTTGTGGATGAGCAGCGTGGCATCGCCGCCGTCGTCCACGATCAGCTGCGGCCCTTTGCCCCCGGGGAACGAGAGGGCCATGGCCGTACACCACCAGTACTCGGGCAGCGTCTCGCCCTTCCAGGCAAAAACCGGAACACCCGCAGCGGCAATGGCCGCAGCGGCATGGTCCTGCGTCGAGAAGATGTTGCACGAGCACCAGCGCACGTCGGCGCCCAGCTCGACGAGCGTCTCGATCAGCACGGCCGTCTGGATCGTCATGTGCAGCGATCCCATCACCCGCACGCCCTTGAGCGGTTTCTGCGGGCCGTATTTGCGGCGCACGGCCATCAGGCCCGGCATTTCGTGTTCGGAGATCTCAATCTCCTTGCGCCCCCACTCGGCCAGCGACATGTCGGCCACCTTGTAGGGAAGTGTCAAATCCAAATACATATGCGTTATCCGTTAATCGATTTCAATATCTCTTCGCGGTCCTGTTCGATCCGGGAGCGGAGCTCCTCGACCGAGGCGAATTTCCGTTCGCCGCGGATCCGCTGCAGCAACTCAACCCGCAGGCGGCATCCGTAGAGTTCGCCCGTGAATCCGAAAATGTGGGTCTCCAACCGCCGTTCGGTCCCCCCGACCGACGGGTTGCGCCCCAGATTCGTCATCGCGTCATACCGACGGCCCGCCACCTCAACACGCGAACGGTAGACTCCGTCGTCAAGCGACAGATCATCGGGCACCGACAGATTGGCCGTCGGGAAGCCCAGCTCGCGTCCCAGCCGCCGCCCGTGTTCCACGCACCCCTCGATCACGGCGAGCGGTGCGTTCCCGCATTCCATCCGCAACTCCGCCATCAGATCTTTTCAGTCAGTTTGCGGACCAGCCGGAACTGGGAGAAGAACTCCTTGGCAAAGACCCGGATGACCGTATACGAAGGGATGGCCAGCAGCATGCCGAGAATACCGGCCAGCGATCCGGCGATGAGAATCACGAGGAAAACCTCGAGCGGATGGGCCTTCACCCGCTCGGAATAGAGCGTCGGCTGCAGGACGAAGTCATCCAGGCCCTTGAGGATCAGCAGCAAGCCGACGATAACCGTCACCGTATGGCCGACGGAAAGGTCTCCGATCGGCGTCACGATACCGACGAACACCGAGATGATTCCGCCGATGAGCGGTCCGGCATAGGGTACGACATTCATCACACCCATCACCAGCCCGATGAATGCGGCATCGGCCGCCTTCATCCCGAAGGCCATCATCGTGAGCGAGATGATGACCATCAGCAGCAGGCTCTCCGAGAGGATGCCCGTAAAATAGCGGGCGAGCAGTACCGTCACGGAGTCGAGCGCCCGGGTGATGTTGTCGTGGTAACGTTCCGGGAAGACCGACGTGACCATCGTGTAGAAGAGCCCGTCGTCCTTGAGGAAGAAGAAGGTGATGAACGAGATCGAGAAGATCGCGATGACCGACGAAAGCACCACGCCGACGATCGACGAGAAGAGCGCATTGAGCGAATCGAGGTCGATCACCTGCCGCAGCGTCTGCGTCAGGGCCTCGGAGAGCGAGAAGGTGCTCGACGGCTGGGCGAAAAGCGACTGCAGGTACTCCTGGGCCCGCGACAAGGGCTCCTCGATCGATGCTACGACCGTGGCGAAATCGACATGTGCGAACTGGTTCAGCTTGTTGAAGACCAGCGGCACGAAGAGCGAGCAGAGCGTGGTGAAGACGATCCAGATGACCACGAGCGTACAAAGGGCCGCCAGCCAGCGCGGAATGCGCCAGCCTCGGATCTCCATCCCGGTGAGGCGGCTGACCAGCGGCCGTCCCATGACGGCCAGTACGGCCGAGACGAGGATATAGACGACGATCGACGAGAAGTACCAGATCAGGTACAGCGCAACGACCGCGACGGCCGCACCGGCGAGGAATCGGAAAAAGGTCTGGGGTGTCGTCGTCATGTCCGGTCGGGTATCAGTCGTCGGTGCGCTCCCTGCGCAGCCGTGCAATCGGCGTCAGCGAACCCACGACGGGATCGCCGATCTCCACGAGCAGCTCACTGTCCTTCGGCACCAGCACATCGACGCGCGAGCCGAACTTGATGAAGCCGCAGACGCTGTTCTGCTCGACGGCATGCCCTACTTTCATGTAGGAGATGATGCGCCGCGCAATCAGTCCGGCGATCTGGCGGAAGAGGATCTGCTGTCCCGAGGGCATCCGCACAACGGTGGTCGTACGCTCGTTCTCGGTCGAGGACTTCGGGTGCCAGGCCACCAGGAAACGGCCCGGATGGTACTTGAAGTACTCCACCACACCGCCTACGGGCACCCAGTTCATGTGGATGTTCGTGATCGACATGAAGATCGAGATCTGCAGCATCTCGCGACCGAGGTACTCGGTCTCCTGCACGTTCTCCGTCACAACGACACGCCCGTCGCACGGGGCGAAGACCAGATCGGCATCGTGGATCCGCACCCGGCGGGGTTCGCGGAAAAACGCCACGATGAAGAACCAGAAGAGCAGCAGGAACACCGTTCCGCTCCACAGCAGCACCACACTCGCATCGCTCTCGAGCAACCGGTAAAACACCCACCAGATAAGCAGGCAAACGACGCCCGAGACGCCGATGATCTTGTAGCCTTCCTTGTTTATTCTCATAACTCCGTCAGTTTGCAGTTACATAACAAATAACATATAGACCAGCACGAAGGGTGCGGCGACCAGCATGGCGTCGAAACGGTCGAGCACTCCCCCGTGTCCGGGGATCAGGCGACCCGAATCCTTGACGCCCGCGGACCGCTTGAACATCGACTCCGTAAGGTCGCCCAGCACGCCCGTCACGGCGGCGACAAGCGCCAGGCCCATCCAGGCCGCATAGCTTTCGTCGAGCACCCGGGCGCCGACAAGCCCCATGACCACGGCACCGGCCAGGCCGCCGAAGAATCCCTCCCACGACTTCTTGGGCGAGAGCCGCTCGCAGAGGCGGTGCCGCCCGAAGGCCATGCCCACCAGATAGGCGAAGACGTCGTTAGCCCAGATGATGAAGATGAACAGAAGCATGATCGCCGGCGACCACGGCTCCTCACCCTGCATCGGGATGTAACACATCAGCGAAACGGGCAGCGCCACATAGGCCACGCCCGTCAGCGTCGCCCCGATATTCCCCATGGGGTCGGTTCCCTCCCGGAAGAGCTCCCGGATGAAGACCAGGAATAACAGCAGCAACCCGAAACCGAGCATCGGAATCAGGTTGGCGGAGAAGAGATCGAAAACGGACTCGGAGACCACGGCAAAATTCGCAGCGAAGAGGATGACGCCGGCCAGCATGCCGATCAGCCGCTGCGGCTGCGCGCCCCGGGCGGCGGCCAGTGTGTAGAATTCATGCATTCCACAAAGCAGGATCACCAGCAGCAGAGCTCCGAAGCTCCACTGCGACCAGCAGACGGCACCCAGCATGATCGCCGCGAGGACGATCCCGCTCAGGGTCCGCACCGCAAGGTTCTTCATCTTTTCACTCATTCGGTTTCAGGTGTGTTTTGTCGTTCGGTTGGTCACTTCTTCGCTTCGGAAGCCGCCCCGTCAGCC
>ERZ779865.2007-NODE-2007-length-13675-cov-12.944714_pt1 | contig 13675 bp, 11 predicted proteins | sample MGYA00433088_ERZ779865 | MGnify/ENA primary metagenome ERZ779865 (study PRJEB29588, sample SAMEA2151703) | human gut metagenome | biome: human gut; feature: human-associated habitat; material: faeces | place: Denmark | collected 2008/2010 ... | reverse complement strand
TATTTTTTTATTTCCGGAACCGGTTGATGACGAACTGCTGGAAGAGGAGCGCTGCGGGCGAGAGGGGATGGGCGGTGCTCCACGCAAGGCCGATCTCCCGTTTGCATACCGGGAAGGATACGGGGAGAAAAACGAGGCCGGCAGTCTCGATGCCGGTGATGCGCGGCAGGAGACTCATGCCTGGATGAGCAGAGACGAAAACACAATAAAAGGAACTGTCCTTTTGAATAGGCAGTTCCTTTTTTGTTATATGGTTCGTTCTCCAAAAACGGGATGTTTGACCGGGCGGAGACTCCGATGTTCGATCAGGGAGATCGCTTCGTCCAGGCTGATATCCCGGCGGCCGTCCTGTGTCTCATAGACGGCGACGGGGGATTCCGCGTCCAGTTCGCTTCCGGGAAAATACACATATTCTCCGGTGCGGGAATCTCCGTAAATGTAGCCGGAGAGAAGGCGGCCTTCTGCCAGTTTGTGTGCCATCGGATACCTCGCAGATAAAATACGGCTGAAAATTCAGATAATCAGCAGATGTCAGATGGAGCCGGATATTTTCCAGCTCCGTGGGAATATTGTGAAAATTTCTTTCGCCGTGAATATGGCCGAAGACGCAGTCGCGCACACCGTATTTTTTCATGATGGACAGGATGTGCATGGGACAGCGGCGGTCATCGTAGGGCGGATAATGAAGAATACATACAATGCGTTCTGCATCGGAGCGGGCGGCCATTTCCAGGCCTCTTTCCAGGCGGCCTTCTTCTCTTCGAAGAATGACCGCATCATTTTCCGTGAAATTTCTCGATGTTTCAGGGATCCAGCTGCGGGTACCCACCAGTGCCAGCGGGCCGATGCGGATCATATTGTTGTGCAGAAATTCAAAGGCGCCGTTGGTGGCTTTGGTCATTTTGGTGACGGTGTCCCACCAGTAATCGTGATTGCCCCGGACGACGATTTTTCGTCCGGGAAGGGTGGCGATCCACAGAAGATCCGGCAGCGCCTCCGAAAGGTTGCGGCCCCAGGACAGGTCTCCTGCGATGATGACCACATCGTCGGTATGGATGGTTTTCTTCCAGTTTTCTTCAATTTTCTGTCGATGATTTTTCCAATTGCTTCCGAAAATATCCATCGGCTTGGCCGGGGGATCTCCGGAAAGGTGGAAATCACTGAAGGCGTACAGTTTCATGAATACAGTCTCAATCAGCAAAATAACGTTCGGAATGCAGGATCTCCAGCATGTGGCTTCTGTTTTCCGAATCGGCGACCTGTGTGATCCGGTAGCCCATGTACAGCGGGCTGGCGATATACCGCGGGAAAATCTTCACCCGCACATGGCCGCGGATATAATAGAAAAATAAATTGTAGCTGTCGCAGGGAATGGGGAAGTCGTGAAGGACGAAGCGCACCACCTGCTGAATGGCATCAGCAAAATGTTCCGTATGGCCGTCCTTCTTCAGCATGACATTGAATTCCGCCATGCAGCACACCGGATAATCAGAGAGCGTCACATAGCAGTCCTCATCCTCATGAATCAGCGGGCCGAGGAAATTTTCCGGGAAAATATTGTCCTTGTAATCGTAGTGATACAGACCGATGATCTGCGAGTGGGGATGACGCTGGGAGCCTCCGGAACGGGGGCCGAAGTTGCGGAAATAGAGGACCGATTTGAATTCGGGCCGCGCCGCCGTTTCCTTCCATTTTTCCAGTCCGAAAGCGATGACCTCATGCAGCTTTTCCCGGCTGTACAGGGAGATATCGCTGTCGTGCTGCGCTGTTTCCACCAGCACGGTGGGCCAGGTCTCATGAAATACAGGATACTTGTTCATGAGCCAGATCATATCACTTCGTTTTTCCAGAATATGGGTAAGCGTATCGGGATGGCAGAAAGGACAGGGCGCGCCCTGCGCCGAATACGGCTTCTGTTTTCCGATGCGTAGATCAAATTCAATGGGATTTGTCATGCTATCACACTCTCCTGCGGAGAAATCGGTTCTCCAATATCTGTATTATAACATCCGGCCCCGTGGAAAGGGGGCCTCCTTTTTCAGGATAGCAGGAGGACGTATGATTTTCGTAAATTTTCTTTTTTTCTTTACCATAAAGAAGTATTGACAGGATGAGACGGATGGTGTAGGATAACGTCATACAAATAATTCTTTACAGGAATAAAGAAATGAAGAGCTGGAAGGGGACGAAATGATTATGAAATGGAAAAAAATGATTCTGGCCGGTGCGGTGCTCCTGGGAGCGGCAGGCATGCTTGCCGGCTGCGGCGGAGACAAAAAGGCGGCGCCTGCGGCGGATGCAGGAGCAGGACAGAAAATCGTCATCGGGCTGGATGATAATTTCCCTCCTTTCGGATTCAAGGATAAGGACGGCAATCTCGTGGGCTTCGATATCGATATGGCAAAGGAAGCGGCCAAGCGCATGGGCAGCGATATTGAATTCAAGCAGATCGACTGGTCCAGCAAGGAAACGGAGCTGCGCAGCCATAAGATCGATGCCATCTGGAGCGGCCTGACCATTCTGCCGGAACGGGAAAAGAACATGCTGTTCTCCCGTCCGTATGAAAATTCCGTGCAGATCATTCTGGTCAAGGAAGATTCTCCCATCCAGTCCAAGGCAGATCTGGCCGGTAAGATCGTAGCGACGCAGGAAGGCAGCACCGGGCTGGACGCCATCAACAGCGAACCGGATGTGAAGGCCTCCTTCAAGGAACTGAAGCTGTATCCGGATAATGTTTCCGGTTTCATGGATCTGAAGATCGGCCGCATCGATGCGATGATCGTTTCTCAGGTGGTAGCCCTCTATTATAATAAGGAAAATAATGCAGGCTTCCGCGTGGTGGATGCAGGCTATAACCGCCAGCCCGTAGGCGTCGGCATTGCCAAGGACAATGAAGCCTTCAAGGAACGGCTGGACAAAACGCTGGAAGAAATGAAAGCGGACGGCACCTCGTCCGAAATTTCCATGAAGTGGTTCGGTCAGGATATCACCATCTGATACAGAACGGCAGACAATAGAAGCAGCAGGGAAAGAAAGGAAGCATCAATATGAACTGGAAAAAAATCATTGCAGCAGGAATTCTCGCGGCCGGTGTGGCCGGACTCATGGCAGGCTGCGGCAGCTCTGCGGACAAGAAAGCAGACAGCGCACCGAAGAAGCCGGACAAGATCGTAGCCGGCATTGACGACACTTTTGCCCCCATGGGATTCCGTGATGAAAACGGAGAAATCGTGGGCTTCGACATTGATATGGGCAAGGCTGTTTCCAAGGAAATCGGTGTGCCGATCGAATTCAAGCCGATCGACTGGGCCAGCAAGGAATCTGAAATTGCGTCCGGCCGCATCAATGCCATCTGGAACGGGCTCACCGTGACGGAAGAACGGAAAAAGGTTCTCGATTACACGGAACCGTATCTGAATAACAAGCAGGTCTTCGTCGTTCTGAATTCCTCGGATATCACCGACGCGAAACAGCTGGCAGGCAGAAAGGTCTGCGCTCAGGAAGGCAGCACCAGCCAGACCGCGATGGACAAGCAGCCGGAGGTGCGTGACTCCTTCGCGCTGTGGAAACTGTATCCGGATTTCACCTCCTGCTTCATGGATCTGGAATCGGGCCGTGCGGATGCCGTTCTCGGCGACAGCGTGCTGATCAATTACTATATGCAGAAGAAACCGGGACAGTTCCGTGTACTGCCGGGCGTCGTAGCCAATGAAGTCTATGCAGTTGGCGTGAAGAAAGGCAATACCGAGCTGGTCAATCTGCTGAATGAAGGCCTCCGCAAGGTCGAAGAAAGCGGGGAAGCTGCCAAGATTTCCGAAAAATGGTTCGGTACGGACCTTTCTGTGAAACAGTAAGGCTGCTTCCGCTTGCGGGAAACCGGCAGGCAGTGTATTATGATACAGTAACATGGCAAAGCGAAAAAGACAGGCAGTTGTCTGTCTCTTTCGCATTTCACAGGAGAGAGGTTTTATATGCTGGATTATGTCCTCGGCATTCTGCCGAATATGATAGAAGGGCTCGGCGTGTCGGCGCAGATCTTCATCATCGTCTACGTGCTGTCCCTTCCGTGCGGCATCCTGCTGTCGCTGGTGCGCCTTTCCAGGCTGGGACTGTTCCGCCGTATTGCAGAGTTCTACATCTATATCATGCGCGGCACACCGCTCATGCTTCAGATTCTGTTTATCTACTACGGGCTGCCCATGATTCCCGGCATTGAGATCCAGATCGATGATTTCTCCGCGGCGATCCTGGCCTTTGTAGCCAACTATGCGGCGTATTTCGCGGAAATTTTCCGCGGCGGCATCCAGTCTATCAGCCGCGGTCAGTATGAAGGGGCCAAGGTCCTCGGATTTACCTACCGGCAGACCATGTGGCACATCGTACTGCCCCAGGTCATCAAGCGGGTCATCCCTCCGCTGGGCAATGAAACGATCACCCTGCTGAAAGATACGTCGCTGGTCTATGTACTGGCCATGAACGATCTCATGCGTGTGACGCGCTCCATCGTACAGCGCGACTTCGATACCACCGCCTTTATCGTGGCGGCTCTGTTCTATCTGGTGTGCACCTTCGTGCTGACCCGTGCTCTCGGCTGGCTGGAAAAACGCTACGCCGTCTATGAAGATTGAGGTGATCCCGATGGCTTTTATTACGATGCAGAATATCCGGAAATCCTTCGGGAATCAGGAGATCCTCCACGGCGTGAGCCTGTCCGTGGAAAAAGGCGAAGTGGTGTCCATCATCGGCCCCTCCGGTGCAGGCAAATCGACCTTCCTGCGCTGTCTGAATAATCTGGAGACCATCCAGGGCGGCTCTATCTGGGTCGAAGGCGACTGCCTCGTGAAAGAGGAAAATGGAAAGGTCGTCTATGCCAAAGACAGCGAAGCCAGAAAGATTCTGGGGAAAATGGGCATGGTATTCCAGTCCTTCAATCTGTTTCCTCATATGACCGTCATGGACAATCTGCTGGCCGCACCGATCTACGTCAAGAAGATGAAGCGGGAGGACGTGCTTCCCACGGCGGAGCGGCTGCTGAAAAAGGTCGGTCTCTGGGAAAAGCGGGACGTCTATCCCGGCAGTCTTTCCGGCGGGCAGAAACAGCGTGTGGCCATCGCCCGGGCGCTGACGATGAATCCGGAGATCATGCTCTTCGATGAACCCACCAGTGCACTCGATCCGGAACTCACCGGCGAGGTACTGAAGACCATCCATCAGCTGGCCGATGAAAAAATGACAATGATCATCGTCACCCACGAAATGGCCTTTGCCCGGTCTGTATCGGACAAGGTGCTGTTCATGGTGGACGGGCACATCGAGGAGGAAGGGACGAGCGAGGAGATCTTCGAACATCCGAAGAGCGAAAGAACGCAGGCATTCCTGAAATCCATCCTGAGATAAGCAGAGGCGGTCCTTCGGGACCGTCTTTTCGTATGCCCTCCGCCGCTTGAAATGGGGGAGCGCTTGAAATACAATAAATGAGATATTCCGGAAGTCAGACTTCCGTTTGATAAAGGAGACCGATCATGTATCATGTACAGCCGATAACCAGAGACGTCTACTGGATAGGCGTGAATGATTTTGTAACGAACCGTTTTGAAAATATCATCCCCATCCCGCACGGGGTATCCTACAATTCCTACTTCATCGATGATGAGAAGACCGCCGTGGTCGATACGGTGGATGCGCTGGTCATGGAGGATTTTCTGGACAATGTGGAATATCTTCTGCACGGACGGCATCTGGACTATATCATCGTGAATCACATGGAGCCGGATCACAGCAGCTCCCTGCTGACGCTGGCAGAACGCTATCCGGAGGCGAAGATCGCCGGCAGCGCGCAGGCTCTTCGCATGTTTGAGCAGTTCTTCCACCGGCCCATGAAGGACCGCTATGTAGTGATCGGAGAAAAGGTGACGCTTCCGCTGGGGCGGCATACGCTCCGCTTCTTCGCGGCCCCCATGGTGCACTGGCCGGAGGTGACCTTCACCTATGATGAGACCGACCATATCCTGTTCAGTGCCGATGCATTCGGCTGCTTCGGTGCCCTGCAGGGCAGCGCCTTTGCAGACGATGCGGACTACCGGAAAGACTACGAGGACGAGGCGCGCCGGTACTATACCTGCATCGTCTCCAAGTACGGACAGCAGGTGCTGGCGGCCATGAAGAAGGTGGCCGATCTGCCGATCCGGTACATCGCGCCGCTTCACGGCCCGGTTTTCCGGGATGAAAAAGACCGGGCACTCATCCTGCAGCAGACTGCACGCTGGGCCCGGTGGGAGCCGGAAGTGCGGAGCGCGGCGATCTTCTACACCTCCGTCTACGGCAATACCGCTTCGGCGGCGCAGACCCTGGCATGGAAGCTGCGCGCCCGCGGCGTGGCTCCGGTGAAGGTGGTCGATCTGTGCAAGACCGATGCCGCCTTTGCCATGGCAGACGTGATGAAATACTCCCACCTCATCTTTGCCTCCACCACCTACAATATGGGGCTCTATCCGGTGATGCGCTATTTCCTCGCCATGGCAGGGGAGCACCTTGTGAAGGGCAGAAAAGTGGCGCTCATGGGCAATTCCTCCTGGGCGCCCAATATCGCCGGCAAGGTCATGAAAGAAATGGTCAGCACGTGGAAGGACTGCACCCTCCTCGGAGAACCGGTTCACATTCTCTCGGCGCCGGGCCCGCAAGAGGATGCCGCCATGGATGCGCTGGCCGACATCATTGCCGGAGACATTCAGCAGGCAGAGCGATGAGGAACGGGGAAAAGGGTCTTCTGCTGGCGGCCCTGTTCACGGCGGCGGCGTTCCTGTCCGGCTGCGGGACGCCGTCTGTGAAGGTCATGCCGGCGGAAAAGAAAATGGTGCCCTTCGTCTATGAAACGGAAACGAAGATCGATGCCCTTCATGCCATGGAGATCATTCCCCGGGTATCGGGACAGATCGTTTCGGACATACCGGATATCGGGACCGCCGTGCAGGCAGGGCAGCTCCTGTTTCAGATCGACGCCTCGCCCTATGAAGCGCAGAAGGCTGACCTCATGGGACGGGCAGCGGCCGCCGTTCCCGCTGCACCGGCAGCGCCTCCGGTGGATGACAGTATGGAAGCCTCCCTTCTCCGTCAGGGCATCATCACCCGGGCGGAATATAACCGTCTGAGAGCCCGCCGCGGGGGCAATGCCGTCGTACCGGCAGCAGCACCGGCCACAGATGAGGCGGCGCGCATTGCACTCCAGTCTGTCCAGCAGGCCATCAGTGACTGCACCGTCATGGCGCCCATCAGCGGCGTCATCGCACAGAATTACATATCGGATACAAAGGAAGCGGCCGCCGGCAGGACCGCGCTGATCATCCGCCAGGATTCGCCGGTCATTGCCAGCATCCAGATCCCGGCGGAAATGGATGCCATACTGGACAGAGCCAAGACGGCAAAGACCCTGACCGTCACCATCCGCGGAGACAACGATTTCTGGTATGGTGAGCTGAAGCCCCAGCCGAATCCCGAGGGCGATGCCTATACTGTCTACAAGGTGCAGGCGGACAATCCGGACAATGAAATGCATATCGGCGAGACCTATACCATCCGCATCGACAGCGGGCAGTCTGTGGAAGGCTATGTGATCCCCGCCTCGGCCCTTATCGGCGATGACCGGGTGGAGATCGTCAATGAGGACAATCTCATCGATATCCGCACCGTGACCGTAGCCACGTTGTCCGGAAAGGAACGGCTCATTCTGGACGGCCTGCAGGAGGGAGACCGGATCGTGATCCATCCGTCAGAAGAGCTCCAGCTGGGCATGAAGGTGCGGGCGCAGTGAAGTGGCGAAGAGAAGACTATGAGGGAAGTCCTGTCGATACGGCGCGGAAACTGATCGGCGCGCTCCTCGTCAGGGAAACGGCGGAAGGCCGTACAGCGGTCCGCATTACGGAGACGGAAGCCTACGGCGGCTGCTTTGAAGGGAAGCCCGACGACGGGGCCCATGCCTACCGGGGTCGCACAGCCCGCACGGAGGTCCTCTTCGGTGAACCGGGACATGCCTACGTCTATCTGATCTACGGAATGTACTGCTGCTTCAATATCAGCTGCGACGGGGAAGGCACCGCAGGCTGTGTGCTCCTGCGCGCCGGCGAGCCGGTAGAAGGGGAAGAACTGATCCGTCAGCGCCGGGGAAAAGCGAAGGGGACCGCCCTCACCTGCGGCCCGGGCCGCCTCTGCCTCGCCATGGCCATCGACCGCTCCCTCTACGGCGCAGACCTCGTGACCGGCCCCCTGTGGGTGGAAGACGGCGCACCCTGCGAGATCGAAGTCTCGAAACGGAAACACATCGACTACGCCGCCTGCGGCAAAGATTTCCCCTGGCGCTTCACCCTGAAAGGCAGCCTCTGGGTGAGCCAGTAAAAAAGTAGAGCCTCTCTGTATGGCATGAGCAGAGGGGCTTTTTGCGTGGGCGGAAATATGAAGGCCCGATAAGAAAACAGAAAATCATCCGTAAGGGGCGTGGACAGCGCTTGTCAAAGGGGTGGATATAGAGGTAAAATAAATGCGTATCTAAAGTCCATGAGAAATGGACAGTAAAAAAGGAGGCATTCTTATGAAATCCAAGTTGATTCTGACCGCCGCCGTGCTCAGTGCCATGGCAGGGGGGGGTCATTTCTTACGCTGATGAAGAAATAAAAACATATGATACAACTAATGAATCTGCCAGCATAGCGGATAATGGGAAGAAGCCTTTTAAAGTTGCCGGAACCCCCGGAACCCAAATTAAAATAAAGTTTGCTGGAAGCGGTGCTGATAACTGGACAATCGATTGGAGTGAGGCTGCTCAAGAGGAATGGAAAGCTGCTCAAGAGAATTTGGAGAACCCTGAGAAGCAGCCGGATATGGTTGCGGTGTCAAAAAATAATCAGCTTACGATTCAAAATCTGGATTCCCTGAATTTTACTACGACATATAACAAGAACAATTCCTTAGAAAAGGTAAATACGGGGATAAAGGCTTTTTCTAGTGCAGAAGTCAATCTTTCCAATATTAATACCATTAATTTTGGTACGGAAGATCAAAAATTTTATGGAGATCAGGCATTGCACGCTTATGGTGGAACCATTACATTGAAGGATGTTGGAAATTTATATGTCAATGCTGCTGGTGGAGCTGTATTGATGTCTCAGTATGCGGAAGGATATAATGGCAAATTAGATATTGAGGCGAATTCGGTTAACATCAAGTCTGATAGTGTTGGCGTCTGTGTTGGAGCCTATCAAAAGCCATCTTCTGGGAAGCCAGGGGAAGCTGAGTTGATAGTGGAGGCAAAAGACCAAGTGAATATTTCTACAGGCAGTGCCGCGCTCAGTGTTTCCGGTTCTTACCAAGGTGGTGAGGATGCACCAACGGTAGCTAAGGTTCAAATTTCGGGAAAAAACGGAGTAATACTTGATGGACTTGTTGGGATTGTTGATACAAGAAATAATGCCAATGGGACTACCGAGGTAAAGATTTCTTCCGCTGATGGTAATGTGATGGTTAGGGGGGACGCAGGAGCTATTTTTACAAATGGTATTTCAGGGACACATAATTTCGACATTGAAGGCACTACGGTAACATTAACGTCGGAAGGCGGAAATTTGAAGGGTGGACAAAGTGCAGCGGTTGAATTGAATGGTACGGATACAGCGTTAAATATACAGGCAGATAAAACGTTTATCAGTGTGGGAAATGCTAGTGATACGGGAAATGCGCTTTATCTAGCTAATGGAAGCAAAACAGAATTTGCGGGTAAAGATGGAAGTCATGGAGATGTTTATATTGACGGCTATGTGACGGTCACAGGTGGAGCGAAGGCGACCTTTGCAGATAATACGACCACCCATGTAGATGGAAAGTATCTTGCAAATACGGAGAAAGCTTTTATCACAGCAGAGGGTAATGACAATTCTGTTTCTTTTGAAGGCAGAAACAGTAAATTCGTAATTGATCATGCCCAGACTGGGAAACTGAATTTTTCAAAGAATGATAGCATCAATCAGGCCTTTGAAAGTATGATTAACGGTGGTCGTGTCAGCACGGATAATCTGCTCCAGAATGTTACCCTTAATACAGAAACAGGCGAAATGACCGTCGGTATAGTGACCAAGGACAAAGCTGCCGAACTGCTCGGCGGCTCTGCGCTGACCAATGTGGCACTGGCTGCTACGGAAAAGAATATGGACGGCGTGACCGCTCTCATCACCAACAATGCCTCTGACACTGACGCCGTAAAGGCTGCTCTGAACAGTGCTGCCGGCTTTTCCGGACTGGCCAATGTGGCCCATGGCACCTACACCATGAACGGACTCTTCTCTGACGCCGTATCCGGCCATCTCATGAACCGTCAGGATCAGGACGTATGGGCCTATGGCTTCCACAGCAAGGAAAACGTGAACGGTTTCAGCTTCGGCGGAGACTATGATGCCCAGTACAATGGCGTGACCGCCGGTGTGGACCTCTATAAGAACGGCGGCACCACGGCCGGTGTGGCTCTGACCTATGGGGACAGCAATGTGAGCGGCTCCAACGGCTTTGCCACGACGAAGAGCGACTCGGATTACTACGGAGCCTCCATTTACGGCCGGTTCGACCGCGGCAGCTATGCCCTGCTGGGAGACATCTCCTACATGAAGGGCGATCATGACGTGACCCAGGTGAACAGCGGAGAGATCATCACGGCATCCCCGGACAGCGACTCCATCAGCGTGGGTGTGAAAGCGCTGAAGGACTATGCCGCAGGAGAAAACGGAACCCTCACCCCGTACGTGGGCCTGAGATACCTCCGCCTGTCCACGGATGACTTCACGGCAAGCAACGGACTGCACTACGTGGGAGACGATCAGGATCTGGTGATCGTACCGGTAGGCGTGAACTACACGGCTTCCATCAGCCACGGGAAATGGAGCGTTCGTCCGTATGCAGGGATCGGCTACGTATGGACCGCAGGTGACCGGAGCGCCGACCAGACGGTCGTTGTGCCGGAAGGAGCAGACAGCTTCAGCTATGATACGGCAGACAGCAGCAGCTTCATTGCAAGAGTGGGCGTAACGACGGACTGCGACGATATGAGCTACGGCATCGGGTACAGCTGGCAGAAAGGCGACAGCGTATCGAACAACGCGTGGACGGTCAGCGCATCCTATCATTTCTAATTCACGAAAACAAATACAGAAATGCAGAGCAGAAGGCTCCGTACGGAAGGTACGGGGCCTTTTCCTGTGGGCACATGGCGCGGCGGTCCATTTTTTATTATAATAAAAAAGATTGACTGAAACAGATAAGGAGAGATGGAATGAAGCTGCTTCGCCTCATTTTGCAGGGATTTAAATCTTTTGCGGACCGGACGGAGATTTCCTTTGCAGAGGGGATCACGATCATCGTAGGGCCGAACGGCTGCGGGAAAAGCAATATTTCCGACGCGGTGCGCTGGGTGCTGGGAGAGCAGAACGTGCGGAATCTGCGCGGGCAGAAGGCGGAGGACATCATTTTTGCAGGATCGGCGTCCCGCAAGGCAAAGAATGGCGCGGAGGTCACCATGGTGCTGGATAATTCTGCCCGGGAGCTGCCGCTGGATACGGCGGAGGTCTCCGTGACGCGCCGGGTGCTCCGCAATGGGGACAGTGATTTCTTCATCAACCAGCGGGCGTGCCGACTGAAGGACATTCAGGATCTTTTTGCGGCGGTGGGTCTCGGCAGGGGGTCACTGGCCATCATCGGGCAGAACCGGGTGGATCAGGTGCTGTCCGCACGGCCGGAGGAACGGCGGCTGATTTTCGAAGAGGTGGCAGGCATCAGCCGGTACCGTATGCGGAAGGAAGAAGGCCTCGGCAAGCTGCGGCGCACGGAAGAGAATATGGACCGCGTGAAGGATCTCATGGCGGTGCTGGAAGAGCAACTCGGCCCGATGGCGGCGGCGGCAGAAAAAGCGCACGCTTTCGGGGTGCTTCTGAAGGAACGGCAGGCAGCGGAGGCGACGGCGTCTCTGCTAAAGCTCTCTTCGGTGAGGCGGATGCTGGCCCGGTATGAGACGGAACACCGCACGATGGCCGGAGAGAAGCAGGAATGGGATACGAAGCTGTCTGTGCTGGATGCGGAACGGGCGTCCATGGAGGCGGCTGCGGCGGACCGGGAGGAGGCCTACCGGACGGCGGCATCGGAGGCCATGACGAAGCAGCGTGAGATGGACCGCATCGACGGCGATTACCGGGTGCAGGAATCCTCGCGCCGTCACGGAGCGGAGGAAATGGACCGGCTGCGCCGGCTGGCGGCTTCTCATGGTGAAGCGGCAGCAGAAGCGGAAGCGGCGCTGGCAGCGGCATCGGAGGAGAAGGAAGCGTGCCGCGCTTCACTGACGGAGGCCCGGAAGGCGCTGGCGGATGCGGAGATGGCCTGGGCGGCAGCACAGCACCGGCTGGATGAGGCCTCGGCGTCCCACCGGCAGAAGCTGGAGGAGATCCGGGAAAAGACAGGGAAGCGGGAGCGGCTCTCTGAAGCGCTTCGTCATGCCGCAGAGGAGACAGATCGGCTGGCACGGTCGCTCCATACGGCGGAAACAGCCGTATCCGAGGCAGCCGATGCGCGGAAGAAGGCGGAGTCGTCTCTGACGGCGCTGGATGCGGAGGAACGAAGCCGGAGCGCCCGGATGGCGGAGCTGGAGGAGAAGGGGCGCCGGGACGGCGCCGCGCTGAAGGACGGCCAGAAGCGCAGCTTTTCTCTTCTCAATGCCTGGAATGAAGCCCGTTCCCGGCAGGTGCAGCTGGCTTCACAGAGGGAGTATCTGATGAAGGCGGAGAAGGAGTATGCCAGTTTCTCCAATGCGTCCCGCACGGTCCTGCAGGCAGATATGCCCTGGCAGAGCGGCATCCGCGGCGCGCTGGGCGAGCTGCTGCAGGTGCCGGCTGCGTATACGGAGGCCGCCGAGGCCGTGCTCGGAGGGACTGTGTCCTATATCGTGACGGATACGGCGGAGACGGCCGGCGAGATCATCCAGTGGATGAAGCGCAGGAATGCCGGACGGACGACCTTTTATCCGCTGGATGCGATGCATCCCCGTTTTTCCGACGCACTGGAAAGGGAAGCCGTGCAGGAGCCGGGGGTTCTGGGCATCGCGGCCGATCTTTTCGGATGTGCCCCGGGGATCGAGGATCTGAAAAAGGTGCTTCTCGGCCGGGTGCTCATCGCCGAGGATCTGGATACGGCCCGCCGCATTGCGCGGAAATACCGGTACCGGCTCAGTCTGGTGACACTGGACGGGCAGATCCTGCGGCCGGGAGGCTCCATGACAGGGGGCTCCATGCGCAAGCGGGCCAATACGTTCTTCGGCCGGAAGCAGGAGATCGCCGGGCTGAGTGAAAGGGCCGCACAGGCGGAAAAGGAAGCAGCCCATCTGGCGGCGGAGCGGAAGGCGCAGGAGGAAATGAATGCGTCGCTCTCGGATTCGCTGTCCCGTTCCCGTGAGTCCTGGCAGGCGCTCCATGTGGAGGCCGCTGCGGCGCAGGGACGGCGGGAAGGCCTCGCCCGGGAGCTCGCTGCGGCTTCGGCGGCGGAGAAAAAGGCACAGGCAGAAACGGAGCAGGCCCGGACGGCGCAGGCGGAGATGGCGAAGCGGACGGCGGCTTTGCAGGCGGAGCTGGCAGCACTGGGAGATATCCCGGATGCCCCG
>ERZ779865.1996-NODE-1996-length-13752-cov-2.813390_pt1 | contig 13752 bp, 19 predicted proteins | sample MGYA00433088_ERZ779865 | MGnify/ENA primary metagenome ERZ779865 (study PRJEB29588, sample SAMEA2151703) | human gut metagenome | biome: human gut; feature: human-associated habitat; material: faeces | place: Denmark | collected 2008/2010 ... | reverse complement strand
GTTAAATAGCCATTTGAGCGGTCTGCGGGTAGAGAAAGGAGAGGTTGTCCCTCCACTATGGTAAATACGAAACACGACACCCACTCTTACGAGAGTACCAGTAATGGTGAAAGAGGTTATCAGCGTGAGATATTTGATGGAAATGTACTCTATGAGAGTTTTCTAAGAGCCAAACAAGGTAGCGATTGGAAGCCGCAGGTACAGAGGTTTGAAATGAACTACCTGTTTGAGTTGGCTGAGTTACAGAAGGAACTTGAAAGTGATAGTTACACCTTCCAGCCCAGTACAGAGTTTACCTTGCATGAAAGAGGAAAGGTTAGGGGGATTACGGGAGAACAGATAAAGGACAGAGTATCCAAACACGCCTTGTGTGATGAAATTCTGACACCTTCTGTGAGGAAATACCTGATTTACGATAATAGCGCAAGCATTAAAGGAAAAGGGATTGACTTTGCCCGGAAAAGGCTTCTGGTTCATTTACGGAAGTATTATCACCAGCATGGTTCCAATGACGGCTATATCCTGCTGATAGACTTTTCAAAATATTACGATAACATTCAGCACGAAAAGCTGATGGAGCAGTTTGAAAAGTACATCCATGACGAAAAGGCTTTGTCATTTCTCCGTGCGGCGATTGACCGCTCTAAGGTTGATGTTTCATACATGACCGATGAAGAATATGCCGGGTGCATGGATAGGGTGTTTAATTCGCTGGAATACCAGAACGTGGATAAGAGCCTGCTGACTGGTGAGAAGTTCATGTATAAACACCTGAACATCGGTGACCAGGTTGCGCAGGTCGCAGGGATAATCTATCCGATACCGATTGACAACTATGTAAAAATCGTCAAGGGTGTAAAGTTCTATGGGAGGTATATGGATGACTCCTATGCAATCCATGAGAGCAAAGAGTTTCTTGAAGAACTCCTGCAAGGCATTATTGCCGTTGCAAACGAGTTGGGCATTACGGTGAATACCCGCAAGACCCGTATCTGTAAACTTTCAAGCCTATGGCGCTTCCTTCAAGTGCAATACTCCCTTACCGATACGGGAAGGGTCATTCAGAAAATCAACCCGAAAAGGCTGACAAACATGAGAAGGAAGATGAAGAAGTTGGTGCATATTCTCACCGAAAAGGAGTTTGATGACTGGTACGGTTCGTGGTTCAGGAACCACTACCGTATTATGAGCAGGCTTCAACGGGAGAACATGGATACACTCTACAACCAGTTAAAGAAGGAGGTATATCACAATGTACAAAATCACTCTGGCTGACGGTACTGTGCTGAAAAACCTGGAACTGAACGGCAACAACTACATTGCCGAAGGTGTCATTGATGACGCTGTGTTCAAGGACAATCTGGCTACCGTCACAATCACCGATGGTAAGACCACGGAAACCTATGAGGATATGGTGCTGCTGAGTCACCGTGTCGATGGCGGGCGCTCCTGGATTGTTCTGGGTGAGAAGTCTGCGCAGGAAAAGGCAATGGAGCGTATCAACGCTATGCTGTCCTCTGCTGCTGACAGTATCACGGACGTTCAGTTGGCACTTGCCGAAGTCTACGAAATGATGCTGGGAGGTAACTGATATGGCAAAGATTTATGTGTCCCTTATCAAAAAGGGTCTGAAAACCATTGATGATGTTCCTGCTGCGCTTCTGGATGAAGTCAAGAAGCTGCTGGGTGAGCAGTAATGCTACTGCGTATCTTTGGAACTTATCTATTCATTATCGGACGGAAGGGGGTGGAAAACATGGCTGTTATTTATGTGGCGCTGATTATCAAGGGCAAGCGTACCTATGAGAGCGTACCCGCTACGCTCAAGCCGCAGGTCAAGGAAATGCTCATTGACCTGGAACTGGAAAGCCTTATTACTGAGTAAGGCAGCAGGGCTGAAACTGGGTCAAGCCCTGTTTCTCCCCTTTCACTATTTGCAAAGGAGAGTAACACAATGCAGGTTGAAATCCCTATTCTCATTTCTTTCCTGTCTTTGTGTGTTGCTGTGGCTGTGGGTGTCAGTGGTATCCGAAGAAACCAGGCAACCGATGACAAGAAGGAAGCGTCTGAAATGACCACCCTCATTGTGAAGTTGGAGAATATCAATAATGGCGTGAATGAGATTAAGTCTGATATGCGTAACATGAGAAACGATATTCAGGACTTGAGGGATAGACTGATTATTGTGGAACAGTCTACGAAGTCTGCACATCACAGACTGGATGGTTTGGAAGGGGAGAAAGAAACTTCCCAGTAACAATGTACATCTTCCGGGGAAATAGTTCCCGGAAAGTCCAATGGGGCTATGGGCGCTGCTGCGCTTATAGCCCTGTTTTCATTTTAAGGAGGAAAAGACCATGAGTAATATCAACTGGATTATTCGTATCAAGAACAAGAATTTCTGGATTTCTCTCATTCCCGCCGTTCTCCTGCTGGTTCAGGTTGTGGCGGCTGTATTCGGCTTCACGCTGGAACTGGGAGAACTGGGTGACAAGCTGCTGGCTGTGGTCAATGCCTTGTTTGCGGTTCTCACCATTCTGGGCATCGTCACTGACCCCACTACTGCGGGTGTTGGTGACTCTAAGCTGGCAATGACCTACACGAAGCCGAAGGAGGACTAAATTATGAGCAACAGTTCTTTGGTTACCTACAAGCGGATTTCCCCGCATAAGACCTCTCCACGTAACCATGCCATTGATACTGTTACCATCCACTGTATTGTAGGGCAGTGGACGGCAAAGCAGGGCTGTGATTATTTTGCCACGACTGACCGTGACTGTTCTGCCAACTACATTGTGGGCAAGGATGGTTCTATCGGTCTGGCTGTGGATGAAGCTGACCGTTCCTGGTGTTCGTCCTCCCGTGACAATGACAACCGGGCTATCACCATTGAGGTTGCCAGTGATACCAGTCATCCGTATGCGGTTACTGATGCGGCCTACAATGCGCTGATTGCACTGCTGGCTGACATTTGCAAGCGTAACGGTATCAAGAAACTCCTGTGGAAAGCGGACAAGTCCCTCATTGGGCAGGTGGACAAGCAGAACATGACGGTTCACCGCTGGTTCGAAAACAAGGCTTGTCCGGGTGAATACCTGTATAGCCGCCACGGTGAAATTGCTGAAAAGGTCAACGCACTTCTGAACGTGGAGCAGGAGCCTGTGACTCCTGAAACCACTGTCCCGGCAACCGACAACCCTTCTACCATCTGGAACTATTTCAAGGGAAAGGGGTTGAATGATTTTGCCGTTGCAGGTATCATGGGTAATATCTATGCGGAGTCTGGCTTCAAGCCTACCAACCTGCAAAACGCCTATGAGAAGAAGTTGGGCTACACCGATGACTCCTACACTGCCGCTGTGGACAACGGTTCCTATGGAAACTTTGTCAAGGACAGCGCAGGATATGGTCTGGCTCAGTGGACGTATTGGAGTCGCAAGCAGGCGCTTTTGGAGTATGCCCGTTCCGTTGGCAAGTCCATTGGTGACCTGAGTATGCAGCTTGATTTCATGTGGAAAGAAATGCAGGGCTATAAGTCCATGATGACCACCCTCAATTCTGCCACTTCTGTTCTGGAAGCGTCCAACGCAGTTCTCTTGCAGTATGAGCGCCCCGCAGACCAGAGTGAGAGCGCCCAGAATAGACGGGCTGGGTATGGTCAGACCTACTACGATAAGTACGCTGGAAAGGCCGCTACGCCCGCTCCTACGGGTACTTTGTATCGGGTACAGGTTGGTGCATACTCTAAGCGTGAAAACGCTGACAGGCAGCTTGCAGCCGTCCAGGGCAAGGGTTTTGACGCACTGATTAAGAAGGTTGGTGACCTTTATAAGGTTCAGACCGGGGCTTACAGTGTGAAAGCCAACGCAGAAGCCCAGCTTGCCCGTGTCAAGGCCGCAGGATTTGAGGATGCGTACATCACCACTGACAGCAGCGGAACCGTTGTGGCAACCTCTCCGCAGGAGAGCGAACCCACCTACACAACCTATGTTGTGAAGGATGGTGATACCCTCTGGCTTATCGCAAAGAAGCTGCTGGGCAACGGAAACCGCTGGCCTGAAATTGCCAACCTGAACGGCATCAAGGGTACAGTCATCTACGCTGGTCAGAAGTTGAAAATCCCTGATTAAGTCAACCTCTGTACCTGGTATAAGGAGAATACTGCTGTAAAGTAGTGTGGAACATAAGGGTTCCTTCAATAATCGGATTTGACTTCAATGCTGGTGTATTGGATGCGAAATCCGACAACGTACCGCCTTTCGGTAGGCGGTACGTTTTTTCCTGTAAAGACGTAAGATTATAGGCTATCGTGATTTTGAAGTAGTCATCTGGTTCATCCCATACAGTGACGGAGTTCACGAACAAGTCTATAAGCTGCCTGCGGAAATCTTCATCCTCAATGTTGCCGTCCTTGAACTGTTCCAACCAGAAGATAACCTGTTCCTTATCCAGATATACAACACCCTTCTCTTGACGCTTGAGTTCGCCCTCAAGCGTTTTCTTTTCTTTCTCCAACTCCACCATACGCTTGACCAGGGTTTCAGGAGCAGCGCCCGTTTCAATAGCCTTTGTGATGTTGTCAAGGGACAGTCTGGTTTCATGGAGCCTGCTGCGGATTGTAGGAATATCCGTACTGGTTTCAACCTCATGTGTGTTGGTCTGAACTGCTATGGATGCAATCTCTTGAATACGTTCCTCTGTAAGAAGGGAGAGTGCATCTTTCACAACAATATCCTCAATAAACTCTTTCTTCAAGTTCCGCTTATTGCAGTCCTTGTGAAGGTTCTTTTTCCCATAGCACTCATAGTAGACATATCCGCTGGTGTTGCAATTACCATTCATCTTACTTCCGCAGTGACCACAATACAGCTTACCAGAGAGAAGATACACTCTCTTGGCCTTGAACTGTCCAGGGGTTTTCCCTACGGCTTTCAGACGGGCTTGCACCAGGTCAAAGGTTTTCTTATCTATGAGGGCTGGTATAGCGTTTTCTGCCCGGTATTCATGGAATTGGTACACACCAATGTACTTCTCATTGCGGAAGATTTTGCTGAAAGAACTCTTACCAAACCTTGTACCCTTTGAAGTCTTATACCCTCTGGCATTGAAGGTACGGCAGATTTCCGCAACGCTGTGACCTTCTGCGTACATTTCAAAGGCTTGCCGCACAATGGGTGCGGTTTCTTCATCTATTACCAACTTCTTCCCTTCTGTCTTGTAGCCCAGAGGGATTTGACCACCGATGGAGTTGTGCTTATAGGCAGACTCCCGTAGGCCACGGTTTATCTTCTGGGAGAGTTCTGCGCTGTAAAACTCAGCCATACCTTCAAGGACGGACTCAAGGATGATACCTTCCGGGTCATCCGAAATGTTCTCTGTGGCAGATATAAGCTGAACCCCATTCTTCCGCAGGCGGTATTTGTAGGTGGCGCTGTCATACCGGGAGCGGGCAAACCTGTCCAGCTTGTAGACTACAACGGCATCGAAGTTTCCTTTTTCGGAGTCCTTTATCATCTTGAGGAAGGACACACGCTTTTCAATATCCTTGCTGGCAGATGTAGCCCGGTCAGCATATACCTCAACGATTTTGATATTGTGATGGGCGCAGAAATCCTTGCATACACGAAGCTGCCCTTCAATGGATTGTTCCGTTTGGTTATTGCTTGAATACCTGACATACAGGACACAGGTTTTTATATCGTCATACATGGTGCTTCCTCCATTCTGCAAAATCTATCACCCGGCATTTGCGGTTTCCCCTTTAGCCGTTTCCACTCTACGGGTTTCCTGAATAAGGGTAGACTCAACCATAGTCCGTCCTTCATCGTCCAAAGCACGGTACTTCAAAATAAGGCGCACTTCATCTGCTGTAAGAGAAAGAGCCTGATTATCCAGCGCTGTAAGGCAGTTGTTCTTCAAAGTATCCGTACCACGAAGGTAGTCAACCGATACTCCGAAATAATCAGCCAGTTTTAACAAGGTTTCCATTTCTGGGACAATATCATTATCAGCCCAGTATTTCTTCTGGTTCTTTCCGATATGCAGAGCAGTGTAAACCTCTTTCCATGTGGTTTTCCGTTCTTTGAGTAGTCCTTCTAATCTTTCAGAAAACAGCATAATGAGTCCTCCTTCAAAAATCCCTATAAAAATTTTCAAATAGGGGTTGACAATCCCTATGATGGGGATTATAATAGGGACTGTAAACAAAAGTTGTTCGCAAGGCGCAAGAAACCCGCCCTCTGGGAACTAAAATTTTCCCCAGCGGGTTTCCAATGCTATAAGAATGTCGCAACTTCATTATAAGCATTGAACTCCTTTTTGTCAACTATTGTTTGCAAGATTTTATATAGGAAGGAGGGAACGGACGTGGAGGAACTTGACGCTATTCGTGAACGGATTAAAAAGCACCGCCTTTCGTTCGTCTGGCTTATCTTCCAGTTAGGCCAGAGGGGGATTGCAACCGACAAAACCGAAGTGAGTTCTATCTTTGCCGGGACTCGCAAGGGTGCAAAAGCAGACTCCATTATCCAGGCAACCATTTCCATTCTGGATGATTACGAACAGGGTAAAGTGTTCGTCCACGATGACTGATGCTGACTGCGTTACTGGAAGAAAAGCCCTTCTGCACCATCCTTGCTAAGAAAGTTGAAGCCTACTTCCAGGACGAAGAACACAGGCGGCAATTTGAGGAATGGTACAAGAAGAAGTACGGCAAGGACTACGAATGGAGGTAGGTGTTATGTTATGAAGAAATCGACTGTAAACCGCACGGTTGGTAACCAGTTTGAAGAAGAACTGTGCGGTCTGCTGGCAGAGCATGGTTGGTGGGCGCATAATATGGCGCAAAACCAAACCGGGCAACCCGCAGACGTGATTGCGGTGAAGAACAACATTGCGGTACTCATTGACTGCAAAGATTGTGAGAACAACCGCTTCCCGCTGTCCCGTATTGAGTGCAACCAGGAAGGGGCAATGACCCTTTGGGAAGCACGGGGTAACGCCTACTGCGCATTTGCCATGAGATTGAATGACGGTGATATTTTCATGGTGGACTTTGATGAACTGTCTATGCTGGAACTGCATGGGGTAAAAAGCCTGTCTGAGAAGGAGATACGGAACTATCCGTCTTTGGAACAGTGGCTATTTCTCATGGAGGAAGATGGATGTTGACAGAAATCGGAAGCACCATCAAAATCACTGACCCGTCAAAGGAGATTATGGCGTGGTGCAAAGAAAACCTGGTTCTGTCAAACCCAGAGTACCAGAAGAGGGTACGGATGCACCTGTGGGTGGGTGACACCCCGAAGCAACTGTTCTTGTATTCCATGAACGGAAATGACCTTATCCTCCCCTTTGGATGCTTGAGGGCTATCCTTCCTCTCCTTGAAGGAGATTTGAAGAAGCTGTTCAAGACCCCGAAAAAGGTAGACTTTGGCGGTAAGGTTCCGCTGTATGGCTATCAGGAAGAAGCTGTGGGAGCCATGTTGATTAACCATTATGGCATCCTGCAATCCCCCGCTGGAAGCGGAAAGACCCAGATGGGAATAGCCCTGGCCTGTGACCTTGGTGTAAAGACCTTGTGGCTGACCCATACGAAAGACCTTCTGACCCAGAGCAAGGCCAGAGCGGAACAGTACATTGAACCGTCTATGCTTGGCACTATCACAGAAGGTAAGGTGAACATTGGTCAGTCAATGACCTTTGCCACTATCCAGACCATGTGTAAGCTGGACTTAGACCAATACCGGGATGAATGGGACTGCATCATTGTGGATGAATGTCACCGTGTAAGCGGGACACCAACGGCAGTAACCCAGTTCAGCAAGGTTCTCAATACGCTGCGGGCAAGGCACAAGTACGGCCTATCTGCTACGGTTCATCGTGCGGACGGCCTTATCAAGGCCACATACGCCATGATTGGTGAAGTTGTATGGACTGTTCCTGATGAAGCTGTGAAGTCCAGAGTGATGACCGTAGACGTATTCCCGAAGGGTACAGGAGTGGGCTTGAACCCCTGCTTCCTCAACACTGATGGTACTGTGAACTACGCAAAGATGATTACATACCTGACAGAGCATGAGGAACGGAACCGACTCATTCTGGATGACCTGAAAGAGAACCGTGACCACTTCAATTTGGTTCTATCTGAAAGGGTTGACCATTTGAAGTATCTCTATTCTCAGTTGCCCCCTGCGCTGAAAAGGCAGGCAGCGGTCATTGACGGAAAGATGACCACTAAGACCTTGAAAGCTGAACGTGAGCAAGCCATTGAGGATATGAGAACCGGGGATAAACGGTATCTGTTCGCAACTTACTCTTTGGCAAAAGAAGGTCTGGATATACCCAGATTGGACAGGCTTTACCTGGCAACCCCTCAAAAGGATTACGCAGTCATTGTACAGAGCGTAGGCCGGGTAGCAAGAACCTTTGAGGACAAGCAGCAACCCCTTGTGTTTGACTATGTGGACTCCATCAAGTCCCTTATCAAGTCCTACAAGAAACGCTGCGCAAGCTACCGAAAATGCGGATGCAAAATCCGTGAATGAAATGAAAATAAGGAGGACTTTACAATGAAGTTGTTCAGAACTATTGAAGCCGTTGCCGATGGCAACTATAACGTGGGTGACGTTATCACCTTTACCCTCAATGACGGTGAAGAAGTGGAAGCCCTGGCTGTGAAGCAGGAGCAGGACGGCATGATTTTCTGCCTGGTGGATTGCCTGCGCAAGGAGTATTCCATGAACCCCACCAGTTCCAACCGTGGCGGGTATAAGTCCTGCGCACTGCGCAAGGCACTCAACACTGAAATCCTTGACCGCTTCCCGGCTGAAATCCGTGAGAAGATGGTTTCTTTCCCCAACGGTGACCTGCTGCGCCTGCCCACGGAGCGTGAGATTTTCGGTGAGAACATCTACGGAGTTGAGGAAGATGACTCTGTGGAGCAGTGGGAGCCGATGAAGAAGCGCAAGAACCGTATCGCTTTCCAGGGCAAGGGTACGGACACCTGGGAATGGTACTGGTTGCAGAACAAGTACGATGGTTCCGCTCCCAATTTTGCCAATGTCAACCACTACGGCATTGCGAACTTGGCGCGGGCAATGCGGGCTACAACGGCGCTTCTAGCTCTAACGGTGTGCGTCCCGCTTTCAAAATCTAAAATCACACCCCTTTATGGGGTGTGAGGAAGAAGGAGGACTCACACAATGCTGAACGTGCTATCACTGTTCAGCGGCATAGGGGCTTTTGAAAGGGCGCTGGAAAATCTGGGAATTGCCTACAAACTGGTTGGCTACTGTGAAATTGACAAGTACGCAAGCAAAGCATACTCCCTTCTTCACAGAGTTCCAGAGAGCATGAACTACGGTGACATTACGAAGATTGATGAAACCAAGTTGCCCAATAATCTTGACCTGATAACCTATGGATTTCCGTGTCAAGACATTTCCATTGCGGGAGAGAAGAAAGGACTGGTTGACAGTGAAGGGAAGAAAACCCGAAGCGGCCTGTTCTTTGATGCACTCCGCATTATTGAAGCTACCCGTCCTAAGATTGCGATTGCGGAAAACGTAAAGCATTTAACCAGCAAGAGCATGAAACCAGTCTTTGATATTGTGCTGAAAAGCCTTGAAGAAGCTGGCTACAACAACTACTGGCAGGTTATGAATTGCGCTGACTACGAACTTCCGCAGAGCCGTGAGAGGGTATTGATTGTATCAATCCGTAAGGACGTGGACGATGGGAAGTTCAGTTTCCCGGCTACCGTGCCGCTGACAACCTGCATGGGTGATTATCTGGATGATGAAGTACCTGAACAGTTCTATCTATCAGAGGATAAGACCCAAAGCGTCATAACCCATAACGCTGCGCATCCAGGCCATATCGGTGACAGGGGGGGGATATGCCCCACACTCCTGTCAAGGGACTACAAAGACCCGAAGGTGGTGAAATGCAAGGTGGTAATTAAACAAATTGCCGACTTGCAGCACTACGGAAACGAACAGATGAACCGGGTTTACTCACCAGACGGCCTATGCCCAACCTTGAAAACAGTATCAGGGGGGGACGTGAGGTGAAAATTTACGATGGTGAGGGTTACCGCAAACTGACTCCTACGGAGTATTTCAGATTGATGGGCTTCACTGACGCTGACGTGGAACTGCTGGTGGAAAACGGCATTTCCAAAACCCAGATTTACAAAATGGCAGGCAACTCCATTCCTGTGAAGATGCTGGAACACCTTTTCAGGCAGCTATATCCTCAAGACAAGGTTTCTGCATTGAAGCAGAGAGCATTGGAATTGCTTGGATAGGAGGAACCTACATGAGAAACCAGATTACCAGTCTGGGGGGGGATTGAAGGATGAAGAAAGACCCTCTGGACGAACCATTGACTGTTGAAGAACAGCAGTTTGCAACCGATAACCACTATCTGGTGTACAAGTACCTGCGGCTGAGAAAGCTACCGCCTGATGACTGGTACGATGTGGTTATCTTCCGATACCTACGGTCAGTAAAGCGCTGGTTCGCTTTTCCTGAACTCCATGACCATAACTTTGAAATCATTGCTTTCTATGCAATGAGGTCAGCAATCGGGCATGAAATGGATAAGCAGAAACGCAGAGTTCAAACCGTGAGCCTGGATGAACCTATTCCCGGCACAAATGGACTGACCTACGCAGATGTGATTACCTGCGAAAACGCAAGGTTTTCATTTGCCTATTAACTCTCCAATGCTTATTACGAAAGAAAGGAGGTAAAAAGCATGGTAGACCGCACATTCATTTTCGACTGTGAGGTTTTCGCACATGACTGGTTGTTCGTATTCAAGGAACTGGCAACCGGGCAGTACACCATCATCCACAATGACAATGATGCAGTTCTGGCCTTTATGGAGCAAGACCCGTTCCTGGGTGGCTTCAACAACAAGCACTATGATAACCACATTCTAAAGGCTGTGATGATTGGTGCTGACCCTGAAACGGTCAAGCAGGTCAATGACCTTATCATTCTGGAAGAAGTTGACGGCTGGGATATTCCCCTTCTCCGTGATTACAGAGTGTTCTTCAATAGCTTTGACCTGATGGATGACTGCCAGGATGGTATTTCTCTGAAAGGGATTGAAGCCCACCTGGGCATCCCGATTGAGGAAACCGAAGTGGACTTCAACATTGACCGCAGGCTGACAGCAGCGGAGTTGGAGCAGACCATTAAGTATTGCAAATACGATGTGGACGCTACTGAAATCCTCTATAAGCTGCGGAAGAACTACTTACAAAACAAGGCTACGCTGGGCAGAGTCCGGGGGCTGGATGAACGCAAGGCCATTTACATGACCAACGCAAAGCTGACTTCTGTGTATCTGCAAGCGGTCAAGCCAGAAAAGCCGTGGACGGACGAACGGGCTTATGAGTACCCTGACAAGCTGCTGCGTGAGTATATCCCGCAAGAGGTTTTTGACTTCTTTGACAGACTCCGTGACCCGAATATCCCCGATATTGATATTTTCGGTGGGTATGACGATGACGGCAAGAAGGTCAAGGGTTCAAGCCTTGAAATCAGGATTGGTGATTGTATCGTCACGCTGGCCTTGGGTGGTATTCACGGAGCAATCCCTACCTACGTGGAGGAAGCTACGGAAAACCGCTCTATCAGGAACAAGGACGTTGCATCGTATTACCCTCACCTGATGACACTTCCCCTCTCCGATGGGAAACAGTACGGGTATTGCAGCAGGAACATTCCTTCCCCGCAGTTGTTTGTGGACACACTGGAAAGCCGTGTAAGGGCTAAAAAAGCTGGCGATAAGGACACGGCAAACGCCCTCAAGCTGGTTCTGAATACCACCTACGGCACAATGCTCAACGGAAGGAACGGGGTTGCCTACAATGACCTCTATGACCCGCTGATGGGCAGAAGCGTTTGCATTACCGGGCAGCTTCTTCTACTGGAACTCTCTATCCACCTGACCCGTGAGTGTCCTACCCTCAAAATCATCCAGCTTAACACGGATGGTATCATGGTGAGTTTCGACAACTCCGATGAAGCGAAGTGGCAGGAAATCACCCAGGAATGGCAGGACAGAACTGGGTTTGAACTGGAAGAAGATTTCATCAAGAAGATTGTCCAGAAGGACGTAAACAACTACGTTGAAGTCCCTATGGACGGCGGTAAGCCGAAGGTAAAGGGTGGACAGCTTGTCCGTGGCATCCTGACCAACGGCAATATCGACTTCACCACAATGGGACTCCCGCCTTGGGACAACATGACTGGCGGCGCTTTCAACATCAACAACAATGCGGTTGTGGTGGCAAGAGCAATCAGGGACTACTTTGTGGACGGAACACCCCCGGAACAGACCATTGAGGATTGCACCAATATCCTTGACTTTCAGGTGATAGCGAAAGTGGGAGGTAAATATTCAGGTGTGTATCAGATGGTTGGTGACCAGGCAATTCCTGTTCAGAAGGTGAACCGGGTTTACGCCACGGCTGATAGAAGCTATGGAACCCTGTATAAAACCCATGCCGTCACAGGCAATCCCGCAAAGGTAGCCGGGCTTCCTACGCACTGCGTAGTGGACAACAACAATCAGCTTCCCATTGAGGTTGTTGACCGCAAGTGGTACGTGAAACTGGCAAAGAAGTACATCAATGACTTTCTTGGGGTAAAACCGCCCCGGAAAAATACCAGACGGATTAACTCTCTCAAGAAGAAATCCCTGGCACTATTCGATTAAGGAGGATATGTATTATGAAGTTCAATGAAGTGGAAAAGTCCCTGAAAGAGGGCAAGAAGATTAAGCTGGCAAGCTGGAAGAACGCTTACTGGTACTATGACCAGGAGAACGGTGTCATTATGAACCATTTTGAGGAAGATGGTTCTCCTGACGTTCCTACCTCTGCCCTGTTCCCCCGTGACCTTATCTGGGTGATGGGCAATGATTGGGAGGTTGTTGGTGAGGAAACCGCTGCGGTTCCTGCTGATACCTACTCCTTTGGTGACGCTATCAACTTCCTCAAGGCTGGCAAGAAGGTTGCCCGCAAGGGATGGAATGGCAAAGGTATGTTCCTGGTGCTTTGCCCCGGAAGTGAAGTCCCTGCTGACCACATGAGGGTCAAGCCCGTCAAGAAGTTCTACCAGCAGGAGGGGCGTGTTTCCGTGATTATCGCACCCCACATTGACCTGAAAGCTGCCGATGGCACATATGTCACTGGTTGGCTGGCATCCCAGACTGATATGCTGGCTGATGACTGGTTCACCGTAGAGTAAGGAGGAAAAGAAGATGGCTAATATCTATGAGAGCATGAATGTTCGTCAGAAGCTGGCGAAAGCCCGCCTGTACTTCCTGAACCAGAAGGTCAAGAAGTCTGGCAAGAATATGCACCTTGAGTTCAAGTATTTTGAGTTGGAGGATATTGTTCCCCCGGCAATCCGCATCTTTGCCCGTGTCGGCCTGACCACCAACATTGAGTTTACCGATGACAAGGCGGTTATGAGCGTGTTCAATACCGACAACATGGAGGAACCGCCTATCACCTTCACCGTTCCCTACCGTGAGGTCAAGCCCATTATCAGCAATCAGGGCAAGGAGGTTACCAACCCCATGCAGGCTCTTGGTTCCTCCATCACCTATCTGCGCCGCTACCTGTGGATGACGGTTCTGGACATTACGGAGCCTGATGACATTGACGCTACTCTGGGCGCTGACGATGGCACGGAGGAAGAAGCCAATGAGTTTGCGGAAGAAGCCGCT
>ERZ779865.1988-NODE-1988-length-13782-cov-3.367378_pt1 | contig 13782 bp, 7 predicted proteins | sample MGYA00433088_ERZ779865 | MGnify/ENA primary metagenome ERZ779865 (study PRJEB29588, sample SAMEA2151703) | human gut metagenome | biome: human gut; feature: human-associated habitat; material: faeces | place: Denmark | collected 2008/2010 ... | reverse complement strand
GACCCGATCTTTGTGGCAGCTGATGCATCCCTGCGCTGGTACGCCAGGAGGGACTCGAACCCCCGACCTACTGCTTAGAAGGCAGTTGCTCTATCCAGCTGAGCTATTGGCGCATCAGTTGCTGACCTCAGTCAGCCTTTATATTATACCCATATACGGCATATTTGTCAACACTTTTTTGAATTTTTTTCATATTTAATTTTTAAAAAGTTTTTTTCGGACAAAATCCGCCAAATTACGGCTTTCCGTATTTCTGAGCAAGTGCAAGATTCCTATAATCGGGTTCAGACGAAACCTCTCTTATAAGCTTTACAAACTTAGGAAGTTGATACCGCTGATCTTCACTAAGCAATTCAATTTCTATTGTTGCCCTGTCATTCCAAAACGGATAAACATCAAGTTCACAATAGGTGCTGTTGTCAACAATGCAATATCTGTCTTTACTGATGACGCCTGTAACATACTGCCTTTGAGCAAGGTACGAGTCATATTGTTCTTTTGAAATATAATTTTCAATTTCAATCCGCTTAATATCCGATATTTTGATTTTTACAGTTTTGATATATACAGCCTTGTCACCCTCTCCCCTTTTGCGGATTCTGAAATATCCTTCCTCGGGAGTAGTGAGGTATGCCTGTGTAATAGGAATTCTGCGACAGGTTTTTATGCTGTTCAAAAATTCAATATCAGGATATTCAATCAAAAATTTTCTTTCAATTTCAAGCGGTTTCGGAATTCCGAGAAATGCGACAACCTCCTTAAGAAGTCTTTTCAGCTTAGTATCAAAGTCGGTCGAATTATCAATAATTCTCAGATGCGGTGTGCCTGTCCACACAGCCATAACATCTGTGTCAACTTCTCTTGCTTTTTCAAGACTTTCTTCTCTGCGGAAAATATTGGTTTCTTTTCCGTAATACTCTTCTGCACCGTCTGCGGAAGTAACAAGATGAAATACTGCATCATAAGAATTTCGTATTACATCTTCATTCAAATTGTGAATACCTGCATACTTTGCAAACTCATCTTCCGTAACATATGCTCTGCTGTCAAGCAATCCTCTGTCAAAAAGCAAAACTGCCTTTTCACAATCCATATTTTTGGCAATTTGCGTTTTTTCATTCTCCTCAGCAAGCTGAATTTCAAACAGTTCTCTGTGAAATTCATAGGAACCTACATTTTCGGGGGTTTTGCCCTCACTAAACAATCTGCTTGCAACCTCACCGATTGTAATTGTAGGAATATTAAGCTTTTTAAGCTCTTCGCTGATATATTTTAATGCGGAAGTCTTGCCACCGCAAGGTCCTCCCGTCAATACTATTTTTACAACTTCAGCCATAAAATCACCCATGTAACTTATTAAATTAAGTATATATCCCAACAGCAATTTTTTTATTCTGTAGAAGAACATTGTTGTTTGTTTTTGCCCTTTAAAAGATAATATCGGCAAAATGAAAGTTTCTTATGCAGTAAAATTCATATTATACATTAAAAAGCGTATAAATTATCATAAAAACGGTGAAATATGCTGTTATAACATTGACAAGTTGCGTGTTAAAGTGCTAAAATATGTGTATAACCAATGAGGTTTTTTCTTATATTGAAAGGAAGTATTTATGATGGAAAAGCAGAATATTGACTGGGCAAACATTGGCTTCGGTTATATGCCCATCGGTGAAAGATTTGTAGCTAATTATAAAGACGGTAAGTGGGACAACGGCAGTATGACAGCCGACACCACAATTACTATCAGCGAATGTGCAGGCGTTTTGCAGTATGCTCAGACTTGCTTTGAGGGTATGAAAGCGTACACTACCTGTGACGGCAGAATTGTTGTGTTCAGACCTGACCTTAACGGACAGAGAATGGAGGACAGCTGTAAGCGTCTTGAGATGCCTGTATTTCCAAAAGAGAAGTTTGTTGAGGCTGTTTGCAATGTTGTTAAGGCAAATGCCGATTATGTTCCTCCGTACGGCACAGGCGCAACACTTTATATTCGCCCGTATATGTTCGGCAGCGGTCCTGTAATCGGTGTTAAGCCGTCGGCAGAATATCAGTTCAGAGTATTTACTACTCCTGTAGGTCCTTACTTCAAGGGCGGTGCAAAGCCTATTACAATTAAGGTTTCAGACTTTGACAGAGCTGCTCCTCACGGCACAGGTCACATCAAGGCAGGACTTAACTATGCAATGAGCCTTCACGCTATTGTTACCGCTCATGCAGAAGGTTTTGACGAAAATATGTATCTTGACGCCGCTACAAGAACTAAGGTTGAAGAAACAGGCGGTGCTAACTTTATTTTTGTAACAAAGGACAACAAGGTTGTTACTCCAAAGTCTAACAGCATTCTCCCCTCAATTACCCGCCGTTCACTTATGTATGTTGCTGAGCATTATCTTGGTCTTGAGGTTGAAGAAAGAGAAGTTTACTTTGATGAAGTTAAGGACTTTGCAGAATGCGGTCTTTGCGGTACAGCTGCCGTAATCTCACCTGTCGGCAAAATTAACGACCACGGCAAGGAAATTTGTTTCCCGAGCGGTATGGATGAAATGGGTCCAATTACAAAGAAGCTCTACGATACACTTACAGGTATTCAGATGGGCAGAATCGAAGCTCCCGAAGGCTGGATTAAGGAAATCAAGTAATCAATTTTATACATATAACAAGACGGTCTGCGAGAACAGACCGTCTTTTATTTGCAGTTTTTAATTATATTGTTGTAGGCAACATCCACGGCACACTCATCTGTATTACAATGCAATACATAAAATTTTGTATGCCGAATAAGATTATCGAGATTTGAGAGCAAAGACATTCCATCTGACTTATTCACAAATTTGACAGTTGATTTGTAGAGCCTTTGTACAATCTCATTTGTGTCGGGAATTGTAACAAAATTATCGTCTGAGCGTTCTATGAATATTATAGCGCCTACGGGAACGGTTTCGTTGTTAGCAATTCCGCTTCCGCCGTCAAACGGAGTTCCGCAGCATAGCGGGACTTCGTTTTTAATTTTCACAACAGGCTTATCGTCATTGAGAATATGAGCTTTTGAGCCGAATCTTTTCAGCCACATCTTTGTATGAGTGGATTTGCCGACACCTGAATCGGCGGAAAACAAATACGCTTTTCCGTCAAAAACAAGTGCTGAGGAATGCACAAGCATAGCGCCACGGTGAATTATTTTACGGTTAAAAATTGACGCCGTTGCAAATTCTTCGGCTTCATCAATGGTTGAACCTTCAACCATACGGCTCAACAGGGAATTTAAGTATGAGTCTGACGGTATTGCAGAAAAATCTGCACTTCTCTCCCCTTCATACAAAAACGGTTCGCACAATTTTTTTAAGTAATCAAATTTTGGTTCAATTTCAACGATAAAATCAGCTATTAAGTATTTTGGCAAAGCGTCCTCCGAAATAAAACAGACTCACAAAAAGTGAGCCTGTTTTTTATTGGTTAGGTTAAATGAACGATAAACTTCTGAATTTTCGTTGCGTCAACTACCGTGATGTCACCGTCGTTGTTATAATCGGCAAGATGTTTTTGCTCTGTCGAAAGTTCAACAATACCGGCAACATACTTCTGAATAAGAGTTGCATCTAAAATATCAATACTGCCATCCATATTAACATCACCGACATCATAAGCAGAAATGCCCTCAAACGGAATATTGTTAGCCTTTGCATATTCCTCGGCATAAGAACCGTAACTGCCCTTGATTGTTACAGAAGCAGTTTTTCGGAACGCAGACCTGGAAATTTCAGTAACAGAAGACGGAATATAAACAGACTTCAAAGATGAACATTCAGAAAACGCATAATTACCGATTTTGTTTACTGTGTCCGGAATAACAATAGATTCAATTGACGAACACTTATAAAACATCTGTGCGTTTATTAAAGTTATTTTTGAATTAAGATCAACTGATTTTAATGAAGTACATCCTTGAAAAAGGCAGATACCAACATCCGTACAATTTTCAGAAAGCTTTGCAGACAAAAGATTTGTTGCGTCTGCAAAAGCACTATCGCCAACCTTAATAACAGTATTTGGCATGGTTACAGAAGTTATTGTTGTATTTTTTGAAAAAGCAAAAGAATCAATTCCTGAAACGGTCTTATCCAAAATTGTTTCGGGAATAGAAACATTAGAACTTGAATTATCATAATCAGAAACGGTAATAGTGCCGTCACTATTTTTTAAAAATATGAAATGATCAAATTCATAATAAGTTTCAGCAAAAAATGTTGTAATACCAATTACAGCCAACAAAACCGCTGTAACGGAACACACAAGAATTTTTTTGAAATTTTTCATAATAGTTCCTCAATTGTACATATGGGGCAAACGAAAAATATTTGCCCCATAAAAATTTAATATTTAAGCCTATTAAGCAAAGGGATCTTCACCGTTTTCAGGCATTACGCCGCCATTTTCAGAAAGCGTTCCCTCCGGATCACTGTCATTCACCTTAGCAAGTATAGATTCGAATGAGAATTTCACAATTTCAATTGCAGGTTCGATATACTGTTTTTTCATAAATTTCTACCTCCCCACAATTACTTTTTTGTCTCAGAGTTGCCGATGTCATAAAGGTTAAAGTAAACTGCGCCGGTGATTTTGAAAGTACCTTCAAGTGCATTACCGCTTTCGTCAACCTCATACACATAATAGTATGCCTTCATAACATAATTTCTGTATGCCTGAGTATTCTTAAACTTAACATAGTAGTCAAGTCTGTTCTTATTGTTATAACCTGAATTATTAATTTCAAACTTATAAGCAATATTGCTAACGTTCTCTGCATTTTTATACTTCACGCTGGGAGAATTACCTGTGGCAAGCTTTTGAATCTCGACGGATGAACTATTGAATTTAATACCAGAGTAATCAACAGTAGAACCTACATCGCCAAATTTACCGCCATCTTTAACATTAGCTTCTGTAACTTTAGCATTCTGATTAAGTTCTACGATGACACCTGTTTTGTATTTAGATGACTGATTAAGAAGTTCAGCGTCAGGTGACATAAATGCAACTATAAAGTCAGCATAGAGATAGTCGTAGTTAATACCTGCCTCTGTGTACTGCTCACGAGTATATGTCGCATTACCGATAGAGATATAGGACTTACTCGTTCCACCGTAAACAGGTGTTACAATAAAGTTGTCAGTAACTCTGAGATTGAAATACTGTGAATAGCATCTTGCAATTTCAAGTTTTGTATCCGCAGAAACTACAGACCAATAGAGGAACTTTTTGCCGTTAACTTCTGCTGCTGTTTTGTAGAAGTCGCATGTATCACTATTCTTGATATAAGAATTCAAAGCGAGTGTTCCGTTATATACCGGTTCAAAGTCGGTTTCATTTGCAGCTTTATCAGTACAATAATATAATTCTACATTAAACTTCTTACCGGTCTGAATACCGTCGAGAACTACATTTGTACCGTTAATAGTCGGAGACTGCTTTGCGATACTCCAGAGACAATCTTTATGAAGGTCATCAATAGCAGGAGCATTATTCATAATAAGTTCCTTATGTTTATCGATAGTAGGATCAATAATATAAGCATTTTTAGTGGAATTATAATAAGTATCGTCAAGCTTAACCTTTACTGTATAAACTCTGTCGTGATCAAAACGGTTCTTATATCTGTAGTTAAGCACAGCGTCACCTGTTACAGGAGAAATATCCGAATAGTAGTTAAGAGCCATAGTAACCTGTTTACCGCTTGAATCGAACAAATCGGAGGGTTTCACAGTAAACGACGGATAATCAATAGTTCCTGTCATTCCTACATAACTACCATCTTCATCACCAAACGGCAGATACTTGCCATCTTTATCCTTTTCATAGAACCTGTAAAACGTATTATTGCCTGCACAAACTGTTTTGAGTTTAATACTAATGGATTCATCACTCTGTACAATCGGAATAGTGATACTGCCTGTCGTATAATCATATGTAGTTGTTTTACCATCCTTGTCAGTAAGGTCAACTTGTATATAGTATGTGCCACGACCGCCAAGCTTATCGGGACCGTCATATGCTGTATGCGAAAGTACAAGCTGACCGCTGCCGATTTCGATATATCTTGCAACAAACTCTGTGTAAGCACCTGTTACAAGCTCAATTTCAGACATAGCGTCTTTATCGTACTCAATATAATTACCGTCTGCGTCTATTGCATACCAACCTTTGAATAACCAAAGGCTTGAAGAAGATGCGGTAAGAACAGCATCTGTTGCGTTCAACGGAAATTCATATGATGTTGCGTCATTAATAGCAGCTTTAACACCTGTTTCCTTTCCTATAAAGCCGGTGTTTTCAGTATTTGTGTTCGTGTCCTTTGTAAAACTTGTACCGTGGTCTGTACTGAATTCTACGCTTGTTTTGAGTGTTACCTTAACATCATCAGCCTTAGTGTAGTACCAACGACCGTCAACACGAATACCGTCGTTTCCGGAAACGTTAGAAGTTGCCGCAGTCATTTCAGACTCATAACAAATCTTAGTTTCAGCACCCTTATAATCCTTGAGGGCATTCCAAATTTTGTTTGTGCTGCCTTCGGCAACATCCTTATCAGTTAAAATAAAGTCATTAGGGTTGCCCTGTACAATAAAATTACCATCTTTATCGAATACATACCACTCAGTTGACCAAACGCCTACTGTAGTTTGCTGGTTACCTGTTGAAACAACATATAACTTTTGAGTCTGTGCAGGGTCAAGATCGTAACCAAGAACATCTGTTCTTTTATCTGATTTTTTATCTGAGAAGTAATTGATGAAGTCGTCCCAGCCATTATGAGTTTTATCACCGTAAACTGAAATGTCGATTTTTGTGCCTGTCTTATCAGGAGCATTTTTCGCATTAGCAAGAAGTGAATACTGGTTTGAAGTACCTGTTCTGTACTTTACATCGAACATGATTGTATCATAGCCCTGCTCTGCAAGTACAGCAAAGTCCTTATAGTCATATGACTGTCTGTTAGCAACTTTTCCGTCAGCACCTTTTGCACCCTTGAGATTTTTATGAAGACCTTCAAGGCCGTAGTTGTTAATTGTCATACCTGAAACAGAATATGGCTTAGTATTGTCATCGCCATAACCATATTGTTTTACTCCGTTAGCGTAGTAATACTTTGGAACTTTGATATAGAAAAGTCCGTCCTTGTTTTGGAGCATTGGCTGTCCCGGGTAGGCTGTCGCACTATATGCGTTGTCATTGTCAACTACATCAGATTTGTAATAATAGGTATAAAGAGCTACCGTATCGCCCCATTTACCTTTAAGCTCATCAGCGTTTACATAGAATGTGATGTAGTCGCCTGCCTCTTCAATATTAGTGTTGAAATAAACAGGTGTGATTTCAATATCAGTATTTGTACCATCTATTGTATAGCTTGCAGAGTAAACACCGGGTTTGGTCTGCTGTGCAGGGACAGTTTTACCGTTTACGCAATAAGCATAAACATAGTAGCCTGCTTTTTTATAAGCTTCATTAACGGTTGTCTGAACAGTTATGATTGAACCTTCAACAGCCATATATTTTGTATAACCGTCATTTTCCAAACCTGTTGGATCAATTACACCGCTTGTAACTTTTGTTACACCATAATCCTTTGAACCATTCTCGGCAATAGTACCGTTTTTAGCATAAACGCTGTATGTAAGTCTAAGCGACGGGTCATCAGCAAGGTAAACTGATTTTTTGTTAGCGTCATATACTACATAACGCGGACTTCCTGAAAAATTATAGTATGGATTTACAATTTTACCTTCAAACGATTTAACATTTGATGAATAAGCGTCGCTGTAATTATCTTTGGTAAGCCAGAAAGAAGAAGCATTACCGGCAGTACTTCTTATGTATGTATTATCACTGCCTTTAACTGTAAATGTAACACCATTATTAATAGGCGTAGATGAAACATAAACATTTTCTTCAACTTTACTCATTGCAGAAAGGGACTTACCCTTATCATCAACAACGGTGAATGCATTGTCAGCAAACATCGCCTTGACAATTGTTGTACTGTCAACACGGATTTTGATTGTTGCATCATTTACAGTTCCCTCAGTAACAGTAGCACCCGAGATACCCCAGCCGGCAAATCTATAATCACCGATACCTGTTGCATTAAGAGTAACAATTGTGCCTTCCATTACATGTGCAATTTTATTATCAGTAATTGTATAGGGAGAAGAAGTAACATTACCGATAGTTGAATCATAATTAAAAGTTACATCATAATAAGCTTTCTGAGTAATTATAGGAGTAACAGTAACATTATACTCCGGCATATTGAATGAAAAAACGCCGTCGCCGTTTGACGATACATTAACGCTTGCATCTGAACCGTCACCTTTTGTAAGCTTAAGACCGCCGGGCTTATATGCTTCGTCAGAAGCAGTAAGTGTTACCTTTACAACAGAATCAGCCGCAAACTCAGTATTCGCAACATCAGATGAATCTGTAATTGTCATAGAACCAAAGTTAGCGACACCATCTGTTTTAGAAGTTACTGTATACTTAACAGCATCAGGAACTTTTACAAGTTTCAAATTCCAGTCATCAGTTCTGTCAGTAGTAGTATCTTCAGTGAACTCAAAAGTATACTCACCGTCACGCTCAGCGATAAAATCGGCAAGATGATTGTTATTAGCATTATCATATCTGTAAAGTGTAGATTCATTTTCTACAGCTGCAAGTGTGCCGGCATTAGAATTAAGGTAATATTTCTTTTCCTCAGTATTGTATACACTGAGTTTGTGTGTACCCTTTGTGAAATTGAGAGTTATAGAATATTTATCACCAAGCCTTGTAAACGGACCGAGTTGCTTGAACTCTGAACCCTCACGCAACTGAAAGGCAGAAGTTTCCTGTGCTGCAACCGTTACGGATAAAGAAAGGTTGGATTCTTTATAATTTACAGTATCAGTAGGAACAGCCTTTACTGTGTATGAACCTGATTCGGTTACTGTAAAAGAACCTGTTGTATTGCTCTGAGGTGTTTTTGCACCGTCTTTATAAAGTTCAAATGTCACACCATCAGTCGGATAGGCACTTTTATTCTTAACAGAAACAGTTACGTTGCCGTCCGATGTTATTACACCGCCATTGGAAACCTCAATTTCAGGAGTAACAAGCTGTGTTTGTTCAACAGAAGTAATTGTAAATGTATCGGTATCGGCAATGTAATATACCTTACCGTCAGTGAGAACTGTTTTAAGAGTGTGTTCGCCGTCATTATACGCAGACACATCGAGTGTATAATTCTGAGCAGATGTTGATGCCGCAATATCGTTACCTGTGTCAACAAGAACATCGTCAACATAATACTGAATGTACAAATTCTTTTTATCATATGCAGCCATTTTACTGCTTGCAGTAGTTGTTAAAGTAACAGAACTTGCAGAAGACTTTACGATTGTATAGGAAGAAAGTGTTGTAGGAGCTGTAGTGGCAGAATTTTTTGTCTTATTACCACCATCGTTAATAAATAATTCACCGCCGGATGCACTTTTAATAGCATCAATACTATTTCCGCCCCAGCCACTAATATTATTTGATAAATAATAATAAGTACTTCTATCATCTATATTCATACTAATGTATGCATAAGGATTTGTAAGTTTTGTAGCCTTCTTACCATTTGAAGCACCTGATTGACCGTTAGTTAAATATAAGTCACCTGTTCCATCATCATATGACTTCACATAGAACATAACATTTGTTCCGTTGAGGACTTCAGTAGGAGCGGCACCTATTGTTGCTCCGCCACCGGACGCTGAATCTGATTCAGTAACAGTAAGGTAGTTGTTACTATCTTTAGGATAAACCTTAAAAGTAACATATCTTTTTGTAGGTGTGAATTTAATTTTTAATCCATCAGAAATGCCAGCATAATTCTCATAGTTAGAATAATTCTCATTCCAACTAAGCTTAATTTCATTTCCTGCAGAAAGCTGATATATCCCATTTGCACTGTCTGCACCGCAAACAGCTACTTTATTACCCTCAACAGCACGAAGAGTAAAGTAAATATCATTTTTATTTTTTTTTGTATCATAAAGGAACTCAGCTTTATCGGAATTAGAAGTAAACTCAGTTTTACTTTTTTTCCATGAAAGGGAGCCGTCAGTTTGACCGCCAAGCAGCTTCCATTCTTGAATAGTCGCATTAGCCGTTGTAATCGTGCCGATAAGCATTGTGGAGAAAATCATCATTAAAGACAAAATCATGGACAATGAGCTTTTTCCGACACGGGAAAGTTTTGTTTTCATAATATTACCTCCATAACCTAATATTTTGGTTTTGGGAAAGTGGCATTAAAACTTTTACCGCCTGACCAACGGTGGAACACAAACAACAATGCGTGCTGTGCAACACAAGCAATAAATTGCGACATTTGAGTGATAACTGCAATATCTTGTGCAACACATGGATATTCCGGTCAAAATAGGAACACTAACCCATATTTTTATACTTTCGATTATATCATTTTATAGTTAAATTTTCAATCATTAAAAAGAAAAATCTCTTGTTTGTATGTTATTATAATTTGAGGACAATATTTAGTAATAAATTTGTCGAAATGACAATTAAATTTTTATATTGCACAAATGATTACATTTTAATTTAGTTATAATAAACAATAAGTTTAACATTACTTATAATAAAAGCAGATTTTTTAATGCCGACTCAGCAATAAAGAAACAACGCAGGCCTTTTTGGCGAAAAAATCGGTGAAAGCAAAATTACATTGCCTTCACCGAAATTTAACCACCTAACTTTACAGACCGTAATTATACAAGCCCTACAACTGCTTTTTGAATGAGAGTTGCGTCCTTAACATCAAGCTTACCGTTCATATTCGCATCAAGAAGTGTGTTCTGAAGATCCGAATATTCTTCAACACTAGCTACAGACTTTTGAACGGCTGTTGCAGACATTACAGACAGAGCATCGGCAGAATTGCTGTCATTGAGTAATTCACCAATCATATACTTCTCATTGTCAATATTAGTAAAACCAAGAACACTGTCTTCTGCAGTGCCGTTATAAATAAGATGTCGTGCAGAATGGAAATAATTGCGCGCCATCTGATCTGACTTTGTATTACCTGACGGGAGTTCAACAGCAGTTACTTCTGTGTTTGAGGAAGGTGCAATGTCATCAACCGCAAAGTAATATGTTTTGCCGGCCTCGAGTTTAGCGGAAACTTTTGCGTTAAGCTTTGTACCCGAGGTTTTGAAGCTTAGAGTTGTTGTTTCACCGTTTGTAACTGTGATTTTTTGTGTGTACCAGCAGAATGTCAATGTACCTGTGTATGATGTGCCAAAGTTATCATCATTACTTGTTGACGCTTTGTCAGGTCTTGTCATTTCTGTTGCAGCTGCTCCGTTTACTGACATTGAAACTTTATACATATACGAACGAGCTGACTTAAACTTGATTGTAGCCTCACCTGTTGAAGTTTGGCTAATATTAGCTGTTATCGTAAGTGTACCGTTTGTTGAGGCGGTAAATGTAGCCGGATTGTCAGATTTACTTAATGACGCATAAGTCATGTTGATTGTATCACACTTGTAACCGCTGTTAACATTAAGTTTAACAGTAAAGTCAGTATCTTTCTTCATTACAATATTAGCATTTGCATCCGTTATTGTCTTTGTGGTTTTGGCACCCTTATTATTTATATATTCAACATCTACCGACGCATTTTCTACAAAAGGTACTGTTACTGTAACTGTTGCTACTACAGGAGTTGTCTGTTCTACCGAAACAGTTACAGCACCGTCAGCTGATGCTGTGAATTTAGCCGGATTTTCCGATGAAGTGTCAGTACCGTATGCAATGCTCTTGAGTTCATAATCGGTAATAGGGGTTACTGTTACAGTAAATTCCGTATCTTTCTGCATTGCCAATGTTGTATCAGCTGTAATTTCGGCTGTTGCAGATTTCGCTTTGTCATCGGTGTAGCTGACATTAATTGTTGCATTATTTAGCTTTGTAAAATCAACATTAACCGTATCAACCGCTACTGTTACTGCGATGTCTGTTACACCTTTAACGGCTGTAATCGCATCACCGTTATTATAGCTTCCATTGTTATAGCTGATATTGCCAAACTTGTAGCCTATTGCAGGAGTTACATCAACAGTGAACGAAGATCCTACTTCTATATCAAATGTTCCCGATGTGTATTTCTGTCCGCCGGCTGTTACTTTTACAGTCGCATTAGCTACTGTAGGAACTTTAATTTTTACGGTTTCGGCAGTAGAACTACCATCAGTTAAGGTAACTTTATTGTTACCGTCAAATTCAATTGTAACACTACTAAGTTGATAATACGCAAAGCGGAAGAAATAAATCTGACCATACTCTTTTGGCTCTTTAGCAGTGACATTTTTACCAATACTATTGATGATTTCGTACTGACTCGTATCTGACCATAACTGAGAACCAACTGTAGGCTTATGAGGTGAATCATTGATAGCAAAGTACTTATCTACTCCAATATTTTGATACGTTAAATCCAGTTTTGCTACATACTTACCGTTCACAAAATTCATTTCAATTTTATTCTCTTCAGGCCAACTTGATATATTGTCTTTATCAGAATAAAAAAGATAAAAAGTTTTCGACTCTCCTGCATTAACAGCATCATCAGTTGTTGCAGCATTAACTACTGACAAACCTACCGCCATAGTGGAAATTACGAGCATTGCTGTGAGGAGCAGTGAGATCATCCGTTTTGCCTTTCGTTTTATTTGAGTTTTCGTTTTCATAAAATTTGCCTCCATAACCTAATATGTTTCGACTGACAGAAATACTTCTAACAATCGTTTGTATAATTGTAGCATTTTTAGGCAGTTTTTTCAATTGTCTTTTGGTAATTTTATAACATTTGTATATTATGTGAATTTAAAGGACAATAAAAAAGCAAATTTTAGCATTTTGACAGCATCTTTTTGTTCGGTGCCAATTTTTTACTGTATTTTTCGTCATTTTGCACAATTATCGTTATAATGTTAACAAGATATCAGTCAAATGATTTTGTGCTGTCAGAGTTAATATAAATTTGTCGATATCTGAAATATAATTTAACAGCCACATTGTTTCATTTACTGTATCCGTATAATTTGATTTAATATATGTTTATCATCGTTGCAAAATAAAAATGCCCGACTGCGGTGTCGGGCATTTTGTTTGAGATTATATGATATTATTTATCCTTACTTAAAAGCATACGGTCGTTTTCAAGCTTTGAACCGCTTGCTTTTTCAAACATCTCGAGGAGGTGTTCAACCGTAAGATTTTTCTTTTCTTCACCTGAGATATCGAGGATAATTTTGCCGTCACTCATCATAATAAGACGGTTGCCGTGAGTAATTGCGTCATGCATATTATGAGTTACCATAAGTGCCGTAAGGTTGTTTTCGGCAATGATTTTGTCGGAAAGCTCAAGCACCTTTGCGGCTGTTTTCGGGTCAAGAGCGGCTGTATGTTCGTCAAGCAGGAGAAGCTTCGGCTTTTTGATTGTAGCCATAAGAAGTGTTATTGCCTGACGCTGACCGCCTGAGAGAAGTCCTACTTTTGATGACATTCTGTCCTCAAGTCCAAGGTCGAACTCTGCAAGCATCTGACGGTAACGAAATCTTTCGTCAGCCTTTACGCCCCACGAAAGTCCTCTTTTTTTGCCTCGTCTTGCAGCAATTGCGAGGTTTTCTATAATTTCCATATCGGCTACCGTGCCTGTCATCGGGTCCT
>ERZ779865.1977-NODE-1977-length-13842-cov-2.080003_pt1 | contig 13842 bp, 14 predicted proteins | sample MGYA00433088_ERZ779865 | MGnify/ENA primary metagenome ERZ779865 (study PRJEB29588, sample SAMEA2151703) | human gut metagenome | biome: human gut; feature: human-associated habitat; material: faeces | place: Denmark | collected 2008/2010 ... | reverse complement strand
CCCCCCCGTCGACATCGGTCTCGGCGGCATTTTGCCGCCGTTTTGCCGCGGTATAAATCGTGTAACAGGCAAAATACATCGGCAAAAACGGCCGAGATCGCGTCAAAAATGCCGGAATCCCGACCGGCATTTTGAGAGGCTGCCCAAAAACTTGATGTTTTTGGGCAGCCCCGAATATATGATTTTTTTATCTTGAAAGCTCTGCGGCAAGGTCATAGAGCTTCTTTACATATGCTCTTTTCTGCTCGCAGGTCTTCTTCATCTTTTCGACTTCCTCTGCGGAGAACACGTTAAGATCGCCGTCTTTAAGTTTATTCTTATACATTCTGTCAAGAATAAGCGCGTAGTTGATATCGACGGGTACGATTTCGGATTCGATTTCGCATACGACAAGGTTGCTCTTGCCGTCTATAAGGAGCCTGACCGCCTCTGCGCCCATTCTCGAAGCCGCAACTCTGTCGCGGAGAGTCGGAACGCCGCCTCTCACAACATGACCTAATACGTTGAACCTCGCCTCAACGCCCGATTCCTTTGCGATTTTCTCGGCAAGTTCTTCGCCGAAAGGTCTGCCGTCGTCGGTCTTGACACCCTCGCTGACAATGACCTGGAAGTTTCTCTTGCCGTCCGCATGAAGTTCCTTTATCTTCTTTACGCAGGCGTCCGCGTCAAACTTTATTTCGGGGATAGCAATTCCGATCGCGCCCGACGCAATGCCCGCAAGGAGTGCGATCTCGCCGCAGTCTCTGCCCATAACCTCTGTCACCATACATCTGCCGTGGCTTTCGCTCGTATCCCTCAGTCTGTCAACCATTTCGAGAACGGTATTCATTGCCGTATCATAGCCGACTGTGTAATCGGTTGCGGAAATGTCGTTGTCGATAGTTCCCGTCACGCCTATCGTGGGGATACCGTGATTTGTAAGGTCGGTCGCTCCTCTGAACGTGCCGTCACCGCCGATGGCAACTACCGCGTCTATATGGTTATTGCGGCAGGTCTCAATAGCTTTTGCCATGCCTTCGGGTGTTTTGAATTCGTCGCATCTCGCCGTTTGAAGGATCGTTCCGCCGAGATTTATTATATTTGATACTTTACGCGCGTCAAGCTCGGTAAGATCCTCGTCGATAAGTCCCTTATAGCCGCCCATGATACCGACGACCTCTATACCGTTTTCGAGAGCCTCTCTCGTTATCGCTCTTATGCTCGCATTCATTCCGGGGGCATCACCGCCCGATGTGAGAATGCCTATTTTTCTGAATTTCATATCTTCCTCCTGTATATATAAAGCATAATCGGCTGTGTGAAAAAATAAACAATTATATTTTAATACTTTTATTCCTAAAAATCAAGTGTTTTCGATGTTTTTCCGTTTATTTGTCAATGAAATCCGTTATTTTTTGTATTTTTCGAGCTTTACGGAAAGGATCGCGGCAAAAAACGCTTTCAAAACGTCAAACGGTATGAAAGGGAGCGCGCAGACAAGCAGCGCGGAAAAGAAGCCCGTTCCCGTCACATGCGAATACCACACCGTACCCGCCGCGTAGCAAGCGAGAACGCCCGCCATACAAGAAAAAACACGCGAAAAAATGCCGAATTTATTTGCGACTTTGCGCCACACAAATACTGCCGTCGGAACGAACACATAACCGACGATATACCCGCCCGTCGCACCCGAAACAACGCCAAATCCTCCTCTGCCGCCGCTGAAAACGGGCAGTCCGACTGCGCCGAGCGCAACATACAGTACTACCGAGACAAGCGAAAACGGAAAATCGAGCACAAGTGCCGCGAGCATTACGGCAAAGAGCGAGAGCGTCACGGGTATCGCTCCGATAGGGAACGAAATCGGTGAGAGAACGCATATAAGTGCCGCCGCAAGCGAGCAGTAGGTCATATTTTTAATTTTTGAATCTATCTTTTTCATTATTTTATAATCTCGCAAAAAACAAGCATTACGGCAAGAAATCCGAAATTCATTGCCGAAAAAAGTCCGACATATTTTGCGCTTCCCGATCTGTTATGTGAAACATACTCTCTGAACGTAATCAGGCTCGCAAGCGACGAAATAAGCGTGCCGCAGCCGCCGATATTTACGCCCATAAGAAGCTCCCTGTAATTATCCGTAAAGCGCGAAAGAAGTATCGCCGACGGGACGTTGCTTATCACCTGGCACGAAAGCGCGGAAAACAGAAGCGTGTCCTTTTCGAGAAGCCCCGAAAAAAGCGAGCGCACAGCCTCTATTCTCGACATATTCCCCGCAAAAACAAAGAACGCGGCAAAGGTAAGCAGAAGCATATAATCGACTTTTCCGAGAGCACTTCGGTCAAGAAAAAGAAGCGATACCACAACTATCGCAAGTCCGATATAGTACGGAACCACTCTGAAAACGAGCAGAACCGAAAGCACAAAAAGCACAAGATACGCTGCTACCTTCGCCTTTGGGAGCGGCGCGAACGAGCGCGTTTTTAGGCAGAGCTTTTCGCCGCCGACAAACAGAGTGAGGACAGTGATAAGCGCGATAGCAAGCAAAAACGGCGGGAGCATTATCCCCATAAATTCAAGGTTCGGAATTTTGAATTTTTCGTATATGTAAAGATTCTGCGGATTTCCGAACGGCGTGAGCATACCGCCGAGGTTTGCGGCGATGTTTTGGAGTATAAAAATATACGCCATATATTTTTCCGTTCCCGTCATCGAAAGAAGATAATAACCGAGCGGCAGGAACGTGAGAAGTGCCATATCGTTGGCAAGAACCATTGAGCCGACAAAGGTTATATAAACGAGCATGAGTGCCGCCATACGGATATTCCCCGCAAGCGAAACGATCTTCTCGGCAATTTTCGTAAAGAAACGCACGTTTTTAAGCGCGCATATAACCGCGAGCGTACAGAAAAGGCAGGCAAGGGTTTTGAAATCGAAATAGCCTATATATTCTCTGTCGGGCGGTATTATTATACTTGTCACCGCCGCAAGAAAGACGGCGATAACGAACACGGTGTTTTTACGCGCAAAATCTGCTGCTTTTTTAATCGCACTGTGGGCGGTGCCGTGTTCACTTTTGATTTTTACATCGGTTACAGCCATTATCGTCCCTCGGAAAATACTGTCATCAATCCCAGACGAGGTACTTTTCCGTAATTTTCTTAATTTTGTCCGCGTCTCCCTCGGACGACGCGTCATAAACGCCGACAACGTGAAGTCCCGCCTTTTTTGCGGCTTCGAGCGCGATTATATTGTCGTCGTAGAAAGTGATTTCATCGTTTTTTACGCCTATTCTCTCGGCTGCCTCGTCATATATGCGCGTGTCGGACTTGAAAAGTCCGAAATCGTCTATTGTGAACACGCGCTCGAAAAGGTCGAACACACCGTTGTTTTTAAGGCACGCGTCGGTCGTTTTATGCGGGCTTGCGGTGAGAACGAACAGCCTGTCCCCTTTATCCCAAAGCTCCTTTATATACGTCTCCGCGCCTCTTTTCAGGCGGATAACGTGCGAATACTGATACATCATATTCTCTTCAATGCTGCGGAGCAGCTCCTCCGCCGTGCCTTTGATACCGATCTTTATCAGATACTCTGCCGCACCCTTTGCGCCGAGAGGCGTTATCGCGCGGATTATTTCGTCCTTGTTTCCGATGCCCGCCTCGTCAAGCAGTTTCACCGTTCCGTCTGTCCATGCGCGCATAGAATCGGCGAGCGTTCCGTCAAGGTCAAATATGTGAACTTTTTTCACCTGTGACCTCCAAATACGCAAGTGCTTTTTCAAGCACGCTTCTGTCGTTATCGTGTTCAAGTCCGCGGAACGCAGCCTCCACGTCGATGAAGAACGCGTCGGCAATTTCACCGTGTCTCGGAACCGCCGTTTTCACATCCGTTTCGGCAATGAAATAGACAACTTCCTTTTTTACGCCGCGCGAGGGCGAATAACTGACCGTTTCTCTGAAATCTTTTTCGATTTCTATCGCGACGGCTGTCTCTTCAAACACCTCGCGCACGGCAGTTTCCTTTTCGGTTTCGCCCGCCTCGACGTGACCTTTCGGAAAGGCAAGTCCGCCGCCTCCGTAAGGTCTTATGACAAGCAGCATGAGACGTTTTTCGCCGCTCATCTGCCTGTCACAGCGGAAAACAAGCGCTCCGCATGATTTTTCGTGTTTCATATATTACTGCTCTATTTCTTCCATGACGTAGGCTTCAAGCACGTCGCCGACCTTGATATCATTGAATCTTTCAAGACCGATACCGCACTCATAGCCTGCCGCAACCTCTCTTGCGTCGTCCTTGAAGCGTTTGAGGGAGGAAATCTTATCCTCGAATATAACCACGCTGTCGCGGAGAACTCTTATCTGAGAAGCTCTTGTGACCTTGCCGTCCTGGATATAAGAGCCTGCGATTGTTCCGACGTTCGGAACGTGGATAGTCTGGCGAACCTCGGCGTGACCGAGAATAACTTCCTTATATTTGGGCGCAAGCATACCCTTCATTGCAGCGGTGATCTCCTCGATACACTCGTAAATGACGCGGTATGTGCGTATATCGACGCCCTGTCTCTCGGCGCTGTCTATCGCCGACTTATCGGGACGGACGTTAAAGCCGACAATAATGGCGTTTGACGCGGCGGCGAGCATAACGTCGCCCTCGGTAATTCCTCCCGTTGCGGCGTGAATAACTCTGACCTTTACTTCCTCGTTCGAAATCTTTTCAAGCGAAGAACGAACAGCCTCGACAGAGCCTCCGACGTCTGCCTTGACGATGACGTTAAGATCCTTTACGCCCTCTGCAATCTGCGCAAAGAGGTCATTGAGGTTAGCTCTTGCATTTGCCTTAAATTCTTCCTCTTTCGCCTTATTGCGGCGGTTGTCGGCAAGCATTCTTGCCATTCTCTCGTCCTCGACAGCCTGGAATTCGTCGCCTGCGGTGGGAACTTCGGAAAGACCGACTATCTCTACGGGAACGGACGGTGCGGCTTCATTCATAACCTTGCCGTTATGATCCGTCATAAGGCGGACACGACCGACTGCCGTACCCGCGATAACGATATCGCCCCGGTGAAGCGTACCGTTCTGGACAAGAACCGTTGCAACGGGGCCTCTTCCCTTATCAAGTCTCGCTTCGATAACGATACCCTTTGCGCGTCTGTTCGGATTTGCTTTGAGATCCTTGACCTCGGCAATGAGAAGCACGTCTTCGAGAAGCTCGTTAATTCCCTGACCCGTAAGTGCCGAAACGGGAACGCACATAACGTCGCCGCCCCACTCTTCGGGCACAAGATCGTACTGTGTGAGTGCCTGTTTTACGTTATCGGGATTTGCCGTAGGCTTATCCATCTTATTTATCGCAACGATAATATCTACGCCCGCAGCCTTTGCGTGGTTTATAGCCTCGACTGTCTGCGGCATGATACCGTCGTCCGCCGCAACGACAAGAATAGCTATATCCGTCGCCATCGCGCCTCTCGCACGCATAGCGGTGAACGCCTCGTGACCGGGAGTATCAAGGAACGTTATCGGCTTGCCGTCAACGGTTACGCGGTAAGCACCGATATGCTGCGTGATACCGCCCGCTTCGCCCGTGGTAACGTTTGTGTGTCTTATTGCGTCAAGTATCGACGTTTTACCGTGGTCAACGTGTCCCATTACGCAGACAACGGGTGCTCTCGTAACAAGCTCTTCCTCTTTATCCTCTGTATCGTCAAAGAGTTTTTCCTCTATCGTTACGACAACTTCCTTGGTTGCAATCGCACCGAGTTCGTCAGCAACGAGATATGCGGTATCATAGTCTATTATCTGGTTGACCGTCGCCATAACGCCCATCATCATGAGCTTCTTTATGACCTCGCCGGCCGTCACTTTGAGCCTTGAAGCAAGCTCGCCGACCGAGATTTCGTCGGGAATGGTGATTTCAAGCGGCTTCTTCTTCACGGGAGCCTGCGGCTTCTGCTTGAAGCGGTCGTTTTTCGTGTCCTTCTTATAAGGATCTCTGTTATTCTGCTTCTTTAACTTCTGCTTATCGCCACGCATATCTCTCTGCGCTTCGGAAACGAAGTTTTCAAGTCTTTCGTCGTACTTTGAAAGGTCAACCGAACCCGATCTCGTATCTATGACGCGCGTTCCGCCTCTCTGTGAGGAAGTGCTGCCCTTCGGGGTCTGTCCGCGGACGATCGGCTGCGGCTGGAACTTCGGCTTCGGTGCGCTCGGAATATAATCTTCGCCCATCGTTGTCGGATTCGGACGCGGTCTGCTCGGTCTTGCGTTCTGACCCTGTTGCGGTCTGTCGCCGTAAGGTCTCTGTCCCTGCGTTTGCGGTCTGTCGCCGTAGGGTCTCTGTCCCTGTGATTGCGGTCTGTCGCCGTAGGGTCTGGCGGGGCTGTCCGATTTCGTTTCGGGTCTTGTTTCCGCCTTCACCTCCTTTTTCGGTTCGAACTTTGTCTCCGGCTTAACCTCCGTTTTGACCTCTTTTGTCTCAGGCTTTGCTTCGGACCTCGGTTCGGTTTTCACCTCCGACTTAATCTCCGCTTTGACTTCTTTTGCGGCAGCCTTTACTTCGGTCTTTACTTCCGCTTTCGCCTCGGTTTTTACCTCTGTTTTTTCGGCGGCTGCTTTCGTCTTCGTCTCGTTACCCGTCTCCGCTTTCGGATCTGCCTTTACGGCGGGCTTCTTCGACGGGATCATTGTAACGCCGTCTATATAGTCATCTATGTTTTCTATCTGGTTAGCCTTCGTTATTCCGTCAAGAAAAATACCGAATTCGGTCGCTTCAAGCGTCGCCTGGCTCTTAACTTCCACGCCGTTTTTGCCGAGAAATTCGGTTATATCCTTACTTTTCAGTCCGAGATCCTTTGCAAGCTGATTTACCTTATAAAGGTTTGTGTTTGCCATATATTTTTTCTACCTTAGCGCGGCAGCACCGCGCCCTTTCTTAATAAGATGAATAATTCTGTATATTAAAGGGACGCATCGAGCTTTCCCGAGATTGCTTTTACGAAATTCTCATCGCACACGCCGACAGCCGATACAAGCGACCTTTTTCCGAGTGCCTCCGAGAGTTTCTCCATTTCATACGGCACTCTGACCGCCTTCACACCATAGTAGGAACATTTGTCCGTTATCTTTTTATGTGTGCCCGACGACGTATCCGACGCTTCGACAACGAGCAGAGGCATCTTTGCCCCGCCTTTTCTTAGCGCGTCGCATATCATCTCCGTTCCGAAAACGAGTTTTCCCGCCTTTGCGGCAAGTCCGAGCATTCTGAGCAGTGCCGCATCATTCTGCGTCTCCGCTTTGTTCGGCATTACGCACTTCCTCCTCTAACCTCGCGTATATTTCCTCGGGGATATTGCATTCAAGAACTCTTCCGAGCCGTCCCGACTTCCGCGCCTTTTTGAGGCACACTTCCCTCGGGCAGATATATGCTCCTCTTCCGGGCTTTTTCCCCGTAAAGTCGACCTCCGCTTTTCCGTCCGCGACTCTGACTATTCTTATAAGCTCTTTTTTAGGTTTCTTTTCGTTACAGCCCATACACTGTCTTTCGGGCATCTTTTTTACTGCCTTTTCCGCCATGCATATCCCTTCTTTCGATCGGAACAGAATTATTCAGTCTTTATGTCTATCTTATATCCGGTAAGTCTTGCGGCAAGTCTTGCGTTCTGACCCTCTTTTCCTATCGCAAGGGAAAGCTGGTCGGGCGTTACTATGACCTTGCAGCTTCTCTCACCCGTCGAGATTACCGAAATTACCGTAGCGGGCGCAAGAGCCGCCTTTACGAACTCTTCCGCGTTTTCGCTGTACGGGATAATGTCTATCTTTTCGCCCGCAAGCTCGTCAAGAACGGCGGAAATTCTCATTCCCCTGTTGCCTATGCACGCGCCGACAGCGTCAACGTCCTCGCTTCTCGAATAAACGGCGATCTTCGTTCTCGAACCGGCTTCTCTCGCAATGGATTTGATCGCAACAATGCCGTCCTTTATTTCGGGAACTTCAAGCTCAAACATACGTCTGACAAGTCCCGGATCCTTTCTCGAAAGCAGGACGAGCGGACCTCTGTCCTCTCTGTTTACCTCGCTGACATAGACCTTGATCTTATCGCCGACGCGGAGAATTTCACCCGGAATCTGGTCGTTCTTTTTGAGAACGGCTTTACTTGTGTCGGTATCTATAAGAGCGTCACCCGTTTCGGGATCGACTTTAAGTACGGTCGCCGTGATGATTTCCTCTCTGATAAGCTCGTAAGCCTCTCTCTTTATCGCTTTTTCCGCTTCTCTTATAGCCTGCGTGATAACGCTCTTTGCCGCGCCCGCCGCGATACGGCTGAGATTCTTTGTCTTTATCTCGGTTTCGACTATCTTTCCGACGGTATAACGCTTGCTTATTTCCTTTGCGTCTTCAAGCGAGATCTGCGTTGTGGGGTTTGTGACCTCTTCAACGACCTCTTTCTGCTGATAGAGCTTTATGTCCTTCTTCGCTTCGTCGACAGCGACGCGTACGTTCATATTGTCGTATGCCTTTTTGTAAGCGGCAACGAGTGCCGCCTCGGTCTTTTCAAGCATATACGCTTTCGGAATGCCCTTTTCCTTTTCGAGCATATCGAGAGCTGTGAAAAACTCTGAATTCATTTTGATAAATCCTTCCAATCTTATATAAAATTATTATCTGCCAAAATCAGTCGTAATCGTAAACGGTGGAGAGCTTTGCTATACCGCTTTTTTCGAACGTCATAACATCTTCTTCACCCTCGCCCGTCTGCAAGACAACGCTGCCGTCGTCGGCAAGACCGAGAAGCACTCCCGTGAACACTTTTGAGCCGTCGCGCGGCGCAAAAAGCCTCACTTCGGCATTCCAGCCCTCGCACGCTTCGATCTGCATATCATTTTTAAGCTCACGTTCGATCCCCGGCGAGCTGACTTCAAGGTTATACGGTCCCTCTATGGGGTCTGCCTCGTCAAGAAGCGGGTCAATCGCGCGGTGCATTTTTTCGCAGTCGTCAATGCCTATGCCTTCCTCGCTGTCGATGGTTATTCGGAGATACCACTGTGCGCCCTCTTTAACGTACTCAACGTCCCAGACGAAATATCCGAGACTTTCAGCGAGAGGCTCGGCAATGGCACGCACGGTGTCTGTTACGCCGCCCTGTTTTTTTGCCATAACTGTATCCTTTCATGAAAATAAAATCATCATTCAACAAATTGAGCCCGGGCAAAAACCCGGTCTCAAAAGGAATACTGTAATCTACTTTGTTATTATACCACATTTTTTCGGCAAATGCAATAGTTTTCCAAAAATTTTTTCGTAATATTTCGCGATTTTTCGTTATTTTTCGGCGTTTTTTGCGCGGAATCAGTTCTGCATGGCAGACATCGCTTTTCTTATCTCGGAGAGAAGCATTTCTGCCGCTGCGGAGCAGGACGAAGCCTCAATCGAGCACCCCGCCGCCTTTACATGACCGCCGCCGCCGAAAACAGCGCAGATCTTTGCGACATCGACGTTCTCGTTTGAGCGGAGAGACGCGCGGAAAATCCCGCCCTTCTCCGACTGCTTGACAACAGCTCCGACCGAAACGCCCTCAACACATCTCGCCACATCGACAAGAGTTTCGAGATTTTCGTCGGCAAATCCGTACTTTTCCTTGATCTCGTAGGGAAATTCTATTATAGCGATCCTGCCGCCGTCGTAGAAATGAAGGCAGTCAAACCCGACCTTCTCCGCTTTAAGCAGTTCATACGGTTTTCCGTCGTACAGCTTATGGTTGACCTCTGCGCAGTCAACGCCGCGCTCTATTATTTTCGCCGCTATCCTGTGCGTTTCGGGCGTCACCGACGAATACTTGAAGCACCCCGTATCCGAGCTTATCGCCGCATATACCCTCTCGTAAAATCCGTTCGGCAGCTCGGTTATAATCCCCTTTTTAAGGAGTATTTCCGATATTCCGAATATTATTTCACCCGTCGCCGCGGCTTTCGGATTTATAAAGCCGTCCGCATACTGCGTCCCTACGCCGTGGTGATCGAGCATAAGGACGGTTCTTCCCGCATATTCCTCCGCGAGCTTTCCGAGCTGTGACGGCGACGCGGTATCGACCGTTACCACTCTTGCACCCGCAAAGTCCTGCGGAATGTTTTCGGCAAGTGTACTCTCCTCACCCCATTTAACGAACTGTAATCTGTGCGGAACCTCGTTCTCGCAGGCAACGTGCGCGCGCATACCGAGTGCTTCGAGCAGCATTTTAAGCGCGAACGACGACCCTAATGCATCGCAATCGGGACGCGCGTGGCAAAGGATCAGTGTGTCCTCTTTTTTTGCAAGAATCTCCGCCGCCTCGCCTATCGAAAGATGTCTGTATTCGGGCTCAGTCATTTTCTTTCTCTTCTCCGTCCGTTTCGGTTTCTTTTCCTTTTTCCGCCTCCGTCTCCGCCCTCTCGGCTTCGAGGCTGTTCAGTATCGACGCTATATGCGCGCCGTGCTTTATCGAATTATCCTTTATAAACGTAAGTTCGGGCGTTATGCGCAGGTTCATTTTCTGCGCTATCTGTCCGCGGATAAAGCCGCTTGCCGCCTTTAAGCCTTTTGCGACCTCTTTTTCGTCCCCGGACAGGTTCGAATAGTAAATTTTCGCGTATTTGAGGTCGGGTGTAACCTCCGCGCCCGTCACGCTGACAAACGCGCCCGCGACCCTTGGGTCTTTTACGTCGCGCAAAATCATCGCGACCTCGTTTCTCATCTCGTCATTTATTCTTCCGCGTCTGTAATTAGCCATTTTTGTCAGTCTCCTTTCGCTCACGTTCTGCGGTCTCCGTTTCGGTTTCGGGTTTAGTTTCCGTTACTTCATTTTTCTCCGTCACGGCTTCCGTCGTCTGTTCTGTCTGTTCTGTCTGTTCTGTTTGCTCTGCCTGCCCCGTGGTTTCGGCAGGCTCGGTCGTCTCCGCGGGTGTTTCGGGTTTCGTTTCCTCCGCCTCGCCCGTTGTCGGCTTTACGTCCGTTTCGTCCTCGGTCTTTTTTGCGCCGAAAATCCTTTCAAGCTCGGCATTTGCGGCAGTCGCTCTTTCGGAAATCAGTTTCGTTGCCGTTGATGTCGCCGATTTTCTCGCCTCGCGCACAGCTCCTATGCTCGCGTCTTTAAGAAGCGACGCGCACGACGAATAAAGGTAGGCAAAATCGTAAGTTATGCTCCCCGTCACAAGGTCGAACGCTTCGAGCGGTTCTTCGCTCCTAAAATAATTATAAAGCGAGCTCTTTTTGTATTCTTCCGCAAGATATTTATACGACGCCGTGTTAAGCGCATTTATAATATATCCGGTCATTTCGGTTTTATTATTGTCCGACGGAACGCAGAGAACAGAAGCAGCCGCCTCCGTATATCCGTAATAGCGCGTCTGCTCCGCGCTCGTTTTCGGGATAGGAAGCACGCCGAAATCGGCGTTTCGAACGGAAAAATCAGCCATTCGGTAAAGAGGTGCTATGCCCATAAAGAGCCGTCCGCCGCCAAACTCGTCGAAAAATTCGTCAGACGTTCCGTTTTTCGGTCTGTATGCCGACGGGTTTCCGTAAACGAGCGCGCAGACGGTATCGACTGCGTTCTCGACCTTTTCGGAATCGAATTTTATCTTCGGAACTTTGCCCGCCGCGTTGTCGATAAGCGTAAGTCCGCCCGAAACAAGCACCGCGTCGGTGTATTCGTCGCCCATATAAACGCTGCCCTGTCCCGCAATACCGAGAGTGTCCGTCGCAAGAAGCGCATAACGCCCATATTCGTCCCACGTCCATTCGCCCTTTTTCGCGATGTCCGCAAGATTTACACCAAGGCTCTTTTCAATGTCTTTATTATAAAAAACGGCGAATATCCTGCTGAAATCGGTGCTTGCCGCACCGAGATCGGCATAGATCGCGTTTCCCGCCGCGGCTTCCGTCGCATAATCGGTATAAGAGGAGCCGCTATCCCAGAACGGGAGAGTGCGGAGACTCATAAGCGAGCCGTCCGAAACGAGAGTGCCGACTCTATATTCGGGAACGGACACGGCATCGGCAAAATAGTCACCCGAAAGGCGCGCGTTTTTAAGTGCCGCAGCCATTTCGTTTTCGGGCGTAAATACGGTCACGATGTCGACGTTATGCCTCTTTTCGACCATTGAATCGCGGTAAAGAAGTGCTCTGTCATAGTAATCTTCACCGTCCGTGGCAAAGGTCATCTTGCTTGCCGTGGCAATGATAAAATTCTGTCCTTCGCAGTCGTAGTCGGGCAGCTCCGCAAGTCTCTTTTCGGCTTCTTCCGCGTACAGGGAGCTGTCGTTTCGCCTGTTTTTTTCGTCCGAGGCTTTACTGTCCGTGCCTTCACCGCTCTCGTCCGCTTTTTCGGTCACTTTGCCGGGATCGCGTATGCTCCCGCCGCCGACAACGACAAACGAAAGCGAGCAGGAGGCAAACGAAAACGCAAGCAGAAGCGCAAGAAGCGCGCTCACGGCGGAGATAATATACTTTTTCATATTCCGCACCTCAACCGAGCGTAACGGTGACTACAAAGCCGCCGATATTATCGCCCGAAACCGAATAATCATAGCCGACGGGAACGATTATATCGGTTTTTTCGCCGTCCGATACGGGTACATAGTATATTTCGTATCTTTTTCCGTCGTCGCAGTCAAACGCGAGGTGCGTCCCGTTATAATTATATTCCTCTCGGAGCAATTCAATGTATTCTTCAAGGCAAAGGTTCTCCGAATCCATATAATAAGCGTGCGGAACGCCGACGTAGCGGAAATGCCAGCTCTCATAGCTGACGCCCGTTATATCCGCCTTTTCTTCGGGATAGCGCAGAATGAAGCCGTATTTATGCGCATTCTCGTATATCGGCATGTAGTCGGGTTCGTCCTGAATATATGTATTCGCACCGTCCTTATAGACGGACATATCAAAAGCCATGCCCGTATGATGTTCGCTTTCGCCGGGGAGTGCGACGTACATATCCGCTTTTTCCTTGCCGTCGCGCTCAACTCTGTAATCGTATATTTCGCGCTGTTCTTCCTCTGTCCTGTAAGCACTCTTCACGAGCAAGCCGTTTTTACCGCTCTCGCGGTAAAAATCGGAGGTCAGCGCGTCAAGCCTTTCGGCGATCTTCTCATCGAGCATAAGATCCGTTCCGCTGACCTGATACGCGCGCGAACCGTCGTCAAACTTCGTTCTTGACGAGTAAAGATTGACCGTCTTCGTCTTTTCGGGAAAAACATAAGGTGCGCCGCGTCTGACAAGTATCAGATTTCCTCGGTGAAGCTCCTCATTCCCGACAGATGCCGTGACAAAGCCTTTTTTCGTCTCGGTACTGATTGTCTCCGTCTCTTTTGCCGTCTCCGATTCCGCCAAAGCAGAAGTCTCCGCCTCGGCTTTCTCCCTCTCGTCCTTTTTCGTTTTAAGCGAGAACAAAAAGACTATAAGCCCTATAAACAGAATAACGGCGAGCGTCATAAGCGCAATATTTTTCGCCACCTGACGGCGATGGCGGCGTCTTGACCTGAATTTTTTGGGATCGTAGTTCATTTTATCCTCCTTTTATGAAAATTCACGAAATGTTCTGTGCAAAGCGGGGACTGCCCTAAGCTGCCTGTTGCAGATGTCGGACAATCCCCTGCCGTTTTTAATTTACAGGTAAGCATTATAAATTTTAGTTTATCTGCGTAATGAAATATTGACAGACTGAGCCGAACGACACTGGTGGATCGTTCCCTACAAAAATTCAATTAGCCATTTGTTTTTTGTACACCTATAACCTAAAATTTAACGACATTAAAAGCAAAAATTGCGGTATGAGGCGAGGCACAGTGTCAGCCGGTCTCTGTCAGATTATTTTACATTATTGCTTTTGAATTCT
>ERZ779865.1975-NODE-1975-length-13845-cov-2.773822_pt1 | contig 13845 bp, 9 predicted proteins | sample MGYA00433088_ERZ779865 | MGnify/ENA primary metagenome ERZ779865 (study PRJEB29588, sample SAMEA2151703) | human gut metagenome | biome: human gut; feature: human-associated habitat; material: faeces | place: Denmark | collected 2008/2010 ... | reverse complement strand
TGTCGTACCATACAATTAAAAAGTCCGCAAACCCGCATAAAATGGGCATTTATTTGTCCAATGACTTCATCGTCGGGAAGAGCAGCACATCCCTGATTGCTGCTGAATCAGTAAGAAGCATTACCATTCTGTCGATACCGAAGCCGATACCGCCTGTAGGCGGCATACCGTATGCAAGTGCGTTGAGGAAATCCTCATCTGTGTGGTTAGCCTCTTCGTCACCCGCATCTGCAAGTGCGTCCTGCGCTGCAAAACGCTCTCTCTGGTCGATTGGGTCATTAAGCTCTGAATATGCATTGGCCATCTCCCAGCCGTTCATAAACAGCTCAAAACGCTCAACGTACTCAGGAGCATCCGGCTTCTTCTTAGTAAGAGGTGATATATCAAGAGGATGATCCATTACAAATGTAGGCTGGATAAGATGCTCCTCAACGAACTCCTCGAAGAACAGATTAAGGATATCGCCCTTCTTATGTCTGTCCTCGAATGCTACACCCTTCTCCTTAGCAACGGCCTTAGCCTCTTCATCAGTCTTAATCTGTGTAAAGTCAACGCCTGAATACTTCTTAACTGCATCAAGCATTGTTATTCTCTCGAATGGCTTAGAGAAGTCAATCTCAACATCACCATACTTAACCTTAGTTGTTCCGTTGACCTTCTCACATACAGTCCTGTAAAGTGATTCAGCCAGCTCCATCATGCCATAGTAATCTGTGTATGCCTGGTAGAGCTCCATAAGTGTAAATTCAGGATTATGCCTTGTATCAACACCCTCGTTACGGAATACTCTTCCTATCTCATATACTCTCTCCATACCACCAACGATAAGTCTCTTAAGGTACAGCTCAAGTGAGATACGAAGCTTAACGTCCTCGTCAAGCGCATTGTAATGTGTCTCAAATGGTCTTGCTGCGGCACCGCCTGCATTAGATACAAGCATAGGTGTCTCAACTTCCATGAAATCCCTTCCGTCAAGGAAATTACGGATCTCCTTGATAATCTGTGAGCGCTTCACAAATGTTGTCTTAACCTCAGGATTCATGATAAGGTCAAGATATCTCTGTCTGTAACGGATTTCTGTATCTGTAAGTCCATGGAACTTCTCAGGAAACACCTGAAGGCTCTTTGTCAGAAGTGTAATCTCTGACACATGAATTGACATCTCGCCCTTCTGTGTACGGAACACTTCGCCCTTAACGCCTACGATATCACCGATATCAAACTTCTTAAATGCTGCATATGGCTCTTCACCAATGCTGTCTCTCGCAACATATATCTGGATATTACCGTTAAGGTCTGCAACATTGCCAAATGAAGCCTTACCCATAACTCTCTTCTGCATAAGTCTTCCGGCGATTGATACCTGCTTACCCTCAAGCTCATCAAAATTATCCTTAATATCCTTTGTATGATAAGTCACATCATACTTTGTAATCTGGAATGGATCATTGCCTGCTTCCTGCAACGCCTTAAGCTTATCCATTCTTATCTTTATCTGCTCATTAACATCCGGTGTCTGTCTGTTCTGCTCAGCCACTGTTATTACCTCTCTTCGTTATGATTACTGTCTGCTGATTGAAAGTACCTTGTACTCAACCTCGCCCATCTGCGTCTCAACCTTGATTACATCGCCGACCTTCTTGCCGATGAGGGCTGAACCAAGCGGAGATTCATTAGAAATCTTATTCTTAAGGCTGTTAGCCTCTGTTGAACCAACGATTGAGAACTCAAGCTCCTCATCGAATTCAAAGTCAAAAAGCTTAACTATACAGCCGATATTTATCTTATCAGAGTCTACTTCAGTCTCAACAACAACTTCTGCATTCTTAAGAATATTCTCAAGCTCTTCAATTCTTGCCTCAATATCACGCTGCTCATCCTTCGCAGCATCATACTCAGCATTCTCAGATAAGTCACCCTGTGCTCTCGCTTCCTTAAGCTTCTCTGCAACTTCCTGTCTTCTGACTACCTTTAACTGCTGTAACTCATCCTCTAACTGCTTCAAACCTGTATAGGTAAGAATATTCTTCTTGTTCTCAACCATGACTCCCAATCACCTTTCTATAAAAAATACAGCCGCACAGGCAAAAAAGTGCGGACACTCTCATTAGTCCGCACTATTATAAACTACAAAGCCCAAAATGTCAATGATATCAGCATATATCGCCGTATCATCAGCTCTGTATCATCTTCATTTTATAGAATTCACCCTTAAGTGCCATAAGCTCATCAAATGTGCCATACTCAACGCATCTGCCATCGGCTATTACAGCAATCTTATCAGCATCTCTTATGGTTGAAAGCCTGTGTGCTACGATAAATGTAGTTCTTTCCCTGGTAAGATTACTGATAGCTTCCTGAATAAGCTTCTCTGAGATACTGTCAAGTGCTGATGTTGCCTCATCAAGCACGATAACCTGCGGATTACGTATAAGTGCACGGGCAATCGATATTCTCTGTCTCTGTCCGCCCGAAAGCGTGCCACCGTGTTCGCCGACCGCCGTATCAACACCATCAGGAAGTGAATCCACAAGTTCTGCAAGATTCGCAGCCTCGATTACCTGACGAAGCATCTCATCACTCACATTCTCCTGTCCGTATGTTATGTTATCCCTTATCGAGCCGGAGAACAGAATTGATGTCTGCGGAACAACCGCAAGATGTTTTCTGTATGACCTTAAATCAATCTGTGTAATATCCTCACCGTCAATTGTAAGAAGTCCTCCGGTAGGCATATTGAATCCGATTACAAGATTAAGTATCGTCGACTTTCCGGCTCCCGATTCACCGACCAGCGCAATTGTCTCACCCTTATTAACCTTAAGATTAAGTCCGTTAAGCACGTCATGACCGGAATTATGATATCTGAAATGTACATTCCTGAATTCAAACGCTCCTTCAACCTTCTCAAGCTCCTTCTTACCCTCATTGCGCTCAACGTCATCGGCAAGGAGTACCTCTCCGATTGAATTAACAGACTCAACGCCCTTGGCAATAGTAGGAATGAGCGCCATGAGTGATGACACCTGATTAACTATCGTTGTAAAGTAACTCTGGTAAAGCGTGATGTCACCAACCTGAATCTTATGTCCGAGTGCAAGCCATCCGGTAAATACAAGACAGATAATCTGGAATACCTGGAATATCGCCCAGCCGACAGAACCAAACAAAGACTGAATCACATCAAGTCTGTAGCCTTTTTCTGCAACTGCAAGGAGCTGTCCGCTCATCTTGTTTACTTCCTCTTCCTCAAGCGCATGTGCCCTTGTTACCGGAATAAGTTCAACCATCTCCATGACACGGGCTGAAGTCTCTTCCATCTCCTTACGGAACTCTGTATTACGTTTCTTCATTACATTACGGAACGATACCATTGTAAGTGCCGCAATAGGCGTTGTAAGAAGAAAGAAAATGAATACAACCATACTCTTCGATATCGTTACCGCAAGTGCTATACCGATATTAAGAGCGATATTAAGTATACTTAAGAACATCTGCGTTGAAAGCGTCTCAACCGCCTCTACATCACGCATAATCTTCGACTGCAGACGCCCCGACTGCGTCTCCGTATGATACGCAATTGACAGCTGCTGAAGCTTCTGCACAAGTGCTTTACGAAGTCCTGTCTCACAATATCTCGTTGCAAGACTCTTATACCTCGTATATCCGTAATTCATCGGTATATTCAGCGCAATAAGAACAATCATTATAATTCCGTATATTATCATATTGCGCCAGCAGTTAGCATCACCAACCGTTACTTCATTAATGATATTGGCCGTAATGATTGGAAGCACCCATACCGGGCTGTGCTTTATAAAGAAAAATACTACTGCAAGAAAAAACTTATTATAATTGCCCCTGTAGAGGCCAAGAAGAATCTTCATCGGGTGCCCTTCGTTCTTTTTGTAACACTCGATGAACCAGTCTTCTACTGACTTTCCCCTGGGTCCTTTCATATTGATCTTAAACATTCTCTGCCTCTTTCCGTGATTAGACTATTTAATGATTGAATCAGCATTCTCTGCGACAACAGGTTCGCCCTCGCAGCCTTCCACATTAACGTTCTTAAGTACAAGCTCCTTGATGTTGCTTACAATAATTCCTGCCTTGCATGATTCTTTACATGCAAGCATCATAGCTGCAACACCTGACTTTGCATCGTCTGCATAGCTTATATCTACATTCTCAAATGTAAGACGCTCAATCTTACTCTCCGGCAGTCCGCAGATATATGCACCTGCCACATGGCAGTTCGTTGCCTTAATATCCTTGAATGTAAGTCTCTTAATAGCCGGAGTTCTGTCATCTACAGGCAGAGCCTTGCTTGTTCCGACATACTCAGTCTTACCGTCAGGGTCGCAGAAATAAAAGCTGTTTACAACAAACGGTGTCATTACATTGTCCATTGTAATATTCTCAAATGAAATATCATCAAGCACTGAATCCCTGCCACGTCCGCGGCGCGTCTTAACTCTTAAGCCTCTGTCTGTGTTCATGAAAATACAGTCTCTTATATGAACATCCTTAACACCTGCCGCAATCTCACTTCCGACCGTTACGGCACCATGTCCGTCGCGCATGCAGCACTGGCGTACTTCCATATCAGATGTAGGAATCTTATGCTTTCTGCCCATGTAGATCTTCCCCGACTTTATTGCTATACAGTCATCACCAACCGAAATGTATGTACCAAGCACTCTTACGTCTGTACATGACTCAGGATCAAGTCCGTCTGTGTTATGTGAATTGGCAGGATTCTTAATCTTAACATCAATAAACTTAAGATGGTCACTAAAGTAAGGATGAAGCGTCCATGACGGAGAATTCTGCACTGTTATTCCGTGCATTGTTACATTCCTGCAGTGATTGATGAAGAAAAGTCTCGGTCTCCATGCAATATTACGGACCTTTACGTTATACCACCAGTTATCAAAGCCTGCATTGCCGTCAATCGTTCCTTCACCTGTGATAACTACATTCTCCACATTAATTCCGCATACAATTGCTGAGAAACAGTCAAGCGGATTGCCTTCCCATGAGCCGAGATTATATTCATCAGTCTCATCATAGCTTTCAATAACTCCCGGAAGAATAGGGAACTTCTCCCTCTCAGTGAATGCAGAAAGCACTGCCCCCTTTGCAAGATCAAGTGTAATATCACTCTTCAGGAAAATACTTGATATCTTATACTCGCCTGCCGGGACAAGAATACGTCCCGCCTTAGGACATGCCATGATAGCGCACTGGATTGCATTAGTATCATCATGCTCACCATTACCATATGCGCCAAAATCCTTTACATTAAGTGTCACAAATTCATAATCCGTCCTGACACTTACAGGAGCTATCTCCTTACCGTCATATACGGCGCTGATTGTATACTCCGTATCAGGCTTAAGTCCGTACAGTGATGTTATAACCTTGTCACTCTCCATGAACTTCCCGCCGTTAACATATATATCATACTTCTTCTCTGAGTAATATTTACCTGAATCAGTAAGCTCGACAACTACGCTTCTTCCTGTCTTAATAACAATCTGTAATTCCATATTAATCTCCATTCCTGCTATAATCTTATAATCTGTTAATCTCAGAATATGCCATTATAAATGGTCCAACGCCCTTATGGTCATCATATACAACCGGTTCACTGAAATAGTACTTCAGGCTGCCGTCACGCTTTTCCTTGCCTCCAAGACCTGCTACTGAGCATATGCCGCCAAGCTTAAGCTCTCCGTCAACTTCCTCAAGCTTATTATCAGCAAGTGCTTCAAATATACTGATTGCATTATCCTCATACTTCTCCGCAAGAACCGCCTTCATTCTGCATGCCTTAAGCATTGCATATGCTATCATTGCAGAGCCTGAGGTCTCAAGATAATTCTCCTTGACATCGGCACGGTCTATTACCTGATAGAACAGGTGCGTCTTCTCATCCTGATACTTCAGTACTCCCTTGAGTGCCTCCTTGAAAAGGCTCTTAAGGTCGTCATAATACTCATATACGCTCTGGTCGATTGCATCAAGGCATTCTATAAGTGCAAGCAGATACCAGCCCATTGAACGGAGCCAGAAGTTCTGTGACAGCCCTGTAGTCTTATCAGCCCAATACATCTGTCTGCTCTCATCATATGCATGATAATAAAGCTGCTTCTCATCATTGAACATATTCCTGCGCACAAGCTTAAACTGCTTAATTATATCGCTGTAGTGCTCCTTGCCTCCGAATCTGCTCTCATACATCATATAGAAGACCTGTCCCATATACAATCCGTCAAGCCATACCTGATTAGGATAAATGTTCTTGTGCCAGAAGTTTCCTTCCTGTGTTCTCGGCTGCTTACGGAGCTGATCCATAATATGCTCTATTGCATTGCGGTACTTCTCTTCTCCTGTCTCATCATATGCAAAGAAAAGAACCGTTCCGGTGCTTACGTTGTCGATATTGTAGTCTTCAGCGTTATAATAATTAATTGTTCCGTCTTCATTTATATATTTTTTAAGGTACTCAAGTATAAATGTCTTATATTTCTCCTCACCTGTTACCTGATACATCATCTGTGCACCCTTAAGCACACATCCGTCCTCATAATTCCACTTATCAACCTTGGCACTCTTAAAATTCTTCAGATACCCGTCAATAAACTTCTCTACCTTCTGATTCTTCACTTCAGATTACCTCCTGCATTTTATTAATCTGCCTTTTATTAACCTGTCTGTTATCTGCTCTTATATTCAAAATAATCAAACTCGGCCACATGCGTATATTCCCCGCCGGCATATGCATACATGCCAACCATGGCCCCCGTGAACCTCTTGCCCTTGTTAAGGCCCTCATCACACAGATAATACACATTATCAAGTGTCACAAAATGTGTATAATTTTCACCATCATAGCTGTAATAAAAGCTTCTCTTAAGATAATTAGTCACTATCTTAAGCCATATGCATCTCTGCTTTGTATCAACTGCAACTCCTTCACAGGCAATATTATCCTCATCTATGTGCTGTATAACATTAATCTTCATTACATATGACGGTGCCTTGTCATCATCCCTCACAGCTGCTTCCATGAACAGTCCAAACTTAAGAAATGTATTCTCGTCATAATAGCATGTAAGGCCCGCATTCTGTCCCATAGCCATGGGATTAATCTTCATCTTGCATTCTGCATCAAATTTAAAATGCTGTTGTCTTCTCAGGACAATATTACGTGCTTTCATGCTGCTAAGATCTGCAACACTTCCGTGTATCTTAAGAAATCCTGCCTTAAGCTCTATTCCGTCAAGCTCAGGAGCTCGCGGGAACATCCACTGTGTATCAAGATACGGCTCTGAGAAATCATCCTTAAGCAGCTCATCATATACACATTCCTGAAGACCCGGCTTAATCTGTAATACACTCGGTCCTTTAAGGCCATTTACTATCGGCCATCCGTCTTGTGTCCACTCAATCGGATCGAGCGCTGTCTCTCTTCCGAGTATACTGTATCCACCGCCTACCATTCTTCCGCACAGATACACCATATACCAGTCACCGTTCTGAGTCTGTACCGGCTTACCATGTCCGCAGCGCTGTATTGCTGCTCCCTCGTCATTCTGTCTCATTATCGGATTATACGGGCAGCTCTCATAATTACCCATAAGTGTCCTGGAACGTGCCACGGTTATTCTGTGTCCCGGACCTGTTCCACCTTCAGCCTGAAACAGATAATAATATCCGTCCTTCTTAAGCAGGTGTGGTCCCTCCGGTGCCCTTTTATTGCTTCCGTAATAAAGCATCTGCGCCTCAGATATCTTCTTAGTCGCATCTTTACTCAGTTCAAATATTCTTGCACCTCTGTTAAGAAGCATATACCTTCTGCCATCATCATCATTAAATATTGACGGATCTATTCCATCCTCATCTATGATTGCAGGCTTGCTGTATGGTCCTTCCGGCTTATCACTGGACACCACGATCTGCTTCCTGTACACAGTACCGGTGTCATTAAGCCTGTATGTAGCCGTAATATAGAATCTGCCTTCATAGTAAGATATATCCGGAGCCCAATAGCCTCTGCCTCCTTCAAGTTCATCAAGCATTGCCCACTGCGTATTGGTTATTGCATGTCCTATTATCTCCCAGTGAATAAGATCCTTTGAATGTGAGACCGGTATACATGGGAAATATATAAATGACGAATTCACCATATAATAATCATCGCCGACTCTGACTATAGAAGGGTCTGGATAGAACCCCGTTCTTATCGGATTACGGTACATCTGCGTAATTGGCGCCCCGGTTACCTCTTCGTAATACGCTTCGATATCCATAAATTTGTTATCGTGTGCAATATCATAAGGTGTCACAAGGTTAAAGTCACCACTAACCGGAGACATCCCAACCTTCTCGACGAGATACTTCACGCACTTAAGGCTTCCGGACATTGTTGCATAATGAAGTATATTGCGGTGATCCCTGTCCACCATATTCATGTTGGCAAGCGAATATTCCACAATATATCTCAAAATCTGCTCGTTACCGCTCTTTGCTGCAAGGAATGCCATAGCAACACCGTGTTCATCTTCCCTGTTTATCTCTTTGGGATTCTCCTGTAATATTCTCTTAATCTGTGAAAGATTCTCGAGATATATTGCATTTTCCAGTTGATTAATCAATTATTCTCCTCCTATTAATCATCAACATTAATCTAGTAATATTAATCTATCAACATTGCAGGGTCCTCATAATCGCTGTCCGGATCAATAAATAAATCCGCATATACTCCGCCAAGCTTCTTCATATCTTCTGCAATAAGCTGTGAGAATCTGTAAGCGCCTTCGTACTGAAGATGCGTGTCATCCTCCTTCCCATCAGGGAAATGCGGATATATACCCGGTTCAACATGCATAAACCACTTTCTTGTTGCCTTCTCGCCAAACTGTTCTATAAGTGCTTTGCTTGATGTACACAGATCAATAACCGGTACATTCTCACGCTTGCCAAGTTCTATCATCGCCTCAGGGTAATCCAGATGCGTACCCTCAACAAGCGTCCTTCCGTCCTCATTGAACTTTCTTCTGTATAACGGAGTTATAAGCACCGGATGCGCACCATGCTTTCTTGCTACATCTATAAACTTGAGAAGATTCTCCTGATATGAACCAAAGCTCTCAGTATATCTGGATGGATCCTGCTTCTTCTCGTCATTATGTCCAAACTGTATAAAAAGGAAATCACCCTCACCTATTCTTTTGTCTATTGCATCAAGGCGTCCCTCAGCTATAAAGCTCCTGGTACTTCTGCCATTCTGCGCATAATTTTCAATACGTATGCTCTGCTTTATAAAAAGTGCGAATGCCTGACCGATTCCTGTCTGTGGAAAACTCGTATAATTATTCTGCTTTACAGTGGAATCCCCTGCCCAAAAAATCTTTGTATCCATATCACTCAATCTCCATTCTGACATATTTCTTAATATATACCTGTCCAATATGTTTACTTAATGAATCCATTTTACTACACTTTTTCACCAATTACCACATTTAAGCAACATATATACTGCCATTTTACAGAAAGTTTGTGTCAAAAAAGGCTTTACCCAATGACATGTCATGCAAATGACACATCAGCAGGCAAAGCCTTTATAATTCATATTATATTGTAGATACTATAGATTACTCCTTAACAGCACCTACGTTAACGCCCTGTACGAAGTAGTCCTGAAGGAATGGGTACATAATCATGAACGGAAGAATAGCAACGATAGTAGCTGCATTCTTAACTGTGTTAGGATCTACACCACCAACATCAGGCATATCGTTATCCATAACCAAGCTACGAAGCTTAATCTGGAAGTTGAACAGTGAGTTATCATTAATATAAATCTTGAAGTTTGTATAATCGTTCCAGAATGTTACCATGAACATCAGACCGATTGAGGCAATAGCTGCCTTTGAAAGAGGAAGTACAATCTTGAAGAAGATGCCCATTGGAGAACATCCGTCAATCTGTGCTGCCTCGAACAAACTTCCCGGAATACCCTCGAAGAAGTTTCTCATAAGTACGAGGTTATATACATTGATAGCCAGTGGGAAGATAACGGCACCAAGTGTATTGAGGAGGTGCAGGTTCTTCATAACGAGGTATGTAGGAATCATACCACCATTGAATATCATTGTGAACAGTAACATATTAGCGAAGAAGTTACGTCCAGGCATCTCGTACTGAATAAGTACGTAAGCACCAAGTGTTGCCAGTGTAAGACCAAGTAATGAACCTACTGCTGTAACGAATACAGAAATAAGGAATGGCTTGTAAAGCACGGCATTAGTAATAACTTCCTTATAGCCATTGATAGAGAATACCTGTGGCCAAAATAACATACCATAACCAGCGCGGGCATCGAAAGAGTCAACGATAACCTTCCACATAGGAACAAGTATGATTAAAGAAATAAGTATAAAGATAATTGCATTAACAATTGGGAATACTTTTACTTTCTTCTTTTTCTTCTTAACTACGATTTCACTCATTCTTCACACCCTCCTTACACAATACCGCGTCCGCGGACCTTCTTACTTGCATAGTTACAGATGATAACGAGAACACCACTGACAACAGAACGGAAGAGACCAACGGCTGTTGTATAACCGTAATCAGGACGTCCACCACCGAATGTCTTGTAGTATACGAATGTCTGTAATACGTTAGATACATCATATACAGCATCGTTCATAAGTACGAATACTGACTCGAACAGGTTCATAACCTTAGCAAGGTTAAGAATGAATACTGTAATAATTGTGTTAGTAAGTGCTGGCAGTGTTATATATCTCATCTTGTTGAAACGGTTAGCACCATCAATCTCAGCTGCTTCGTAAAGCTCAGGGCTGATACCTGACAGTGTAGCAAGGAAGAGGATTGTTCCCCAACCTGTATCCTTCCAAACATTCATGATATAGAATGTTCCACGCCAGTAAGCTGTACTGTTCATGAAATCAACAGCTGTATCAATAACACCCATATTTATAAGAATTGAGTTGACTGGAGCACTATCATATGGAGCCAGTAACATCTTAAATACTGAAGCAACAACTACCCATGACATGAAGTGAGGAAGATAGATAATTGTCTGTACTGTCTTCTTGAAAATCATGTTAGTAATCTCATTCAGAAGAAGTGAGATAATAACTGCTGCACCTGTATTTAAGAACAACTTAATTAATGACAAAATTAATGTGTTTCTGAATGCCTGCCAGAAATAGATATCGTTAGTAAACATAGTCTGGAAATGATACAGACCAATGTAGTATGGATTAGCGATAACATATTTTGTGAACGAATAACGAACACCAAGCATTGGCCAGTAATTGAATAACATAATCATAACGAAAACTGGCACGAACATAAGGTAGAAACCTCTGTAATAATACATCTTATTTGTGAGGCTCTGGTTTAATGAGTTAGAAAGATACTTAGCATCAACATGAAGATCTTTCTTGAAAGGCTTAACAATATCTATAAAGCAACCTGCAACTGCTATAACAATACCAATCGCAAGTACAACAAATCCACAACCAATATGATATGAATTGCCATTATATCCATTGCTAAGAATATCTGGAAGGTTAACATTAACGTACTTAAGTCCACCACCTGCTACCTTACCATTAACAAGTGTAAACTGAACTGCAAATACAGAAACAACTGTAAGAACAGCTGCTATTACTGTAGTAATGATAGAAAAGAATTCTTTTCTGGCTACAATAAGAATGATACCAACAACGATACATGCGATGAATAAATACCATAACACTGGCATACTGATATTCATGTAACTGAAAGCATATGCTGTAGGATAAACGCCTTCTTTAATCTTCTCTCCTGACTGAACAAGAGGTAAAAGACTGGCAATGAGCATGATAATAAGTCCGATGATGGCCATCAATTTAATATTTCCTTTTGGCTTTCCTACTGCTGTTCCGCACTTAGGGCATATTTTAGCTTTTTTAGGAAGCTCTGTGTTACAAGATGGACACTGCATTTTTTTACCTTCTTTCCTAATTATTATCGTATGCCTATTAAATAAATTTCATAAGCAAATCCTTTTTTGTCAGTATAAACGGCGCGGATTTCTCTGCGCCGCCATACTAACATAAGATGTATAAACATCTAATAATTATTGTTTAAATTACTTCTTAAGTGTTTCGTTTAATGACTCAACTACTGCATCACACTTAGCACCAACCTGCTTCTTGTAATCAGCCATAGCTTCATCATATGTCTTCTCGCCAAGAACTACCTGTGAAACAACTTCAAGTCTCTTAGTATTGATATCAGAGATATTGTTGCTAAGTACTTCTGTGTTCCAAAGTGGAGTCTCAAGCTTGCTGTTAGCATTGAACATTGCATAGTTCTCTGTGATAAGTGGGTCAACGCTCTTGTTACCTGGATCTGTGTTATCACCAAATGTAGCAATAGCTAAGCTCTTATCAATGTGGTTCTTAGACATAAGCTTTGTATTATCCTCTGGAGTTGGAAGGAAGTGGAATACACCTTCTTCATATGTCTTAGTCTTCTTCTCATCAACCTCACCCTTTGAGTTGTAAACTGTAACTGTCTCAGCCTTATCATCCCAGTGAGTTCCCTTAGCACCATACTGCCATGCAATCTGGATATCTCCACCATCAAGCATAGTATCGATGAAGTACTTGAAGATTCCTTCAGCCTTACCATTTTCATATGCCTTGTATGTAATACACCAAGCAGTAGCAAGACGCTCCTTATATGAACCAAGCTCCTTAATAGGCTTAATAGCGATAATCTTATCTGTCTTATCAGCCATAGAGTTCTGAAGTGTATAAGCCCATGTACCTGCCCAGTATGTGAATACTGAAGAAGCTGTTGAAGCATCCTTTGCATTCCACTTATTACGAGCATCTGATGTTGTCTGGTTCTGTGAAGCCTTATCAAGAATACCATCATCAACGGCTGTCTTAAGTCTTGTAAGTGCATCCTTCATATCCTGCTGAGCGAATCCATCCTTGTATTCCTTAGCTGCTTCATCATAGTAGAATGTGAAGTTAGCATTCTGATAGAATTCTGGAAGATAGTTAGTATATGGAGCTTCTGGAGTACCAGAGTTACCACCAGCTATGAAACCTGAACAAGAGATAACGAAGTTCTGGTTAGCTGAAGCAGCTTTCATATCCTTAAGCATCTTGTAGTACTCATCATATGTAAGTGTCTTAGATGCAACTTCCTCTGGATTATATCCAGCAGCTGTTAAAGCTGAAGACTTGATGTATGTACAACATCCATTACCACGGGCTGGTGAGAATCCGTAAAGAGCCTTCTCTCCGTCTGGACCAGCAACCATGTTTCCTGATTCGATGATTTCAGCCTGATCGATAAGTCTTCCTGAGTTCTTAGTTGCTGACTGATTCCAAGCATCTGTCATATCCCAGAGATATCCGTTAGCTGCGAAGTTAGCAAGGTAATCTGAGCTAAGAAGAACTACATCAGGGATATCGCCTGAAGCGAATGCATTCTTAACTGAATCATAGTAGCTAGAATGTTCTGGACGAATCCACTTAATATCAAGACCTGTAAGGTCACCAAGATACTTGTAGAATTCCTGAGCGCCGTTAGTTTCCTTAACTACTGTACCATCAACCATAACTGTGAACTGCTCTGGCTTCTGTACGTTAGCCCAATCAACTGTTGCTTTTGTTGCGTCCTGATTGCCGCTGTTAGAGCCACAAGCTACGAGACCCATAACTGAAGTAAGTGATAAACCTACTGCAGCAAACTTCTTTAATGTCTTTTTCATAAACCTTAAAACCCTCCTTAATTTGG
>ERZ779865.1974-NODE-1974-length-13845-cov-2.831835_pt1 | contig 13845 bp, 9 predicted proteins | sample MGYA00433088_ERZ779865 | MGnify/ENA primary metagenome ERZ779865 (study PRJEB29588, sample SAMEA2151703) | human gut metagenome | biome: human gut; feature: human-associated habitat; material: faeces | place: Denmark | collected 2008/2010 ... | reverse complement strand
TATTCTGTATTAATCTTTGCTAAAATTTTATCTGTCATGTCCGTTTAGTCCTTTCACTTTTAATCATCACTTTCACTGCCAGCATCTTCAATTCCTTTCACTCTTCCGACATGAAGCTGGTTCGTTTTATGCCACTCATCTGTTGCACTGTATATTCCAACCAGGTCTCCTGCTTCAAAAACTTTTCCGTTTCCAAGGTAGATTGCCACATGTCCTATCTCCCCATCAGAGGTTTCATTTTTATAAAAAATCAAATCACCCGGCTCTGCCTTGTCTGCTTCAATTTCTTCACAAACTTCAAACTGTTCCTTTTCAAGTCTCGGTAAATCTATGCCTGCCTGACCGTAAACATATTGTACTAGACCTGAACAGTCAAAGCCTCCATCATCAGGAGTGCTTCCACCAGATATGTAATCCCAGCCGGAATATTTCATTGCTTCGTCAACAATTTTCTGCACCGTTGTATTTTTATAATTGTATATGTACTGATTAACAAGCTGTACATAAAACATATTTCCGTAGGCATAACGCCAGCCGCCATTGTAATCAATGGCTATTTGGTTTTTATAATCAACCTGTCTGCCTCCGGATTTTTCCTCTGCAAATGCGATTGCTAAATCAAGTGTGTACACTTTTCCATTTTCTGCTACATAATCAATGAATCCCATTCCATAATTGTATGCCTGTATTGCAGTATTTATATCACATTCCTTTTCATCTGCTTTCATGACACATGAAGCAAAATATTTTGAACCTTGTGCAATCGACTCCTGTGGTGTCTTAAAGCTGTTAGGGGGAAGCCCTGCAGATTCTGAGGACTGCATTACATCAGTTCCTATTCCATGTGATTCAACTTCCATTATTGCCATAAGATAATTCACATAGTCTTCTATCTTTTCATTTGCTGCAGCATCTTTTACTTCATCAGAATAGCTTATTGTATTATCTGATAAAAGTTGTCTGTATAATCCTGCAATGACCTGTGCAGATGATGCGTCCCTAACAGCTCCGGCAATTGATGATATAAGTGCAACAAGAAGCGAAACAATCACTATAACAACAGCTAACACGATAAGCAGTGGAATAAAAACAATTCCAAGCTGTGATATTAAAGCTGCTGCAAATGCCATGATTACCGCTGTTATTTTCTGTATAACTCCCATATCTGATTTTGATATTGCAATATCAGATGAATGTTCTGTCTCGTAATCCGCAGGCTCTGATTCAGATTGTGCTGCAGCTTCCTTTAATGTATCAGAATATTTTTTAACTGCCTCCGTGGCCGCCTTTGCCACTTCACTTGCTCCTCCGGTGCCGGCGGCAGCTCCGGTCTGGGCCGCTGTTTTTGCTCCGGTTCTGGCTGCTGTTGCCGCCTGCTTTCCTGCATTTTCTGCACTCTCTGTTGAAGTCTTTAATGCTTCCTGACGGCTTATGTTCATTGAATTATCATCAGAAGTCCTTAAGGAATATCCTCTGCTTTCTGCATCTTCATGTGAATTGCTTCTGCGCTTTTTATTATCGGTCCGGGTATTATCTGAACCTGCAGTATCCATGTTGCTTTCAAAAAATGTGACGGAATCCGTCACATCCTTTGAAAATATTTTTGTCTGTGCATCCAGCTTCTTCTTAAATCTTTTATATTCAGGAGACTGTTTGAACACCTCAAATGCTCTCTTCTGCTGTGAAGGTGAAAGGGAAGAAAACGCTTTGTATTCTTCCTTTGTCATGTAATTTTCTACAGACAGTCTTTCATATTCTGGCTTGGGAATCTTAAGACCGCTTTTCTTTATTTCTTCTTCAACCGGATTAAGAATCTTCCTTGTCGAACCAAACTGTGGTATTGATTTTACATTTACTTTTTCATCAGCAAAATTAATCCCCATAAGCAGCCTCTTTCATTTTTTCCTTTCGAGCCTTTTCCGCTTTCTCATGGAAGTTCGTAGAGAAAACTTCATACAGTGGATTATCCTTGCTCATAAGACTGTCAAGAATTATAACCTTCTTGCCCCATACCATTACAGACCTTCCAGGTCTATCACTTTTTAGGGCATCATATTCTGCCTGGGTCAAATCCTGAATTTTTGAAAGCCTTTCCGCATCTTCTCCTACCTGCTGGAAGAACATCTTATACCCACAATTCTGGAACATGTCTCTTAAGTCAGGATTCTCTAATGCTCGTGTAAGATTTTGCATGGCGAGTGTAACAATACCGCCAAACTTTCTGTATGTAATTACAGCATTAAGAAGTATTTGTGCTGATGAAGCATTCCTGGTTACAACCTGTGTTTCATCCACAACAAGTCGTGTAGCTTTCTGCAGCTCCTGATTGTAGTTCATCCTGATCGAGAGGAAGAACATAATTGATATCATTACTGGCTGCCAGTAATTTTCATCAACATTCTTAAGACCAAATGCTACAAGTCTGTAAGTACTTATATCTACATCTGATGGATATGCAAACATATCATATACACCATCTGTATAACTGTAGAGGCAGTTTACCATCTCATGAATAATCTTTTTATCATGAGCATTTTCGTTATTATCCTCAAGTATCATTAACTCCTTACGGACATCTTTAATTGTAGGCTGTATAAGATTATTACGGCTAAAAACCTTGTCATACACATTCTGTACTGCCTGCTCAATGAAGTTGCTGTGTTCCTGTGTATAGACTATCTTTTTCATTATGGCTTCGGTAAAGCTTGTCGCCCATTTTGTTACATCTGCTATGAACAGCTCTCTGTCCTTCTTTGTGCCGGCTTTAAACAGACTTAATGGTACTTCCATAGGATTTATATGTATATCTGATTTAGGAGTAAAATCAAGGAACAGACCACCATACATGGCACATACATTCTGTGTTTCATTTTGTGGGTCTATTATCTGGAGGTCGTCATCTGTGGATAGAAGTGTCTGTGTTATTTCTGTTTCCTTAATAAGAAAACTCTTTCCTGCTCCTGTCGGTCCGATAATTATTCCCTGAGGTGATGTCAGTGACTTTCTGTTAGCAAATACAAGATTCTTTGTAGTATTGTTAATTCCGTAAAATATCCCACCCGGCTCTGTTACTTCCGGCGCAAAAAACGGCTGTAATGCTACAAGTGAAGATGTATAGAAGCTTCTCATCTTCTTTACCTGTCTGACACCTGTTGGGAGTGCTGTGTTAAATGCCTTAAGCTGCACATAGTTATATGTTTCAAGATATGCACCGACATTTTTGGCTGTACGCTGCATTGATTCTATTCTTGCAGCAAGCTCATCCTCACTTCCTGCAGTAACAACAACCAAAAGACCTGCCTGTATACATTCCTCAGAATCATCATCGAGCTGGTCCATATATCCTTCAAGCTCTGCTCTCTTTTTCTTCTTACTATACGAGATTCCTGTAACAGCCTGATTATTGCTTTTCTTGGAATCCGCTTCCTGGCTTATTGCCCTCTCGTTATTACCATAAGCACTTCTTAGCATGCTTCTTGTTACAGAGTGTTCCACAGGCGCATAATCAATGGTAACGAATGACTGGTAAGAAGTATCAGATATTGTATGTATGAGCTTTCCATCATCAAGTGCAGTATCAAAGTCTCTCGCAAACAACACTGATACATATGTGTCATTATTAAACATCATGAAATCCCTATACTGGTCTACTGACACAGGAATAACATCATACAATGCATCATGGTTGAAATCATATTCCTTCTTCTCTTCCTGATAGAAGAAATTACGAATCATATTCAGTCTCTGTTCAGCCTTCATTGGAACTATTATGCTTCTCATTGCGCTAAACAGTCTTTCCAGTTCTGTATCCATTCCAAGAAAATAGCTTCTTGCCTCATCATATGTCCTTGTTCTGACTGTAATTGTAAGCGTAAGCACCCGGTTCAAATCATGAAGGTCAGAATTTTCCATCTTTTCCTTAATCCACATGCTTATGCCTTCGCTTACCTCCGGATAGTCACTTCTGTTAATGTCGGTAAATATATCATTAACGAACTGTGTCATATTCTGATATTGATTTGACACTGTTATCTTAAATGATGTACTCATTCCCTTTAAAAAATCCATTAATGAAAGAAGGACATTTGCCTTGTCCTCATCATCTTTGTTTACATATGATATGTCTGTGAATGTGTAGCACCTGTCATAAAGTACAGCTCCTTTGCTATTTTCAATCTGGAAAATGCCATTAGGATATGCCTTATGAATGAACAATGCTTCTCTGGTATTTTTAGGTGTTTTTACCGGCGCTGTTGTAAGTGTTATGCTGTCGCTGAATCTTTTAGCCGGATTCATATAAAATGCCACGGTTAAGCCCCCTTCCTTTTTCTCTTAGCTTTGTCCTTATTGTTAATGTTTCTTATGATTTGAAATTTTCTGTCTGGTTCTGTCTCTTCCGATTCATACAGAAGTCTTTTAGTATTGCCTGTATACATATATTCCTTCACAAGCTCTTTGACTGATAAATAGCCCTGATACTTGTAAAAGCCTATGAATATGACTGGTGCAGCTACAGGCACTGCACAATATATCGCTATCGTTATCGGTATCTTAAACCCAAGCACAAGCCCGGCAACAACAGCACCCGCACATAGAAAACCTTCTGCAATATGTACAATATCTGTCATAGAAAAGCCTTTCCAGAAATCGTTTTTATACTCTTTCAGGAAATCCTTATTTATGTTAATTTTCATCTGCTTTCATTCCTTTCTGTGTGACGGAATCCGTCACAATAATTATCTTAAATCAAATGCCCTCTTTAAGAAGTTGTCGCTTGATTTTACTGCGGTTGCCATAAACGGCATGAATATAAGTGATAATATCACCGCCACGGCTCCGTCAAACCATGAGGCTAAAAGACCTGTATTACACATGCCTGTAAGACCTGCATTAAGTCCGGCGCACAGCTGCATTACAAGTGCTATTATTATTATCTGCAGCGCATTAGTAAGAAAGCTTTTAAACCACGCTATAGCTGAATTTTCAAGTCCTCTTCCTCCTGCAAGTGTAGAAAGCGCAAGAGGAGCAACAGCCATCAGCATGAACAGATTTAAGAATCTTCCAAGTATCTCAATAAGAACAGTGATTGAGCATACACCTGATATGATAAGATATATAGGTGCAAGCATCAGCATTGCCAGTCTGAATCCGGCATCATAATCACCGCCTATTACAGTAGGCACTCCCTTTGGAAGCAGCACCTTGGTTGTTGTGATTGCAAAGCCGGTAAATTCCTGCATTATATCAAGGCAGTTTGTCATCAGGATATTTGCAAAGACAAGCTTTATAAAAAGTTCTATCCATGCTTCCATTGTTATTCCTTCCTTCAGGTTGCTTGCCTGACGGCAGAAACCTATAAGGGTAAACATATTTAAGAACACTGCTCCCATCGACAGAAACAATGGAAATGCCGTATTCTTTATATAATCCCATGCGCCAATGTTACCCCCAAGGCCAAGTGCCTGGGCAATTGCATTAATTGCCGGAGTGGTAAATGAAGTAACATTTTTACCCATGAGCGTGTAAGCAATTCCCATAACAAAATTCCACAATTCCTGTGCTATGGTATATACCGAGCCGCCGGATAACAGGTCAATTACCCACTGCGGAGCTGCCGCCAGTGCTACCGGATTTATTAATATGTTCATTGGTTCTCCTTTCTAAGAGAGGCAGATGCCGCTAAGCACCTGCCTCTCTTAAGCATTATTTCTGTAAAACATATGTGCATTGCTTACGATCGTAAACAGCAATACACTTTTTTATCCGGTAATTACATTTACAAGCTGTGGTGCAAGTGTCATTACAAGACCACCGCCTACTCGCTTAAATCCCATAGCCTGCATTGTTCCTTCTTGTGACTGCATTGATACTCCCACTTCAAAGAACGCCCATAAAAGTATTATTGAACCGATTGAGCTTAGTATTGCAGTAATGATTGATGTAAGATTATTAAATGCTCCTGTAACAATGGCTGCACCATCCTGTGCGCCATCATCTGCAAGAACCCTTAGCTGTGGTACAAATATAATTACGCTTACCAGTGCAGCCAGTATTAAAAACTGTACTGCCTTCTTCTGTGTTTCATTAAGTTTAATTTTCTGTGTTTTCATTTAAAATCATCCTTTCTGCCTTACGGCTTGACGGTACTAAAAAAGAGCCTGTACCTTTCCGGTATCAGACCCTTTAATACATCCTGAGACGGATTCCGTCACATCTTAATTATTGTTATCCTATCTGTCCCTGCCTACATACCTGCCGACAAGGAATACTCCTATGCCTGCAACTACAATAAACATAACGAAAAATATCATTCCAGACCATCTGTTTAAAACTGCCGGATTGATACCAACTATGACTCTTGATAATACCAGGCACAACACAAGTGCTATGATAACTACTCCTATTAATGCTAATACTTTGACTGGACTTATTCCTCTTCTCATACTGATTTACCTCGTTTCTTTTAATTACTCTATTGTTGCTCCTGTGACATATCCGTTATCCATTGTTACTGATATTCTTCTGTCACCGAACATGTACTGTATTATTCCTGTTCCTGTATCAGACCTGTAATCAGTCTGTACCTCCCTGTCTGCATTTTTAAAGGCTTCCTTTAATGCAGCATAATCTGTTCTAGCAGACAGCCCCATAAAGGTTGAACCTTCCTTTAGTTCTGCAGCAAGTGCATAGCAGTCAGATGTATTTCCCGCCTTGGCGTTGTATTTAACCATTATCGTACTCTTATATGCATCCGTATACATATCAAGCGTTGTTGTCTCGCTTGACAGTGTATTGCTTACATATATGTATCCAAGGTCTTTTATTGCCGCTGCACTGACAGGATATTTAAAGGTATTGCCGTTTAATTCAAATGTAAATGTTTTGCTGTTCTTATCATAAGAATAGCTTTTTACAGGCTCTGTCTTTTTAACCGGACTTGTCTGTGCTGTACCTGATGATGCATTAGCTGATGTTGTTTGGGCTGCACTGCTTTCTACTGCTTTTGTCTCTTCCACCGCTGCCTCTGTCATCTTTTCTGTATGCTTCTTAGGCAGTGTGATTTTTCCACCGAAAGAAAAATATAAGATTACTCCGGCAGTAATAAGAATCACCAGTGAAAGAATCAGATTAATCACAAAACCTGCTTTTGCAAAGTTTTTCTTATTCTCGTTCTTCTCACGCTTTTTAGCCGCAAAAAAGATAAAGCCGGCTACCGGAATGGCAGACATTAACGAATATATATACCAGCCCTTCTTAGGTACTGCCTGCTTATTCTCTGCTCTCATTTCGGCAACTATCTGTGCAAGCTGCTTTTCTTCCTTTGCCTTTGTGTTTTCAGAAAGCATTTCAGGAGTAAGGCTTTCAGTAACACCATCATCCTTACTGCCATCATTGTCCTGTGTGACGGAATCCGTCACATTTTTAGTTTCTGCTTTTTCCAGCTTTAATATGCCGGAATTGCTTCTCTGCTTCATGTTGTTACCACAGTTACTGCAAAACATTGCTTCTTCCGGATTTTCTGTACCGCATTTATTACAAAACATCGCACATCTCCTTTCTACATGCATATTCCATGTTCAATATCTGGCTCTTCCAGTTCTTCATCCACTTCCTCCGATATATCATCCGTGACGGTTTCCGTCACATTTTTAGTTTCTGCAGTCTGCTTCTGTTCTGACAGAATCGCATCTGTAGCAGATAACACATCTTTCATTGTCTCTATGTTTTCTGCCATTTTCTTATCGTCAGGAAGTAATACAAAGTCTTCTACCGGAATATCAGCCACACCCTTATAGTATTCCTCAATGTCTGATGTCTGTTCTATGTAGCCATATTCAGAATAAAGACCGCCCCTGTTTATTGCTTCGTCTCTTCCATATGCTTCATAGTCAATATAATCCTGCAGCCATTCAGGAACTTTCCTCTCATCATCATTAATTAGCTTCATTCCAAAATCTTCATCATTTTTTACATTCTCATAGAGTGTAAATTTATCAAGATTATCTGTAAGGTTAATGAGCTGGTCTATGCTTGTACCATATATATCTGCCGCAGCCTGAAACTGGCTCTGCATGTTATCATCTATCTCATCTATCTTCTTTGCCAGATAGTTAAGCTGGTTGATATTCTCATATTCACCAAGATTAAGCTGTACCAGCTCCGGTAAGTTATAGTCATAATCTGTTATGAATATTTCTTCATAAACTGTTCCATCAGCCCGCTTGTCACCTATTCCGATACGCTTCATAGTTTCCTGCAGCTTTTCTTTGGTAGTAGGAAAATCCACCCACTCACCTTCCGTTCTGCCCTCTGTGTATTTTCCAAGATTAGTGATATATGCACTAAACGGAACTTCTGCATTATTTCGATACTGCATATGCTCTCCTTTCTAAAAATGGCAGATGCGATTAAGCACCTGCCATGAATGTGTGATATATTTTAATCCTTATAATGAAGGATATTGTGACGGATTCCGTCACATTTTAATTATGATTTCTGCTCTTTTTTATCATTACAAGGCTTACCATGACCGCAAGTGATATCAGTGCAATCAGTGCATATATGTATGCATTTGATGTATCACCTGTTTTTACTATCTCAACAGTCTGGTTTACATCATTGATATCTGCATGTCCTATAACTTTGACATTATTCTCATACAGATTTTCAAAGACTACTATTGTATTTCCGGCAAGCAGCGAACTGTCAAATGTAAATGTTACATCAACACTTCCATCTGCCTTTTGTGCTGTAAATGATGCTGAACCTGTAATCTCGTTTCCATCCTTATCTAAGAACTTCTCGCCTGTCTCCTGATTCATAAGGACACCCTTTACCTCATATGTCTTTCCGGCTATAAGATTCTTATAATCAACAACATCCTTAAGTATTACGCTTCCTTTTTCCGTAATGCTCTTTGCACTGTCAATAGTTGCAGTAGTGTGTATCTCAGGGAAATGTACACTCTGTCCTTCATCCTTAATATCAGCATGTGAGGCAACCTTAATTTTTTCATTAAAAAGTTCTTCAAACACTACCGTTGTCTTTCCGGCAAATAGTGAGCTGTCGAAAGTAAATTCAATGTCAATGCTTCCGTTCCGGCTTTTTGCAGTAAATTCCTTTTCAGATGTAATCGCATTTCCATCCTTATCAAGAAGTTTTTCTCCTGTCTCCTGGTTCATAAGAACACCGGATACCTTATACTTTTCTCCAACAGTAAGATTGCTGTAATCAACCTTATCTGTTATTGTGGTCTTTTCATCAACCACACCGGTATGTGTTCCTGTAGTCTTATCTGTCGCTGTAGTATGGATTTCAGGGAAATTAACCGTCTGTCCTTCATCCTTGATGTCTGTATGAAAAGCAACTCTGACATTCTCATTATAAAGGTCTTCAAACACTACAGTTGTCTTTCCGGCAAGCAGCGAACTGTCAAATGTAAATTCTATATCAATGCTTCCGTTTTTGCTTTCTGCTGTAAACTCTTTTTCAGATGTAATCTCTTTTCCATTCTTATCAAGAAGCTTCTTTCCAGTTTCCTGATTCATAAGAACTCCTGATAATTTATACTTCTCTCCAATCGTAAGATTGCTGTAATCAACCTTATCTGTTATGGTTGTCTTTTCCGCAATCATTCCTGTATGTGTGAAAGTATTCTTATCTGTTGCTGTTGTCTGAATCTTAGGAAAATTAACTGTCTGTCCTTCATCTGTTATATCTGCATGTGAAGTCACCTTTGCATTTCCACTGTAAAGGTCTTCATATACTACAACAGATTTATCTTCAAGGAGTGTACTGTCAAATGTAAATGTCACATCAATGCTTCCGTCTGCTTTTTCTGCCTTAAATGCTGTCTTTGATGTTATTGTATTTCCATTCTTATCGGTAAGTGCTTCTCCTGTGGTCTTATCCATAATGATACCAGATACTTCATAAGACTCTCCCGGTACAAGATTCTTATAATCAACCTTATCTATAATGGTTGTCTTTGAATCCGGTGCTGCAGTATGTGTCTTTGTGACTGCATCTGTTGCTGTTGTATGAATTTCAGGGTAATGTACCGTCTGTCCTTCATCCCTGATATCTGTATGGAAAGCAACCTTGATATTCTCGTTATAAAGCTCTTCAAATGCTACCACTGATTTCCCAATAAGCAGGGTACTGTCAAATGTAAAGGCAAGCTCAACACTGCCGGAAGCCTTTTCAGCCTTGAAGGTTGTCTTAGCTGTAATCTCTTTTCCATCTTTATCAAGAAGTGCTGCACCTGTCTCCTGATTCATAAGGACACCTGATACCTCATATGTGCTGCCTGGAATAAGATTCTTATAGTCAACCTTATCTATTACAGTTGTCTGCTCATCAACAGTTCCTGTATGTGTCTGTGAAGCTTTATCCGTTGCTGTTGTATGGATTTCAGGATAATACACTGTCTGCTCTGTATCATCAATATCTGCATGTGTATATATCATCTTTCCATCCTGGAACATGTTTTCATATGCCACAAGTGTCTTTCCGGCAAGCTCTGCCTCAAAACTGAATGTTACTGTAACTGTCTGCTTTACTCCTGTTGCCTTAAATGTGACGGAATCCGTCACATCATTTCCATTGATATCCTTAAGTGTCTTTCCGGTATCCTTATCTGTTAATGCTCCCTTTAGTGTATAAGTCTTTCCCGGAAAAAGATTGTCGCACTCAACATGATCGTAAACAACATATTTATTGTCAGCACTCAAAGCACCCTGATGTGTGCCTGTTGCTGTATCTGTTGCCTGTGTTCTTACAATCTCTGTATGGTCGTCCTCAAAGAAATATGAAAATGTCTGCACCTTTGTAGTCTGTGACTTATATGCTGCATCTATTGTCTTTGATTCAAACCTGTTTCCATAGCCTGTAGGAGAATCTATCTCTTTTACAATGTAATGGCCTAATGGAAGGTCCGAAACAAATACGGCTTTTCCTAATGCATTGGTGGTCTGTCTCTCAATCATTGCACCCTTCTTAATTATTACAGTGCCGTCATGATTAACAATATCCTCATCTGCATAAAGGGCAAATACTGTATTAAGAAGAGGGTTCATTGTTGCAGCATCTGTCTTGTTTGCATCCACTGCAATCTTCTGTCTTTCATCTTCTACAGTCTTGGAATCCTTAACAATATCCACTGTCTGTCCTGCATATGTAAATGTTACATCTACCGGGTCTGTATCAATAACAAAGCCTGCAGGTGCTTTTGTCTCTGTTAATACATAGCTTCCTAATGGAAGGTTATCTATTACAGAGCTTCCGTCAGCTCCTGTAGTAAATTCTGCTACTACATCACCTGCCCTGTAAGCATATCCGTTATTATCTGCTGTCTTTATGTCTTCCTTTGCAGTAAGGGTAAATGACGCACCCTGGATATTGGCTTTCTTATAGACAAAGTGATTATCACTGTCTGCTGTTGTGGCATCCCATTTATCAAGCACCTCACCGACCTTGGTAACTGTAAGCTGTCCTGTGACTGCCTTATCTGCCTTTTCGACCACAACAATTTCAGTTCCGCCATCTTCTGTATATGTGTTTTCAGATACCGTAAATGATACCGGAGTTGAATCAAGTACATATCCTTCCGGTGCTTTAGTCTCTACAAGGGTATAGTTACCCTTAAGAAGTTTTTCCAGTGTATATACACAGCCGTTTTCATTGGTTGTAAAGCTGTCAAAGGTCTGTACTCCGCCTGATGTCATTGTCTTAAATGATACCTTTGCACCGTTCTCATCATACAGTTCAAATGTTGCGCCTGCTACATTTACTGTGTTGCCAGTATCAGCGTCCTTTTTTACCATCTTAAGATAAAATTCTATCGGAGTATTTTCAAGAATCTTATGGTAATTGGCATTATTATCACTGATTGTCACATCAATATCATCAATAAAGTAATACTTGTTATTACCTTTCGTCTGATGAATTGTGTATGTACCATATGGAAGACGCTTTGTAGCATATCCATTGGCATCTGTTGTGATTGTCTGTCTTGAATCTTCCGGTGATGCATCATAGCTTCCTGCAGATTTAAGATAAATCTGAAACTCTGCATCAGGTTCAGAAGCCTTTACTGCATTACTACTACCTAAGAATTTCTGGATGCTAATAGTTCCTTCATACGGAGTCTCCTGCGCTGCCTTGTCATCTGTTGGAAGGTTGGTTGTTCTGACTGTATTGTTACTAGAATCCAGAATTGTTTGAGCTACATATACTGTATCATTGAGCAAATATCCTTCTGGTGCTCTGGTTTCCTGAATAGTTACTGTTCCTAATGGAAGCACATATGATGTTCCATTTGAATTTGCAATCAAGCCATCACTGCCACTTAACAGATAATCTGGTCTAAGTCTTATTCTACCATTTTCATCTGTCTTAAACACCCATGTATACTTAGCTGTGCTTCCTGACTGTGCTGGGTCTGTGTCTGATAAAGCATCATAATACTTTACTGTGTACTCTGCCCCTTCAAGTCTTGTGTTACCAGAACCGTGTCCATCTGCTGTTCTTTTTGATAACACAAGTGATATAGGGTCATTGCCCGGCATATCTGTTATTGTTTCAGTGTAGCTGTCTTCTGAATCAAGTGTTATCGAACGCACCTCATCATTTATAAGGAAGCCTTTTGGTGCTTTTGTTTCCTTAAAGTAAAGTGTTACACTTTCACCTTCCCTGAATGTTGTGCTGTAATAACCTGTATATCCGTCCTCTCCTGTCGTAAGGGTATCAAGCAAATCTGTACAGCCTGAATCTGAATATACGGATATTTCAGCTCCTGCAAGGCTGTAGCAGCTGTTACCATCTGATATGGATGGCATTGCTGATTCCTTGTGGAATCTTACACTTCCGGTAAATTCTTTAACTGGAGTATCATTATATATTCCAAGACTCTGATTATCACTGGAATCGTTTGAAAGATATGTAAGACTGCACTCGTATCCTACTGATGAAGGACTTATATTTGATGCTATGTTAAGAAGCTCCTGGCACAATTCCCAGCCAAGTTTCCCTTCTCCATCACCCAAGAATGTACCATTGCCATTTAAAGGTGTATTCCAGTCATCCTGTCCGTTTGCAAGGGCAATTGTGTGATGGGCTATAATCCATCTTAATTCATAAGGATAATCTTTAAGCACACCCCAGTCTTCATCATCCCATCCAGCTCCTACAGCCCAGAACATTGCTCTTGCTTCTATATCATCTGTTCCATACTCTGTTGTTGCTGTAAATGTTTCACTCTCCCTTGGTGTATCCTTATGTGGTTCAATACATATAGCCTCATACTCATTCCCGTAATCGTCCTGTACAGTAAAATGATATGTCTTCCAGTGTCCCATGGAATCATCATAACCAGAAAACACATCATCATACCATTTTTCTTCTCCAAGACTTATAAGAGTATAATTAGACCCTTCTGCTTTTGCCGTAATAGGGGTTATACATGTCAGTACTGTTGTTATTATCATAAGTGCCGACATCAGACCTGACATTACTTTTTCAAGCAATGCATGTCTTTTTCTCTTTCCCTTTTTCATTATAATGTTCCTTTCCGTGACGGAATCCGTCACATGTGCGTTAGTTACTCTTTTACCTTTATTACTCTGGCGGGTCTCTTACACTTTTCATATCCGTTTCCTTTCCTGATTTTTTGCAACAAAAAAGGAAACCCCTACTGGAATATATCCAGTAAAGATTTCCTTATTATTTATAATGCAAGTTAAAAACTTGTCTCATTATATGTGACGGATTCCGTCACAATTATTTAATTGTTATTTAGTTGCTCCACATGAACATGTGTAACCTGTAATTACTGTCTCATCATAT
>ERZ779865.1972-NODE-1972-length-13853-cov-2.560878_pt1 | contig 13853 bp, 10 predicted proteins | sample MGYA00433088_ERZ779865 | MGnify/ENA primary metagenome ERZ779865 (study PRJEB29588, sample SAMEA2151703) | human gut metagenome | biome: human gut; feature: human-associated habitat; material: faeces | place: Denmark | collected 2008/2010 ... | reverse complement strand
GACCCGGCACCTGCAACAACATTCGCACATCTTGATGCAACAACTGTTCTTTCACGTTCAATTGTTGAGCTTGGTATATATCCGGCAGTAGACCCACTTGAGTCTACATCAAGAATGCTTGATCCTAAGGTAGTGGGTGAGGAGCATTACAAGGTTGCACGTCAGGTACAGGAGATTCTCCAGAAGTACAAGGAGCTTCAGGATATCATTGCAATCCTTGGTATGGATGAGCTTTCAGAAGATGATAAGCTTACTGTAGCAAGAGCAAGAAAGATTCAGAGATTCCTTTCACAGCCATTCTTCGTAGCAGGACAGTTCACGGGACTTGAAGGCAAGTATGTACCTATCAGCGAGACAATCCGTGGATTTAAGGAGATTATCGAAGGTAAGTATGATGACATACCTGAGAGTTATTTCCTTAACAAGGGCACAATTGACGATGTAGCAGCTAGTTATAGAGGTTAGTCCTATGGCAGATGAGAAGACATTCAGATTGAAGATAATCTCACCGGACAGAGTGTTCTATGAGGGCGACATTACCATGCTTGAACTTGCAACAAGCGAGGGAGAGATGGGTATATATGCGGAGCATATGCCGCTTACGGCAGTTCTCATGCCTGATACGATAAAGATACATGTCAATGGTGAGATAAAGAAGGCAGCACTTCACTCAGGCTTTGTAGAGATACTTGGTGACAGAGTTACAGTGCTGGCAGAAGTGGTCGAATGGCCGGAAGAGATAGATGTTAATCGTGCTAACGAAGCGCGTATCCGTGCCGAGAGACGGCTTGCAAGCCATGATGATAACATTAATGTTATGAGAGCTGAGCTTGCACTGAAGCGTTCACTTGCAAGGCTTGGAGCAGTCGACTGATAAACAGCTGACTGATAGTGAATAAACTCCTTTTGATTGGTTATAATCATAAAAACCAATCAAAAGGAGTTTTTTTATGAAAGGAAGATATATATTCGGCAGAGCAGCTATTGCAGCTGCGGTACTTTTATGGATAATCAATGCGTTAATGTGGTATACGGGAAGTGATAATGTTGTTGAGGCATTTACATCCAATGCAGAGCAGTATGGTAATGCAAGAATTATAGCACAGGGAAAATATGGTACGGTATATCTTAATGATAATGCCAAAGCAATTATACTTGAGGATATGGCAGATAAAATCGGAGCGCTCAGATACACAATAGAGACAAAAAGAGGACAGGATGAACAGACTACAACTCTTTATCAGGAGGGAACTAACGGCAGTGTGGAATGCAGCATACAGACGATAGAGAGTAAGGCGGCTGATCAGTCGATAAAGGCAGAACAGTATTTTACAGTGATAGTGGATTTGTATGATTGTGCACAGGCAGCACCCGGATATGCAGATATTGTGGATGATATATTTGCAAAATACGGAATAGAGCCGGAGACGTCACTCAGTTACTATGGACGTAAGAATGAAAAATAGGTTGTAGTTTTTATCCGATGATATTACAATAGAATAGTGATATCAGGTCTGTAATTGATAAACAGATCCGTGCGTAAGCAAAACAACGCAGTTATGGAGATTTGGATAAATGGAACGCATATTTACCGATTTAAAATATAAGGCACTAGCCATTCTTTTTGTGGCAGTAATGATAATAAGTTTTGTGATGCTGGACAGTGAGGCGGCATCGCCTGTAACGACTACGATGAAGTCGGCAACGCTGCCGGTTATAATGATGAAGACATCGTCAGGGACATTATATAATGAACTTCATGGATATACATCAGATGTTGACATACATCTCATGAATGATACAATAACACCCTTGCAGGATAACAGGCACCTTAATGTGATAGTTAATACTTATGGTGAGAACATTGAGAGTCTGTCATATAAGATAAGAAAACTTGGCGATATGTCACTTATAGAAGATACCCGGGTTACTGATTATACAAGCGACGGAGATTATCTTGATGCTGTGTTCAAAGTAAAGAATCTTATTGATAATGATACCGAATACCTCATGCAGGTGATAATTAAGACGGATAAGCATAATGAGATAAGCTACTACACGAAGATATTCTGCAGCCAGGATATTAAGATGCAGGAAAAACTTGATTTTATACTTAATTTTAATTCATGGACATTTAATCAGAATGAGCTCGATAAGATAAGCCAGTATATAGAGACAAAGTCAACGGGAGACAATACCAATTACGGAAAGGTCAATATCAATTCAAGCAAAGCGCAGATTGGATGGGGAGATCTCAATCCTGTTGTTGAGGGGAATATAATTCCTTCGATAAAAAGCATGACCGCAGAGCTTGCGTCTGTAAGTCTCCGTTATACTATGGCAGCACAGTCGGAGCAGGGGAATTATGACAGCTATAATGTAGATGAATATTACAGAATCCGCCAGTCCGGCGATAAGATGTATCTTCTCAATTATGAGAGGGAGGCTAATCAGATATTCGACAGCAGGAATGACCTGATGGGCAGTTCAAGAATCAACCTCGGTATATCAAGTACTCAGTCGGAGAGAGTTGTCAATTCTTCAAACTCCAGATTTACATGCTTTGTAAGGCAGTCGGATCTGTGGAGCTTTGACAATGGCAGCAGTACATTTACAAGGGTATTCTCGTTTGATGATGAGTCATCGGATGGCGTAAGAGAGAGGTATCCTGACCATAATATCAAGGTAATGGAAGTAGATGATGACGGTAATATACATTTCATCGTATACGGATATATGAACAGAGGTGAGCACGAAGGTGAAGTAGGGGTGTCACTGTGCCGCTATGACGCTAAGAAAAATGATGTCAGCGAGCTTATATATATACCGGTTGACGTGCCTTATGATGTATTGTCGGAGAATGTGGGTGAAGTTGCATACATAGGTGCTAATGGGGCATTCTATATATTGCTGGATGATTCACTTTATTCAATAGACCTTACCAGCAAGGAGAAGATGACGGAGATAAGCGGGCTTACCGATGAGACATATGCAGTCTCGGAGAATGGTACCGCAATTGCCTACAGCCTTAACGGACAGATTTACAATACAGATACGATAAGGATATTCGACATGGCATCAGGCACTGATTACCAGATAAAAGCCCGGCAGGGCGACAGGCTCAGGGTAATCGGATATATCAGGAATGATTTTGTATATGGTGAAGCACATGCGGATGACATTGTCAGGTATTCTAACGGTGGCGTTATGTTCCCAATGTACAGGATTGCAATTATGGACAGCGGCAACAATCTGATTAAGGAATATCAGAATGACGGTATATATGTGAGCACTGCGACTGTTCAGGGAATGAGGCTTAACCTTACACGTGTGGTTAAGAACGGAGACGGTGACTACGAGACAACAAGTGTCGACCAGCTTCTCAACCGCGAGGAGAATGTCCAGGATGCAGGAGCGTACGTTGAGGTCGTAGCAACACAGAGCAGAAAGAAAGAGCTTTACATTGACCTTGTCAATAAAGTAAAATCTGCGGCCATGGCATCAATGAAGACTTCTTCTTCGGTGCAGTTTTCATCGGGAGAGATTATAAGAGTTGACACGAAGTTGGCCAATGACAGCAGATATTATGTGTATGGGTACGGAAGGTTCCAGGGAAGCTTTGTATCCCTTGAAAAGGCAATTGCAGCAGCAGACTCAACGTATGGCAATGTTCTTGATATACAGGGACGTGAAGTATGGAGAAGATATAAGCCGTCGGGCATGAGCCTCGGAGGAATAAATGCTTTCTACAAACAAAGTTCACAGACATTTGCCGGGGGAATTGATATAATGCTGTCTATGGCAGGTCTGTCGTCTGATGCACAGGCGGGCTTTGACAGTGGCAAAAATGCACTTGAGATAATTAATGCCACAGGAGTTACTGCACTTAACCTGCAGGGCGCAAGCCTTGACAACGTCCTTTCGATAGTCGGGACATCACGGCCTGTTGTCGGCAGATATGGCGCAGATTCATATGTTGTGATAAAGGCATATGATTCAAAGAATGTGACATTCTATGATGTCGCTTCAGGACAGGAAGTTACACAGACTATAGGAGAAGCTTCAAAGTTATTTGAACAGTGGGGCAATATATTTGTAAGCTACATCAGATAGCAGTATGAGGTTTTATATGGCGTTAACAAGAAGAAAGAAAAGAAGGATACGCAGGATTATTCTTGCAGTATTAGGAATAATTATATGTATTGCAGCGGTGATATCACTGCCGACAGTCATGAAAGTATTGAAACTTCGCAATGAAGCGGTGGCTATAGCGGCAAAGAGCAAGGCCGATGACTTCAAGTCGACGCAGACTACGGTCGCCTACGATTCTAAGGGCAGCGTGCTTCTTACAATGCGCGCGTCGAAGGATATGTATTATGTTACATATTCGGAGATACCGCAGGTTATTAAGGATGCATTTGTCGTTACGGAGGATAAGAAGTTCTACTCCCATAAGGGAATAGATTACTTCAGTATATTGCGTGCAATAATAGCCAACCAGAAGAGTGACGAGATAGAGCAGGGAGCAAGTACGATAACGCAGCAGCTTGCGCGTAATGTATATCTTAAACAGGAAGTAACATGGGACCGTAAGATTACGGAGATGTTTCTTGCAAGGGAGCTTGAGAAGAAGTATTCCAAGCAGCAGATCCTTGAATTCTATATAAATAATATATATTTTGCCAATGGATACTATGGAATAGAGGCAGCGGCGAGAGGTTATTTCAGTAAGGGCGTATCAGAACTTACAACGTCGGAGATGGTATTCCTGGCGGCAATACCTAACAGTCCGGGCAGATATGATCCGGTTAAGAACATTAACAGTACTCTTGAGCGTAGAAATCTTGTGCTGCTGCAGATGTATGAGGACGGAAAGCTGAATACTGTCAGTTATCACACGGCACTTGGTGAGGAGATAGTTCTCAATGAGCAGCAGAACCATCATAACAACTATGTTGATACTTATGTCAAGAGGTGTGCTACAGAAAGTCTGATGAAAGCGTATGGTTTCAGCTTTCAGAATAATTTTGAGAATGAGAGCGCCTATAACGCATACTGTGACAAATACGACCAGTTCTACAGTACATGCCAGCAGAAGTTGTTCGGCGGTGGGTATACAATATATACGTCTATAGATACTGACAAGCAGAAAGCACTTCAGGAAGCTGTTGATAATGCGCTTGCAGATGAGACAGAGGTAAATGACGAAGGTGTGTATGCACTTCAGGGGGCTGCCACATGCATCGATAATTCGACAGGCAATGTCGTAGCAATCGTCGGCGGGCGTACGCAGGACTATGACGGATACACACTTAACAGGGCATATCAAAGTTACAGACAGCCAGGTTCAACAATAAAGCCGCTTAATGTATACACACCATACCTGCAGCTTGGGGCAACGCCTGATTCAATTGTCACGGATGAGGCGATAGAAGGAGGCCCGGCTAACGCAGATCGTAATTATTCCGGTGATATGACGCTTCGTGAGGCTGTGAGAGTGTCGAAGAATACGGTGGCGTGGAGCATATATGAGAAGATAACGCCTAAGGCGGGAACAGCGTTTCTTATAAAATCAGGTTTCAGGAAGGTGTTTGTTGATAAAGACAGAGTAGCCGGTGCACTTGGCGGATTTACATATGGTGTTACAACAGAAGAGATGGCAGGCGGATATGCGGCTATCGAAAATGACGGAATATACAGGACACCTACATGCATAACACAGATTACAACGATAGATGGCAGGGAGATTGTAAATACGTCTGACCGTGGCACAAAAGTATATGAGAAGGATGCATGCCGTATGATGACTGATATGCTTCAGACTGTTGTATCAGAAGGTACAGGTGCGGCAGCGGCAATTGATAATGCAATTGTTGCAGGTAAGACAGGAACTACCAACGATAATAAAGATTCGTGGTTTGTCGGATATAGCAGATATTATACGACAAGTGTGTGGGTCGGTTACGATATGCCTAAGACGATAACCAGGAGCATAAATGACAACAAGACGATATGGCATGATTACATGGAGAAAATACATGCCGGGCTGCCTCAGCTTCCGTTTGCACAGTATACGGTGAAGCAGGCGGAATCTGCAACGCAGCAGGCGTCTTCAAAGGCGGCGACCATACATAGTGAACCGGAGACCGTAACTAATGTCCGGATTCCGTCACTGCCTTCATATACGGCACCGGCTGACATAGCAGTGACAGGACCGGCCGTGCCGGTACAGGGATCGGTATCAGGGCTCGAACATAATGCAGCCACATTGCCGAGGGGCGATAATGATGCAGATATATCGGGACTTGGAGACAGGGATGCTTCAGGAGATTCTTCAAGACCAAATACGCAGTAAAGTAAGGAGTCATATACTAATGTTCAGATTAAAAAAAGCAAGGCCATTTATAGTAATTCTTCTGATTGCACTTGCAGCAGAGATATTGCTGTTCAATTATAAAGCAATATTTTCGCTGGGGTATAACCAGACGCAGGTTGGCAGTTATACTGTCGGCGGTGGGCTTAACAAACAGAATGACGGTAACCTGAAGATGGTCCGTACCGGCGGATATATAGAGATAAAAGATATTAACACCAATGTTAAGAATCTGTATATCGATGTACAGATTTTTAATGCTTCCGGTTATGATTCGACAAGTATCTATAATGGTAAGTTCGACACAACGCAGATATCAGTGTATGCCGATGATGCGGCTAATGCACAGTATCAGAAGCTTGGCAGCAGGGATGTTGTCCATAAGGTTAAGCAGAGCCAGTATATAACGCTGCATCTCAGCGGTAACACCAATAACATAAAGATTCAGTTTGATGAGCAGATAGGAACTGTCATGCACATATATGACATTGCATATAATGCACATGTTCCGTTCTTTATTTCATTTGGAAGGATTGCGGTTGTGTGGCTGGTTTTATCAGTTCTGTATCTTTTGAGACCGCATTCCGGTGCATATGCATTTATCTATGACAGGAAAAATGTAAAACAAAAAGCCGTTAAGTTTATTGTTGGAATAGGACTTGTCCTGATATTCTTCAAGGTGGTTAATTCCAATCCGTATTTTGTTGTTCCGAGATGGGATCAGCACTATCAGTACCAGGATCTTGCAAGAGCATTTGCACATGGAAGCGTAAGCCTCGAAGATGAGCCGTCTGCCAAGCTTAAGGCGATGGATAATCCGTATGATACGGATCTTAGAACCAGACTTAATGTGGATTACAGATGGGACAGATCTTATTATAACGGCAGATATTATGTGTATTTCGGAGTACTGCCGGAGCTTATATTCTATCTGCCGTATTATCTGGCAACAGGAGAGGATTTCCAGACATATATAGGAATATATATAATGGGAGTGCTGCTTATTGCGGGAACATTTTATCTGCTTGGAAGCGTAGTGGAGCGATGGTTTAAGAAAACACCGTTTATTATATACATGCTTGCTTGTGTTATGATGTGTACGGGCTGTGGGGCACTTGCAATTATGATGCGTCCTGACTTCTATTCACTTCCAATCATAACGGCGGTTGTGCTGTCATTGTGGGGACTTGGCTTCTGGATACGGAGTATTAAAGAGGATGGAACATTGTCAAGGCCGCTGCTTGCAGCAGGTTCACTGTGTATGGCACTTGTGTCGGCAAGCAGACCGCAGCAGCTTGTCGTATCATTTACGGCAATTGCACTGTTCTTTGATCCGGTATTTAAGAAGAAGATACTGCTTCTCGGCAAGAAATATGGCAACACTGCCGCATTTGTAATCCCGTATGTTGTTATAGCAATACTGGTAATGTATTACAATTATATAAGATTTGGTTCGCCGATAGATTACGGTGCCAATTATAACCTTACAACTAATGATATGACACAGAGAGGCTTTGTTGCCGGAAGAACTTTCCTTGGAATATTCTCATTTCTGTTTGAGACGCCGCAGACGATGGCGGTATTTCCGTTCATTCAGAGCATTGGAGTGAACACAACCTATATGGGTACAACAATATCCGAGACAATGTATGGAGGAATTCTTGCATGCAATATGTGGCTGTGGCCGGTAGCGGCAGCATTTCTTGGAAAGGCCGGCATATGGAAGAATAAGAAGGCACTGGCAATGATGCGTGCAATGATGATTGCGGGTCTTGTTATTATGGTTGCTGATACACAGATGGCAGGTGTGCTTGCAAGATATGTGATGGATTTCTGCTGGATATTCTTTGTAGCTGCTTCGATAGGCATATTTGCATTGTATGAATACATCAGTGAGAATGGAAGTGAACTGTCATTAAAGCTGTACAAATGTTTTATGATGGTTGCATTTGCCGAAGGTATGTTTTATAATTTTATGCGTATTTTCATGAGCGATACGGAGAGTATTGTTGAGAGCAATCCTGAGCTGTATTACAGGGTAATGCATATTGTTGCGTTCTGGATGTAGGACGTATATGGAATGGAGGAATTATGGCGATTTTAGTAACTGGAGGAGCAGGCTATATCGGAAGTCATACGGTAGTAGAGCTTCAGAATGCCGGCTATGATGTGGTTGTTGTTGATAACCTTTGTAATTCAAGCCGTGAGGCATTAAGCAGGGTTGAGAAGATAACAGGAAAGAAAGTTCCTTTTTATGAGTGTGATATCAATGACCGTGAGGCCCTTAACAGAGTGTTTGATAATGAGAATATCGACTCATGCATACATTTTGCAGGACTTAAGGCAGTAGGTGAATCTGTTCGGAAGCCGCTTGAATATTATGCCAATAATATATCGGGCTCACTGGTGCTCTTTGATGTGATGAGAAAGCATGGCTGTAAGAATATTGTATTTTCATCATCGGCAACGGTGTATGGCAATCCTGAATTCGTTCCTATTACGGAGGAGTGTCCTAAGGGTGAGATTACTAATCCTTACGGACGTACTAAGGGAATGCTTGAGCAGATTCTTACGGACATACAGTTCGCTGACCCTGAGTGGAATGTGATTCTTCTCCGCTATTTTAACCCAATCGGTGCGCATGAGAGCGGAACAATCGGAGAGAATCCTAATGGTATTCCTAACAATCTTATGCCTTATATTACACAGGTCGCAGTTGGCAAGCTTGCAAGACTCGGTGTATTCGGCAATGACTACGATACTCCTGACGGAACATGTATAAGGGATTACATACATGTAGTTGACCTTGCACTCGGACATATCAAGGCTGTTGAAAAGCTTAACGGGAAGCCGGGGCTTGCAATATATAACCTTGGTACCGGAATCGGATACAGTGTTCTTGATGTTATCCATAATTTTGAGGAAGCTTCGGGAATTGAGATTCCGTTTGACTTTAAGCCAAGACGTGCAGGAGATGTTCCGATGTGTTACTCAGACCCTTCTAAGGCCGAAAGAGAACTCGGATGGAAGGCAGAGCGCGATCTTCGCAGGATGTGTGAGGATTCATGGAGATGGCAGAAGAATAATCCTAACGGCTATTCCGAAAAATAACCACAAATATGTACTAAATACAGATCACCTGTAATAAGATGTTTTAAGAATGTCTTTTGCAGGTGATTTTTTTGTGTAGAACAGAGGGCAGATTCAAATTCTTTAAGAGACTGTGTTTCATGCTGACAGCCGCAGTGCTTATGATGCAGGCCGGCTGTGGGATTATCAGGTCATCACCCGATAAGGTGCAGGATCTTGACTATACTGTTGTGGAGGATGAGGATGTTCCAAAGGAGCTCGCTGAGATGATAGACGCCAGAAAGAATGAACAGATGCATCTTACATATGCAACCAATGAGTATATGTACATAGTTGCAGGATATGGTGAACAGCAGACAGGAGGTTACAGTATAAGGCTCGACAGCATTTATCTTGGTGAGAATACAATATATATCAAGACGAGTCTTATAGGACCGCAGAAAAAGGAGAACATAAGCAAAGCAAAGACATATCCGTACATTGTGGTTAAGATCGAGAACCGGAGTGAGCCGGTAATATTTGAATAGCTGCACGTCAGCAGTAGGGAGGGACAATGGAACTTGAAAAATATATCGTACATAACAGCGTTGTAAAAAATATCGTAGAGACACAGATAAGCTTTGATCAGGATTTTAATGTGCCTGATTCAAAACCGGATATAGAGCGAATCATTAATAAAAGAGGAACAGTGCAGGTTGACAGTGTACGGATAAATGACGGCAAAGCGCAGGTGTCCGGAGTGCTTACGGCAGCAGTGCTGTATCTCGGTGACGAAGCAGCATGTATGACAGGCAGCATGGAATTTATGGAGAGCATTAATGCCGAGGTTGAATCAGCAGATGAAAAAGTGCAGTGTGATACAAGGCTTGAAGACCTGATAGTGCGTGTGGTTAATTCAAGAAAGATTAATGTGAGGGCGGTAATAACAGTTAAGCTCTACAGTGAAAAATATGAGGATGTTGAACTTCCGTATGAGTGTGCAGCTGAGGATTCCGGTCTGCAGGTAAAGAAAGAGAACATAGGATATGCGCAGCTTACGGTTAATTCAACAGACAGCCTCAGAATAAGATGCAATATTGATATACCGAAAGCAAGCCCTGATATAGCAGAGATTGTATGGGATGAGGTTGATGTGTGCCCTGTTGCATTTCATATGACGGATTCCGGAATTAATGCGGAAGTTCTGGTAAATATATTTGCCATATATAGGAGTAATGATGGAATTATGATGTGGCATGAATCTCAGGAAAATGTCACACAGGCGGTTGATGTCAGCGGAGCATCTGCAGATGCGGTATGCTTTGTATCATGCAGACAGCAGAGCGGAAATGTCCAGATAAGACCTGATGCTGACGGTGAGGACAGAGTGCTTGAAGCTGAAGCTGTATGTGAGCTTGGAATACATGCATATGAGGAAAAAAATCATGAAATTGTCACGGACTGCTATATTCCGGCAGGTGAGGCAATAGCCGTAACGTCGCAGGCAAAGCTTCTTAAGCTTATGACACATAATAATACAAGATGCCGTGCCGCAGGAATGCTTAAGACAGATACAGGAGCAATAGGAGATATATGCAGCTGCCGCGGGCAGGTGAAGGTGCAGGATATATCCTATGAGAAGAGTAATGTAGAGGTCAATGGAACAGTTGATGTAAATGCACTCTGTACTGATAAGAGCGGAATGCTCTATTGTGTAAAAGGCGAGATTCCGTTCGGTCAGAAGATAGAGGTACGGGGAATGGAAGATTTTTGCAAAATGGGAGGTAAGAAGGCGGAAGAGGTTATATCGCTTATGATGAATGCTGACCTTGAAAAGATAAATGCAGTGAAAGCTTCGGACGGAATTGAAGTGAAGGCATCAGCAGCTCTTGACGTAATTGTATTCGGAAGTACAAAGCGTGATATTATAGATGACATAAGAATACAGGAGGCTGACAAGGCTGAATATATGTCACTGCCGCTTATTACCGGATATATCGTAAAACCGGGGGATACACTCTGGTCAATCGCAAAATCGCATCACACGACAGCTGATGATATAAAGACATGTAATACGTTAAAAGGGGAAGAGGTAAATGCAGGTGACAGGCTCATACTGATGAAGAAAGGAATCCTGCAGAACTGAAATTCAGATAATAATGATGTCGGGGTCAAAAGCCCCGACTTTGATGCCTGCGGATTGCTCCGTGCTTTGCACTTCCACAATCCTGCCCAATATTCGCATATCGTGGGATTATCATCCCACGATATGCTCTTATCGGGGCGAGTCCCAAGGTCTTTCACCCACCTATGAGCAAGCTCATGTGGGTTTGACCTTGTGACACTGGCATCATAATAATGTAATTCTATACAGGCTGATTACTTATAGAGGCGTACGGTTACCTTGTTCTTATGTACACCGAAAGCCATTACAAGAATGCCGAGTGTTGTTATTATGAATCCGAGACCGGGCCTTAATGATGTCACCGGTATTGCGTATGATGCGGCACTAAGGAAGATAAAGAGTGCACACTGTATTACATACAGAAGAAGTGATGCAAGCATGACCTTAGATGCAATAGTCTTAAGATCGATCATGACGAGCACTACAACTGCAATGATTGCAAGAATGCAGATCTTGCTTAAGATTCTGCTGATTAAGCTCTCGCTCAGTCCGTTGAAGAATACGGCGATTGCCTGCGCAGGCATATCATTGCCGACGCTGATCTTGCAGAACACGAAGAAGCTTCCGATTATCGCAACAAGTGCAGCTATAAGTATAAGCTTCTTGTTGGCATCTCCCATGAATGATTCGTAAATAGAATCGAAATCCTTAAGCATTACATCCTTCTTAGGAGCATCAGTACCGGCGTCTTCAATCTCTTCAGGTGCCGGCTGGGATGTGGCATCCATCTTCTCAACGGTATCCATGCCAATCTCAAAAGGTTCATCTCCAAGATTGAGGTCTACCTCCTTAGGAGGTACGTCGCCTACATCAACGATTTCAATCTCTTCATCTGCAGTCTCTTCTATCTCGAGCGGTTCGATAACATCAAGGCTGTCATCCTTCAAATCAGGTTCATTATTAACATTATTGTCTGTCAAAATGTAGTTCCCCTTTCAATAAATTATTTATAGAACTATTTTAACAGCATGATGAAATATTTACAAGAAAAAAGTGCCGGGTATTAAGTTTTGGGGAATGTGTGCCGATAATAACAATAAAGCAGAATAATGCTTTTATTTGTGTTACCACGGAGGGTGGCAGTTACACTTCCTTAAGTAAGTATGTTGCTGCAGGATGCGGCGGAATGGAGGAATTATATGAGTATAGGAGCAGTTCAGTCAGGATCGTCATATTCATCATATGAGAGCGGTGTTACAAGAACATCAGGCAAGAGTTCGGATGTATCTGCAAGCAGGCAGGCGGAAGCATCAGCAGTATATGAGGCATCCAAGACTGATAAGACAACATCAAAGACAGCCAATTCAGCACTTATTGCAAAGATGAAGGCAGATACCAACAGCAGAATCAGCCAGATGCAGTCACTTGTTGAGAAGATATTCAAGGATCAGGGACTGAAGATTAATTCTGTTGATGATATGTGGAAGAAGCTTGCTAACGGCGAGTTCACGGCAGATGCTGATACAATAGCACAGGCAAAAGAAGACATTTCAGATAACGGATACTGGGGTGTAAGCCAGACATCAGACAGAATATATGACTTTGCAATGGCACTGTCAGGCGGCGATGAAGAGAAGATGCAGAAGATGAAAGAGGCAGTTGAGAAGGGCTTCAAGGAAGCTACTAAGAGCTGGGGCAAAGATCTTCCTGATATTTCATCCAGGACATATGATGCGGTAATGAAGAAGTTTGATGATTTCTTCAACAAGAATACGACGGCATCAGACTCAGACGCTGAGTAATTAGTATACTCCGGCTAAAGATTGTGTATTGATTATAGAAAAGAGACTGCCGTACCGTGAATTAACTTTTAATTCCGGTACGGCAGTCTCTTTTTTGTGCGGCACCGGGATAATCCCATGCCGCCTATAATTGTTCTGATTCCGTATATTCATCATATTTGTCGGATTTTACACGGTCCCTTGCAAAATCTATAAAAAATGTCTGTAGTCTGAGACGGTTCTGCTCGTACATATCAAGTGATTCATATAATCCCCTGTAGTAGTCAAACAGAAGGCGCTTGGTGCGGACGGTCTTCCGCAAGTCAATATTGCTGTCAACAAGGCTGCCTTTGGTCTTGACATAATAATAAAGCGGCTTTGTAAGCACATATATGGAATCCGCGTATTGAAGAAATTCAAGATTAAACTGGAAGTCTTCGCACCACTGAAGTTCAAGCGGGCACTTTATGCGGTGTGCACGTATAAGATCAGCACGGTAGAACTT
>ERZ779865.1971-NODE-1971-length-13853-cov-8.892883_pt1 | contig 13853 bp, 7 predicted proteins | sample MGYA00433088_ERZ779865 | MGnify/ENA primary metagenome ERZ779865 (study PRJEB29588, sample SAMEA2151703) | human gut metagenome | biome: human gut; feature: human-associated habitat; material: faeces | place: Denmark | collected 2008/2010 ... | reverse complement strand
GCGGCAGCACCTTCAGCCAGGACTATAATCAGAAGGATTTCAGCGACCCCATGACCGTGCTCTACGGGCACAACCTGCGCAACAGGCGCATGTTTGCCCAGCTCAACGATTTTTCGGACGCCGAGGTCTTTGAGGCGCACCGCTACATCTATGTCTATCTCCCGGATCGGATGCTCGTCTATGAGATCTTCGCGGCCTATCCGCACTCGAACGAGCACCTGCTGCTGTGCCACGACTTTGCGGACGCGGACGATTTCACGACGTATTTTGACGGCGTGCAGGCGCAAAAGAGCCTGCAGGCCAACTTCCGCACCGATGCCTGGCCCGAACCGGGCGACCGGGTGCTGACACTTTCGACCTGCTTCCGCGGGGACAATCACCAGCGCTACCTCGTGCAGGGCAAGCTCGTGGCGGAGGCCTACGCCAAGTAACTGCATGCAAAATACGAAAAACCGGCAGAGCGTTGACTCTGCCGGTTTTTCTGCGTCCGGATTGCTCAGCCGTGCAGGCCGTTTTTCTGGCGCTCCATGTTTTCGATGGCAATGTCATGAATCTGCTATATGATAGCAACTCTAACTCGATAAATCAAATGAAGCCTGTGCAACTGGGGTGCAAATGGGCCATAGGGAGTACGTTTTCTGTAAAAATTACTGTTTTTTCCAAGTCGGAGCTGGCTTGCGTTGCCGGCTCCGACTTGTTTTCCGATAAGCTGTGCACGTATGCCGTGCGTAGGCAAAACAGGCATTCATAACTAGGACGTTATGAATACCTGTTTGTATTATATATGCGATTGTGCGCCAAAACTGCGCAGAAGCTATCCGATACTCTTTGATGAGACTGGCCGATGCGGCGAACCGTCCGCTCGTCAGAGCGACTCTGCTGCGCTCACTTTAGATTGACTGCCAATGCGCAGAAGAGTTCCATGCCGGTCTGCATGACGCTTTCGTCAAAATTAAAGTGCGCGTTGTGCAGCAGTGCGGTGCAGCCCTTTTGTTCATTGCGTGTGCCGAGCCAGTAGAATGCGGCGGGGAACTCCTTCGCGTAGTAGGAAAAATCCTCTGCGCCCATCATCGGGTGCGGCAGCTCGATCTGATGGTCTTTGCCGACGACGTGATCCATAACAGATCTCGCGTAATCGACCATATCATTGTCGTTGCGCAGACCCAGCACGCCTCGTTTGACCTGAATGTCACATTCCGTGCCGGTCGCGTAGGCGACGCCCTGTGCAACGCGCTTGAGATTGTCGATGATGTAGGTTCGGGTCTCTTCCTTCTGGCAGCGAATGGTACCGGCAAGATGCGCGCTTTCTGCGACGATGCCCTTGGCGGTCCCGGCCTGAAAGATGCCGATGGAGCAGACGCACGGGTCGAACGGGTCCGTACGCCGCGACATAAAGCTTTCCATCGCGGTTACAAATTTTGCCCCGGCAGAGAGCGCGTCGATGCACTCGTTGGGGCGGCCGGCGTGGCCGCCTTTCCCGATGAATGTGATGTCAAAGGAATCGGTGGAGGCGGCGACAGGCCCCTTCTTCAGCGCGAGAAAGCCAGCCGGATAGTCATTGGAGACATGCTGCCCGAATGCAGCGACGATTTTGTCGGCAAGGCCGGTGTTTTGAATTTGCGGCACCATTTTGACGGCGCCGCCGAGACCGGGCCCCTCTTCTGCGGGCTGAAAAATCAGCAGGATGTCCGTCGGGAGCTCGTCCGCGTATTCCTGGAGGATTTTTGCCGTGCCGAGCAGCATGGCGGTGTGCCCGTCGTGCCCGCAGGCGTGCATCACTCCGTCGTTCTCGGAACTCCACGCCGCGCCGCTCTGTTCGCGGATGGGCAGGGCGTCGATGTCGGCTCGCAGCACGACGGCTCGCCGCAGGTCGCCGCGTCCTTCGATTTTGGCCAGTACGCCGGTTCCGGCGATCGGACGGCAGGGGATGCCTGCCTCGCGGAGCGCCTCGGCGATGAAGCGGGCGCTCTCCGTTTCGCGGAACGAAAGCTCCGGGTGGCGGTGCAGGTGGCGGCGAAACTCTACGGGTGTCATGGTTAAGCGTTTAATAGCAATTACTTTGCCCTATTCGGAATTAGAATACGTTGCGGGCGATCTTGCGGATGTTGTCCGTGCGTCCCATCGTGTAGAAATGGATGATCGGCACTTCGGCCGCCTTGAGCTCCTTGGCCTGGTGGATCGCCCATTCTATCCCGACCTCGCGGGCCGCCTGTGTGTCCTCGCCGCAGGCCCGGACGGCCTTCACCAGCTCTTCGGGCAGGCTGACGCTGAAGGTGCGGGGCAGGATCTCCAGGTGCTTGGGCGTCGAGATCGGCTTGATGCCCGGGATGATCGGTACCGTGATGCCCGCTTTGCGGCAGCGCTCCACGAAATCGAAGTACTTGCTGTTGTCGAAGAACATCTGGGTCACGATGTAGTCGGCTCCCGCATCGACCTTCTCCTTGAGGTACTGGAGGTCGCTTTGGGCGTTCGCCGCCTCGAAATGCTTTTCGGGATAGCCCGCCACGCCTACCGAGAACTTGGAGTGGTGGCACTCCTCGACTTCGCCGTCGATAAATTCTCCCCGGTTCATGGCCTGGATCTGGCGCACCAGGTCGGCGGCGTGGGCGTGTCCCTGGGCGTAGGGGACGAAGCGGGGTTCGTTCTGCCGCTTGTCGCCCCGCAGCGCCAGCACGTTGTGCAGCCCCAGGAAATCCATGTCGATCAGCGAATCCTCGATGTCGTATTTCGACCAGCCGCCGCAGATCAGGTGGGGAACCACCTCCACGTCGTACTTGCGCCGGATCGCGGCCGAGATGCCGACCGTGCCCGGACGGCGGCGCATGATGTGCCACTCGCGGCTTCCGTCGGGGCGGATGTCCTCTTTGAGGGCTTCGCGGTGGAAGGTGACGTTGATGTAGGCCGGGTTGAAATCCATCAGCGGGTCGATGGCTCCGAAGACGCTGCGCGTACCGTCCCCCTTCAGGGGCGGGAGCAGCTCGAAGGCGAAACGGGTCGTGCGCGAAGCGACGGCGCCCTGTATGAGATCCGTAATATTCATCAGATGTTATTGGGTATCAGTTTTTCGATCGTTTCTATGTCCATGTTGCGGCGTGCGGCGTAGTCGGCCAGTTGCTCTCGGTCGATTCGGCCGACGGAGAAATATTCGGCGTCGGCGAAGAACAGGCCGCAGAGCGCCTCCTCAGGTGTAATCATATAGTTGTCGTTCAGACGCATGGCGGTCGTCTTGTCGGCGGCCAGCAGGTCGAAGACCTCGCGTTTGAGCGAGTGGTCGGGACAGGCCGGGTAGCCGAAGGCCATGCGCCGACCCCGGTATTTGCTGCGGATGATCTGTTCGGGTGTGAGCGCCGGACCGGTTTCGTAACCCCACATCTGGCGGCGGATGAAGATATGCACCCATTCGCAGAGGGCTTCGGTCAGGCGGTCGGCCAGCAGCTTCGAGAGGATGGCGTTGTAGTCGTCGCCCTCCGCGCGGAACTTTTCGGTCAGCTCCTTGAGCCCTATGCCGCCCGTGAGGGCGAAGGCCCCGATATAGTCGGTTCTGCCTGCCTTTTCGTCGGCGATGAAATCGGCCAGACAGCGGGCCTGGGCTTCCCGGACCGGGGCCTGGCTGCGCAGCATCGGCAGGATGTATTTCTTGTCTTTCGGGCCGGTGACCACGATGTCGTCGCCCCGGCTGACGGCTGCGAAGATGCCCGCTACGCCCTGGAGGGTGAGGAGTTTTTCTTCGCGGATGCGGGCCAGCATCTTTTGCGCGTCGTCGTAGAGCTTGCGGGCTTCGGCGCCGTGTTCGGGGTTTTCGAAGATCTCCGGTACGCGGCCCTTGAGCCCCCACGCCGGGAAGAAGAAGTTCCAGTCGATCAGCGGCTCCACATCGGCGATACTTATGTCCGGAAACACCAGCCGTCCCGTATGGGCCGGAACAGCGATTTCGGACGCGGGTTTCGGCACGCGCAGCTTGCGCACCTGACCGAAGGGTAGGATCGTGCGGATCTCCTCGCGGCGGCGGTACTGGTCGCGCAGGGTCTGTTGCTCCTCGCGCACGCGAGCCAGATACTCTTCCCGGCCGGGACCGAGCAGTTCGCCGAGGATTTTGTTGTTGCGGCTGGCGTTGTCGGCATGGATCACCGGGCCCGAGTAGGTCGGAGCTATTTTTACGGCGGTGTGTACGTCCGAAGTGGTCGCACCGCCGATCAGTACGGGAATTTGCAACCCCCGGCGTTCCAGCTCTTCGCAGACGTGGATCATCTCCTCGAGCGAAGGGGTAATCAGTCCGCTCAGGCAGATCGCGTCGGCGCCCCAGGCGACGGCTTCGTCGATGATGCGGGGACACTCGACCATCACGCCCAGGTCGCGGATCGTGTAGCCGTTGCAGGCCATGACTACCGCCACGATGTTCTTGCCGATGTCGTGTACGTCGCCTTTCACGGTAGCCACCAGCACCTTGCCGGCACTCTTGGCGTTCGCTTCGGAACCTTGCTCGATGTAGGGAGTCAGTACGGCGACGGCTTTTTTCATCACGCGGGCGGTCTTGACCACTTGCGGCAGGAACATTTTGCCCTGCCCGAACAGATTGCCTACGACTTCCATGGCCGGCATCAGCAGCCGGTCGATCACTGCCAGGGGCGAGCCCAGCGTGCGGTAGCCTTCGAGCGCGTCCTGCTCGATGTAGTCGGCCACGCCCTTGAGCATGGCGTATTCGATGCGCTTGCCGAGCGGCTCCGAGCGCCAGGCGTCGGTATGCTGCGTCTGCGTCGCGGCGGTTTTGGTGAATTGCGAAGCGTATTCCGTGAGGCGTTCGGCTGCGTCTGCGCGGCGGCAGAGGATGACATCCTCGACTCGTTCGAGCAGTTCCGGTTCGATGTCGCTGTAGATTTGCAGCATCTGGGGATTGACGATCGCCATGTCCATACCCGCTTGGATGGCGTGGTAGAGAAACACCGAATGCATGGCCTCGCGCACGGCGTTGTTGCCCCGGAAGGCGAACGAGAGATTCGACACGCCGCCCGAAATCTTGGCGTGCGGCAGGTTTTGCTTGATCCAGCGCACGGCTTCGATGAAATCCCTGGCGTAGGCGTCGTGGGCTTCGATACCGGTGGCCACCGCGAGGATGTTGGGGTCGAAGATGATGTCTTCGGCGGGGAATCCGTCGTCGGTGAGGAGTTTGTAGGCCCGCTGCGCCACCTCGATCTTGCGGGCATAGGTGTCTGCCTGTCCCTGTTCGTCGAAGAGCATCACTACGGCGGCGGCTCCGTAACGGCGGATGAGGCGGGCGCGGTGCAGAAATTCCTGCTTGCCCTCCTTCAGGGAGATGGAATTGACGACGCTCTTGCCCTGCACTACCCGGAGGCCCGTTTCGAGCACCTCCCATTTCGAAGAGTCGATCATGACGGGTACTGCGGCGATTTCGGGCTCAGAACCCATCAGGTTGAGGAAGTCGCGCATGGCTTCGGGACCGTCGATCAGGCCGTCGTCCATGCAGACATCGACGATCTGAGCGCCGGCTTCGACCTGGGCACGGGCCACCGAGAGAGCCTCCTCGTAATTCTTTTCGCGGATCAGCCGCGCGAACTTGGCCGAGCCGGCGACGTTGGTGCGCTCGCCGACATTGACGAAGTTGGCTTCGGGTACGATCCGAAGTTGTTCCAGCCCGCTCAGGCAGGTCACGTGCCGCCGCTGCGGCAGGGGGCGGGGCGCATAGTTGTTTACGATCTTCGCCAGTTCGAAGATGTGCAGGGGCGTGGTGCCGCAGCAGCCGCCCACCAGATTGACCAGGCCGCGCCGCATGTATTCCTCTACGTCGGCGGCGAACATCGCGGGCGTCTCGTCGTAGCCGCCCATGACGTTCGGCAGACCCGCATTGGGATAGACCGCCACGCGGAATTCCGAAACAGCGGCCAGCCGCTCCAGGTAGGGCAGCAGGGCCTTGGCGCCGAACGAGCAGTTGAGGCTCACGGCCAGCGGTTCGGCGTGTGCGACGGAGGTGTAGAAGGCTTCGATGGTTTGTCCCGCCAGGGTGCGTCCCGACGAGGTGAGCGTGCCGGAGACGATGACCGGCAGTCGCATGCCGCGTTCGGCGAAGAGGGATTCGATGGCGAAGATCGCTGCCTTGGCGTTCAGCGCATCGAAGACGGTTTCGAGCATCAGCAGATCGACGCCGCCGTCCATCAGGCCCCGGGCCTGATCGTAGTACGCCTGCGAGAGCTGTTCGAAAGTGAAAGCCCGGGCGCCGGGGTTGTCCACGTCCGCCGACATCGACAGCGTATGGCTCGTCGGGCCCATCGAGCCGCCCACGAAGCGGGGCTTCTGCGGATTGCGGGCGGTGAAGGCGTCCGCCGCTTCGCGGGCGATGGCTGCGCCGACCCGGTTAATGCGGTACGCTTCCGCTGCCAGTCCGTAGTCGGCCAGCGAAATGGAGTTGGCGTTGAACGTGTTGGACGTAATTACGTCCGATCCGGCCTGGAGGTATTTCTCGTGGATTTCGCGGATTGTTTCCGGACGGGTGAGGTTCAGCAGGTCGTTGCAGCCTCTGAGAAGTTTTTCGCTCGCGGCGAACTCCTTGCCCCGGTAGTCGGCTTCGTCCAGGCCGTATTGCTGTATCATCGTGCCGAATCCGCCGTCGAGCAGCAGGATGCGGTGTTCGAGTTCGTGTCGTATGTCGCGGTTTTTTGTCACGTCGTGTGGTATTTTATTGGGGTATGATTTCGATTTCGAAGAGTTTGCTCCATCTTTTGCCTGTCACGAAGATACGTTCCGAGGCCGCGTCGTAGGCGATGCCGTTCAGTACGTCGGTATCCGGGGCGATCTCTTCGTCCGGGAGCAGGCCGCGCAGGTCGATGACCCCTTCGACGATGCCGCTGGCGGGGTCGATGATGACGATCTGGTCGGTGACATAGACGTTGGCCCAGATCTTCCCGTCGATCCACTCCAGTTCGTTGAGCAGTTGTACCGGGGCACCCCGGAAGGTGACCGGCACGCTGCGTTGCACCCGAAAGGTTTCCGGATCGAGGATGCGCAGGTATTCGCTGCCGTCGCTCATGTAGAGCCGCTCGCCGTCGGTCGTGAGGCCCCATCCTTCGCCCGCATAGGCGAAAGTGCGGAGCTGCCGGCCCGTTGCCGCGTCATAGACGTAGGCTTTGTTGTTTTCCCAGGTCAGTTGGTAGATCTTGCCGTCGAGCAGCGCGATGCCTTCGCCGAATTCGCTGCGGGGCAGCGTAGCCACTACGTCCGTGCGTCCTGTTTCGAGGTCGATGCGCTGCAGGCGGGAGTGTCCGTATTCGCCCGTACCTTCCCACATCACTCCGTCTGCGAACAGGAGCCCCTGCGTGTAGCTGTCGGTCGAATGGGGATAGCTTTCGATGACCCGGTAGGTGTAGGTGCGCGGCGCGGCGGGGGTAGCGGCCGGGGTTTCCGTTCGGAGGGTTTTCGTGCGTCCCGAGCAGGCGGCCAGCGTCATCGCCAGCAGTCCGATCCATACGATTTTTGTCATTGGATTTCGTATTGTTTATATTCTGTCCGGCTGCGGTGTTGGCCGTTTATAGCCGGTATGTCCTTATTATAATTAGGCAACAAAGATAGCTATTTTTCGGGAAAAGACGTCGATTTCGGCACCCGAATTACGGATCGGAGGGGCTGTCGATCCGGGTGCTCTTCTCCGAAGCCCTTCCTGAAAGAAAAACGGATCGGTGCGGAGATATTTATCGGGTGTTTGTTGCTTGCTAATGAATTATTTTGTACTTTTGCCGACCCGAACTGTAACGTATAAAACAACTGAAATATGAATATCGTAAGAGAACAGCGCGAGCAGAATAACTCGCTCATCAAGGTGACCGTAGGCGAGAAGGATTACGGCGATGCGGTCGAAAAATCCCTGCGTGAGTACAAACGCAAGGCCAATATTCCGGGCTTCCGCCCCGGTATGGTGCCGATGGGCGTGATCAAGAAGATGTACGGCAAGGGCGTGCTTGCGGAGCAGGCTTACCGCCAGGCTTCGGAAGCAGCGTTCAACTATCTGCAGGAGCAGAAGATCGATTATGTCGGTGACGTGATCCCTTCGGAGGAGCAGGGCGACTTCGATTTCGAGAACGGGACCGAATTTGAATTCATCTTCGAGATCGGCGAAGCTCCCGAGGTGAAACTCGAGCTGTCGGCGAAAGATAAGATGACCTACTACACGATCAAGGTCGATAAGAAGATGCACGACGATTACCGCAGCAATTTCCTGCGTCGTTTCGGCCGTCTGGTGGATACCGACAAGGTAACGGCGGACGAAGCGCTGGAGGTGACGCTCGACAACGGCGATATGAAGATTGAGGGCGCTTACGTCGGACTGATTTCGATGAACGAGGAGGAGCGCAAGCCCTTCATCGGCAAGAAGGTCGGGTTCAAGACGCAGGTCAATGTCAATGAGCTTTACAAGACTCCGGCGCAGCGTGCCGCCGTATTGCAGGTCAAGGAGAACGAATTGGAGGGTATCAAACCCGAATTTTCTCTCGAAATCACCAAGATCCGCAAGTTCGCGGAACCGGAGCTGAACGAGGAGTTCTTCAAGATGGCTTTTCCTGCGGGCAACGTCAAAACCGCCGAGGAGTTCGAGGCGTTCGTCGATGCCGAAATTTCGAAAGAGCTGCGCCGCGAGAGCGACTATCTGTTCACGTTGCAGTTGCGTGATTTCCTGTTGAAGAAAGCCGGGCTGACCATGCCGGTCGAGTTCCTCAAGCGCTGGCTGTACGTCATCAACGAAGGCAAGTTCACCAAGGAGGAGATCGAGAAGGATTTCGACGCTTTCGTAAAACTGTTCACTTGGAATTATCTCCAGAAATATTTCATCAAGCAGGATAACCTTACGGTAACCCCCGAAGAGGCTACTGCAGAGGCCAAGGCGTTGGCACAGGCCCAGTTCGCTCAATACGGATTGCCGACGGCTCCGGAAGATATGCTGGCCAATTACGCCAAGAAGATTCTCGAGGACCGCGAGCAGGGACAGAAGATCTACGAGAAGCTGTATGAGATGAAGGTGGTCGAGGACGTGAAGTCCAAGATCAAGGTGACCGAAAAGGCCGTTTCTGCCGAAGAGTTCGCAAAACTGGCCAAGGAGATTTAAGAAACAGCGGAAAATTGGTATCCGATCAGAGCTTTGAGGGTTTGATTTTTGCAATCACTCCCTCAAAGTCTGTTTAGTAGTCATACTTCTGTTTTTTGCTTCTTCCCTCGTTTTTGCCGGATTCGAGCCTGCATCGTGTGTTGGCCGGGTACGGGAAATCGAGTAGGACCGGAGGCAAGTCGCGGAAAAATTTTTGAACCGGCTTCCGATGTTTTTTATTAACTTGCAAACTGTTCGGTTATGAATGAATTTGAAAAATACGCCACCCGGCATTGCGGTATCAATAGTCTGAAACTGCATGATTTCCGCTCGCAGTACGCGGCCTACGTGTCGCCGACGATCATCGAGGAGCGCCAGTTGAACGTGGCGACGATGGACGTCTTTTCGCGTTTGATGATGGATCGCATCATCTTTTTGGGGGCTCCGATTTACGACGATGCGGCCAATATCATCCAGGCACAGCTGCTGTTCCTGGAGTCGGCCGATCCGGAAAAGGATATCCAGATTTACATCAATTCCCCGGGCGGATCGGTGACGGCCGGTCTGGGAATCTACGATACGATGCAACTGGTGCAGCCCGATGTGGCGACCATCTGCACGGGACTGGCCGCTTCGATGGGCGCCGTGCTGCTGACCGCCGGTGCTGCAGGCAAGCGCTCGGCGCTGCCTCATTCGCGGGTGATGATCCATCAGCCGCTGGGCGGGGCCCAGGGGCAGGCATCGGACATCGAGATCACGGCCCGCGAGATCCGCAAGACCAAGCAGGAGCTGTACGAGATCATTGCGGCCCATTCGGGCGCTCCGATCGAGAAGATCGAAAAGGATGCCGACCGCGATTATTGGCTGTCGGCCCGGGAGGCCAAGGAGTACGGGCTGATCGACGAGGTGCTGACCAAGCGGGGATAATATTTCTGTTTCAATCTGCAGGGGACGGTCGATTTCGGGAGAGAAAATGCATCGTTTCCGATCAGCGGAGGCAGAGCGGGGCGCTCGATAGGCCGAGCGGAATAAATGAAGAACCCGGTTCGATATTTCCGGTGTGCGACGTCGGAACGAGGCCGATCGACGGCCGGGTAGAGATGATGACGGGAGTTTGTTTTCGACTTTATCCCGGCAGAGGCTCGTCCGAAAGTTCGACCGGGAACGAGAACGAAATTCGAAGGAAAACTAAAGACCTATGGCTAAAAATTACGGAGAAGACCTTTACGGCAACGAGAGCGATGCGTGTTCGTTCTGCGGGGCCAAACGCCGCGACGGTGCGATCCTGTTGAGTTCGTCCAAGGGTTGCAATATTTGCAGCAAATGTATTGCGAAAGGATACCAGATGCTCATCGAAAACGATGTGCTGCATGACGAAGCCGCATCCCGTCGCAAGGAGCAAAAGAATACTTCGTTGAAATTCGAGGATTTGCTCAAGCCCAATGAAATCAAGGAGTTTCTGGATCAGTACGTGATCGGGCAGGACGATGCCAAACGCTATATGTCGGTGGCCGTATATAATCACTACAAGCGGCTGCTGCATGCTTCGGGCGAGGCGAGCGAAGTGGAGCTCGACAAGTCGAACATTCTGCTGGTCGGCCCGACGGGTACCGGCAAGACGCTGATGGCCCGCACGATCGCCAAATTGCTGAACGTGCCCTTCACTATCGTGGACGCTACGGTACTTACCGAGGCGGGATACGTGGGCGAGGATGTCGAGAGTATTCTCTCGCGGTTGTTGCAGGTGGCTTCCTACGACGTGGAGCTGGCCCAGCGGGGGATCGTCTTTATCGACGAAATCGACAAGATCGCCCGCAAGAGCGACAATCCGTCGCTTACGCGCGACGTGTCGGGTGAAGGTGTGCAGCAGGCTTTGCTGAAGATTCTGGAAGGTACGGTGGTCAATGTTCCTCCCCAGGGCGGGCGCAAGCATCCCGAACAGCAGTTCGTGCAGGTCGATACGCGCAACATTCTGTTCATCTGCGGCGGAGCGTTCGACGGCATCGAGAAGAAGATCGCCCAGCGGCTCAACACCCGGGCGATGGGTTACGGACGGATGAATGCCGATTCCGTGGACCGCAACAACCTCATGCAATACCTTATGCCGCAGGACCTCAGGTCGTTCGGTCTGATTCCCGAACTGGTGGGCCGCCTGCCGGTGCTGACCTATATGGAGCCGCTCGGCCGCGAGGCCCTGCGTTCGATCCTCACGCAGCCCAAAAATGCCATCATCAAGCAGTATGAAAAGCTGTTCGAGATGGACGGCGTGAAGCTCGTGTTCGACGACGAGGTGTTGGACTATATCGTCGATAAAGCCATCGAGTACCGGCTCGGTGCCCGGGGATTGCGTTCGATCTGCGAAGCGATCATGATGGACACGATGTTCGATATCCCCTCTTCGGGAGAGCGCCGCTTCGAAGTGACCTTGCCTTATGCCCGGGAAAAGTTCGAAAAGAAGAAATTTTTGGCGCTCAAGCAGGTCGGATAAGCCGGATTTATATTAAATTTGTACCACGAACGCCGGGCCGCTTGCAACATGCCGGAGCGGGAGGCTGTCGGAATGGAACATCGAGCGGGCGGGATTTCCGGTTTTCAATGCGGTCTTGTCTGCCTGGTTTTCCGCAGGAACGGAACCGGGCGGATCTGATGCGGGCCGGGTGAAAGGATTCCGCAATTTATCCTGAACAGGATACGCAAGTCCGTTGCATCGGGGGTGGTGCAGGTTTATCCGAGTTGCGCCGTATGTAGCGGCGAAGCGAGAAATTCAAACATAATAAAAGCATACAATCACTTATGATTACTAAATCCGAACTCACGCGCGTTGCAGACAACATCCGCATCCTGTCTGCGGCGATGGTCGAGAAAGCCAAATCGGGACATCCCGGCGGCGCAATGGGCGGCGCGGACTTCATGGCTGTACTTTACACCGAATTCCTTCGCTACGATCCGGACCAGATGGATTATCCCTTCCGGGACCGTTTCTTCCTCGATCCGGGACATATGTCGCCGATGCTCTACTCGACTCTCGCACTGGCCGGAACTTATTCGGTGGAGGATTTGCGTAATCTGCGGCAGTGGGGCAGCGTCACGCCGGGCCATCCGGAAGTGGACGTGCTGCACGGTGTGGAGAATACGTCGGGTCCTCTGGGCCAGGGGCATGCCATGGCGCTGGGCGCCGCGATCGCCGAGCGGTTCCTTGCGGCTCGTTTCGGGGAGTGGCAGTCCCACAAGACCTATGCCTATATCTCCGACGGCGGTATCGAGGAGGAGGTGTCGCAGGGCGTGGGCCGCATCGCCGGCCACCTGGGGATGAACAATCTGATCATGTACTACGACTCGAACAACGTTCAGCTTTCGACCAAGGTCGATGAGGTGGATACCGAGAACGTAGCGATGAAATACGAGGCGTGGGGCTGGAACGTCATCACCATCGACGGCCATGACGTAGAGCAGATCCGCGAAGCCCTCACGGCCGCCAATGCCGAGAAGGAGCGTCCGACGCTTATCATCGGCCGTACGGTTATGGGCAAGGGTGCGGTCGCGGCCGATGGATCGAGCTTCGAGGACAAGGTTTCGACGCACGGTCAGCCGCTGACGGCTGCCGGAGCCGATTTCGCCGCTACCGTCCGTAACCTGGGCGGCGATGCAGAGGATCCGTTCAAGATCTTCTCCGAGAGCGGCAAGGTGTTCGACGCCCGCCGCGAAGAGCTTCGTGAATGGGTGCGCACGCAGCGCGAGAGGGAGAAGACGTGGCGTTCCGAGCACAAGGAGCTCTCCCGCAAACTCGATCTTTTCCTCTCGGGCAAGGTGCCGGAGATGGACTACAAGGGACTCGAGATCAAACCCGACGGTGCGACCCGCGCCGCCTCGGCTTCGGTGCTCTCCTTCTATGCGGAGCGGATCGAAAATATGATCGTCGCCTCGGCCGACCTCTGCAATTCGGACAAGACGGACGGCTACCTCAAGAAAACCAAAGCCTTCTCGAAGGGTGATTTTTCGGGCAAGTTTTTCCAGGCAGGCGTTTCGGAGCTGACGATGGCCTGCATTGCCAACGGTATGGCGCTGCATGGGGGCGTGATTCCGGCGTGCGGTACGTTCTTCGTCTTCTCGGACTATATGCGTCCGTCCATGCGTTTGGCGGCTCTGATGGGAATTCGCGTGATATATGTTTTGACGCACGATTCTATCGGCGTCGGAGAAGACGGGCCGACGCACCAGCCGGTTGAACATCTGGCTTCATACCGGGCTATGCCGAATATTCTGACTTTCCGTCCTTGTGATGTTGTTGAAACGGCCGAAGCTTGGCAGACAGCGCTGACAGAAGAGCGCCGTCCGAGTATTCTGGCTCTGTCGCGCCAGGGATTGCCCCTGTTGCGAACCTCTGCGGATAAAAACTTAACGGCTAAAGGTGCTTATGTGATTTCTCCGGCTGTCGGAACGCGGCAGGCTACAGTGATAGCGACCGGTTCCGAAGTGTCAATAGCGGTGGAGGCACAGAAATTTCTCGCCGACGAAGGGATTGATATTGCGGTCGTCTCTATGCCCTGTATGGAATTATTTGAGGAACAGAGCCTGAATTATCAGCTGGAAGTTTTGGGAAGAGCTCCGGTCATTAGCTTTGAAGCCGGAACAACTTTCGGGTGGAACCGTTTTGCTCAAAAAACGATTGGGCTGGATTCCTTTGGCGCGTCCGGTCCGGCAGGAGAATTGTATGGGCATTTCGGCCTGACGGCAGAAACTCTGGCAGATGAAGTGAAAGATTTTATTTTTG
>ERZ779865.1966-NODE-1966-length-13876-cov-3.324000_pt1 | contig 13876 bp, 10 predicted proteins | sample MGYA00433088_ERZ779865 | MGnify/ENA primary metagenome ERZ779865 (study PRJEB29588, sample SAMEA2151703) | human gut metagenome | biome: human gut; feature: human-associated habitat; material: faeces | place: Denmark | collected 2008/2010 ... | reverse complement strand
GCGTTCAGCCTTGTGCTGGCAACGAAAGAAAAGATCGAAGAATTGTTTGGTCAAATTTAAGGCAGCTCACCCTCTCCGTCATTGCTGACGCAATGCCACCTCTCCCAAAGTGGGAGGCAATTGCTCTCCCAGATTCAACTTCTGCTGACCTTGGAGATGCGTTAGCTCCCTCTTTGGGGGAGCTGTTAAAGCCATCAGGCTTTGACTGAGAGGGCAAGCCTGCCAAATCATAAGAGAGGAGAACCCTTATGCGCATTACGGAATTATTCACCGCAAAGTCCATCGAGCTGGATTCTGCGGCCTCCAACCGGGACGAGATCCTCTCCCGGCTGGTAGAACTGCAGGCCACCCACGGCAACATCACCGACACAGAAGCCTACAAGAAGGCTCTCTACGCCCGGGAGGATGAGGCCTCCACCTACGTGGACAACGGCATCACCGTTCCCCACGCCAAGACGAATGTGGTCACCCGGCCCAGCCTGGCCGCCCTGCGTCTGAGCACCCCGGTGCAGTACAACGCCGAGGATGACGGCAAGACCGACCTGCTCTTTGCCATTGCGCCCCCCGAAAACGGCAGCCTGCATGTGGATATGCTGGCCCGCATGATGCAGATGCTGATGAACGAGGACTTTGTGGAAAAGCTCAAAGCCGCCAAGACCCCCAAGGAGTTTTTGGAGTGCATCGACGCGCAGGAGGAAGCACAGTTCGGCGCAGAAAGCTTTACCCAGCAGGCCATCCCGCAGGACGGCTACCGCATTCTGGCTGTGACTGCCTGCGTCAACGGCATTGCCCACACCTACATGGCGGCAGAAGCACTGACCAAGGCTGGCGACAAGCTGGGTCTGCCCACTAAGGTGGAGACCAACGGCTCGGACGGCGCAAAGAACATCCTGACCCGCGCCGAGATCGCCGCCTGTGACGGCATCATCGTAGCAGCGGAGAAAAAGGTGGAAACCGCCCGCTTCGACGGCAAACCGGTGCTGTTCACCCGCGTGGATGACGGCATCCATAAGCCGGAGGAGCTCATTAAGAAAATCGCCCACGGCGAGGTGCCTGTGTACCATGCCGAGGGCGGCGCAGCAGCCGAGGATGACAGCTCCACCAAGGACAGCTTCGGCCGCAGCCTGTACAAGAACCTGATGAACGGCGTTTCCCACATGCTGCCCTTTGTGGTGGGCGGCGGCATTATGATCGCGCTGGCCTTCCTGTTGGATGATTACAGCATCAACCCCGCAAACTTCGGCATGAACACCCCCGTTGCCGCCTTCTTCAAGACGGTGGGCGGCGCAGCCTTTGGCTATATGCTGCCCATTCTGGCAGGCTTCATTGCCATGTCCATCGCCGACCGTCCGGGCCTGGCCGTAGGCTTTGCCGGCGGCGTGCTGGCCATGAACGGCACCAACTTCACCGACCTTGCCGCAGGCAGCACCACCGGCATCTCCGGCGGCTTCCTTGCAGCGCTGCTGGCCGGCTTTGCGGCGGGCTACATCGTGCAGTTCCTTAAAAAGATCACCGAAAAGCTGCCCGCCAGCCTGAACGGTATCCGCCCCATGCTCATCTACCCGCTGGGCGGTATTCTCATCGTGGGTGCGATGATGTGCGCAGTGAACCCGGTCATGGGCATGATCAACACCGCCATGACCGACTGGCTGAACGCACTGGGCGGCAGCTCCAAGGTGCTGCTGGGCGCCATCGTGGCCGGTATGATGAGCGTGGATATGGGCGGCCCGGTCAACAAGGCAGCCTACGTCTTTGGCACCGCAGCTCTTGCCTCCGGTAACTACGAGGTGATGGCCGCCGTCATGGTGGGCGGCATGGTGCCTCCCATCGCCATTGCCCTGTCCACCACCTTCTGCCCCCGCAAGTGGACGCCGGACGAGCGCCGCAACGGCATCGTGAACTACGTCATGGGTTTGTGCTTCGTGTCCGAGGGCGCTATTCCCTATGCAGCAGCCGATCCGCTGCGCGTTCTGCCCAGCTGCGTTGTCGGCTCTGCGGTCGCCGGTGCGCTGTCCATGACCTTCGGCTGCGCACTGCGCGCACCCCACGGCGGCATCTTCGTATTCCCGGTGGTGGATCACGCTGCGCTGTACTGCGTGGCGCTGGCTGTGGGCAGTGTGCTGGGTGCAGTGATCCTGAGTCTTATCAAAAAGAACCAGCCTGCTGAGGCAAAGTAACAAGCCATTTTCTTTCTCCATACGGATAGTTCTTCATAAGAGCAAAGGGGACTGCCGCACACTGCGGCGGTCCCTTTTGCGTTTTCCGACCGTCTGCGGTAAAAAGATGTTTTTTGCACCGGACAGTTCCCCGGCGGTGGAAAATGTGCTATCATAGAAATGATAGGAATGTGTAAGACCCTGCACTTGCGGGGAGAAAGGAAACGATCCGTTCCATGCGCAGACAAAGCTTCTGGAACCACCGGTTCACCCGCACCCGGATCAAAAGCGAGAAGGTCCAGCTGCCGGAAATGCTCTTCGGCTATATTCTGGGTCCCATGGGTGCTTCCATCTCAGGCAGTATTTTCGGCAGCATCCTGCAAAGCTACTTTACCGATGTGCTCCGGCTGGATCTGCGGTTCCTCAGCCGGTTACAGCTGGTGTCCACTGTGCTCATCGTGGCGGCAAACCTTCTGGTAGGGCAGCTGATCGAGCGCACCCGCACTACGGCGGGCAAGGCAAGGCCGTGGCTGCTGCTTTCGGTGTTTACCTTTTCCTCTGCCAGCGTGCTCATGTTCATCGTGCCATTTCAGGGCATTGCACGCATGGTGTGGATCGCTGTGGCGTACAACCTGTACTACTCTTTCGCATCCCCCATTTACAGCACAGCCAGCAGCATCATGCTCTCGGTGTCCACCCGGGACAGCCGTCAGCGCGGGTTGCTGGCCTCTATCAACAGCATGGTGGGTCTGGGCGTGATGGGTACTTGCAGCATGGTATTCCCCATGCTGGTGTCCTTTTTCCTCCGGGAAAATATCCACCGCTGGTTTTTTACCATGCTGGGGGTGGCGGTGTTCACCGGGCTTACCATCTACTTGCAGTTTGCCTTTACCCGCGAGCGCGTTACCGAGGAACGCCGCATTCTGGAAGGCCTGTACGGGCCGGAAGATGAATTTGAAGCCGCTCGGCAGACAGAAGCACCCCCGTCGGAGCCTGTACCGGTGCAGCGGGTCTCGTTGCGCCGCCAGCTGCGGACGGTGGCTGCCGACCCCATGTGGTGGCTCATTCTGGGTGTATGCGTTTTGTTCCAGTGGAGCGGATCTTTAAAAAACAGCACCATGACCTACTATTGCAAGTGGGTGGTGGACAACACCTTTTTGGGCAGCGCCGGTGCATGGGGCGCATCTCAATCCCTGCTGACCATGATGGGTGCGCTGCCCATGGCGCTGGCCTCGGTGCTGCTGGTGCCGCTGACCGACCGGTTCGGCAAGCGCAAGGTGTGCGGCTGGTTTCTGCTGCTGGGCGCTGCGGGCGGCGTACTCGCGGGGCTGGGGCAGGGCAGACTGGTCCCTGTTGCCATTGGTGTTGCGCTCAAGTGCTTCGGCTCTGCGCCTACCTGCTGTCTGCTCCTTGCCATGGTGACCGATGTGGTGGACCATGTGGAGGGGCGCAGCGGCATCCGCACGGACGGACTTACCATGTCGGTGTACAGTTCCCTGTCCGTGGCGGGCGGCTCGGTGATGAGTGCACTGTTCAACGGGGTGCTGGCGCGCACCGGTTATGACCAATGCGCCAGCACGGCGCTGGGCACTGCTGCCCAGAATGCCGCTGTGCGCCATGTGATCGCAGGCGGTTATATCTGGGTGGAAACGCTCAGCTATGTGGCGGCGGGGCTTTTGCTGCTGGCCTTCTGGAAGGTGGAAAAAGACCTTGCCGCCCGGCAAAAAACCTGACCCAAAACGGCATCTGCAACAAAAAACAGAACTCTGTACCGCCCAAAACGGCCTATCCTGCCGGAATTGCATTCTGCGCTTTGTTTTGCATTGCGCCCCACCCCGGGCTGTGGTATACTTATGCTTGTGATTTTAAAGTCCGGGTATGGTGTGCCCGGCCACCAGAGAGGAAACGAACGATGAAAATAGGATTTGACAACGACAAATATCTTGCGATGCAGTCTGAGCATATCCGCGATCGCATCAAGAAGTTTGACAATAAACTGTATCTGGAATTCGGCGGCAAGCTGTTCGACGATTACCACGCTTCCCGCGTGCTGCCCGGCTTTCAGCCGGACTCCAAGCTGCAGATGCTTTTGCAGCTCAAGGAGCAGGCCGAAATCGTCATTGTCATCAGCGCCGAGGACATCATCAGCAGCAAGGTGCGCGGCGACTACGGCATCACCTACGATCTGGACGTGCTGCGCCTGATCGACGCCTTTCAGGAAGTGGGCCTGTACGTGGGCAGCGTGTGCGTGACCAAGTACACCGCCGCCCCGGAAGTGGAAGCCTTTGAAAAGCGGCTGAACAGCCTGGGCATCCGCACCTTCCGCCACTACAAGATTCCCGGCTACCCCAACGACGTGGCCCGCATCGTCAGCGACGAGGGCTACGGCCGCAACGAGTACATTGAGACCGAGCGCCCGCTGGTGGTCATCACGGCCCCCGGCCCCGGCAGCGGCAAGATGGCGGTCTGCCTGTCCCAGCTCTACCATGAGTACAAGCGCGGTGTCAAGGCGGGCTACGCCAAGTTCGAGACCTTCCCCATCTGGAATCTGCCCCTCAAGCATCCCGTCAACCTGGCCTACGAGGCCGCCACCGCCGATCTCAACGACGTGAACATGATCGATCCGTACCATCTCGAAGCTTACGGCGTAAGCACCGTAAATTACAATCGCGACGTGGAAATTTTCCCTGTACTCAATCGTCTTTTCCAAAAAATTTACGGCGAAGAAATTTATAAATCGCCCACGGACATGGGCGTGAATATGGCGGGCAACTGCATTTTTGACGACGCGGTGTGCGTGGAAGCTTCGAAACAGGAAATCGTACGCAGATATTTCGCCGCGCTTGTGGATCGCCGTAACGATAAGGTGGGCGACGCCGTGGTTGCGAAACTCGAATTTTTAATGCAGCAGAACGAAATCACCGTACAGATCCGCAAAGCGGTGGCGGCGGCGCGCGATAAACAGGCAAAAACCAACGAGCCTGCGTGCGCGATCGAACTCAACGACGGCACGATCGTGACGGGCAAAACTACGCGACTTCTCGGCGCGGTGAGTGCGATGCTTTTAAACGCTTTGAAAATTCTGGCGGGCATCGACGATAAAGTGATGCTTTTATCGCCGAGCATTATCGAACCGATCCAACGTCTGAAAACGGTGCATCTCGGCGGACATAACCCGCGGTTACACTCCGACGAAATTTTAATCGCGCTTTCGATTTCGGCGGTGACGAACCCCGTAGCCGCGCTTGCGATGCAGGCGTTGGCGGGGTTGAAAGGCGCAGAATGTCATTCCACGGTGATTTTATCGCAGGTGGACGTGAACGTGCTGAAAAAACTCGGCATCAATTATACCGCCGATCCCATTTATCAGACGAAAAAATTGTATCACGCAAAATAACGCGCAGTATTGCGAGCTTTTAAAATCGGCAATTATTAAGTCGGCGTTCCCGCGGGGGCGTCGGCTTTTTTTAACAAAAAGCGCGGTTTTGTATAAAAACCGTTGACAAGAGAAGCGTATTCTGATATAATTGTAACAGTTTTATATGACAATCTGCAAAAATCCGATACGGAAAAGCAGGCGCAAGATTCCCCATACGGAGGCGAAAACAGCCGTATGCGGGGCAAAAAGTCCCCGTGCGCGAGGACGAATCCGAGGAAAACATGAACGATTACGAAATATTTACAGACGCTTCGGCGGATATGGCGGCGGGTGCAGCAGAGAAATACGGCGTCAGGGTAATACCGATGCGCTACACGCTGCAAAACGAAGAAAAAATTTGGCACGGCACGGAAAACGATGCGGAAAAGCAGGCATTTTATCAGGCGGAACGGCGCGGCGAAGAGGTGAAAAGCACACAGATCAACCCCGCCACCTACGAAGAGGTATTCGAGCCGTATTTAAAGGCGGGCAAAGACATTTTGTATCTTTGCTTATCGGGCGGGCTTTCGCAAACGTATTCTTCTTCGCTTGCGGCCGCGCAAGCTTTGAAAAAGGCGTATCCCGAAAGAAAAATCGTGTGCGTGGATTCGCTTTCCGCCACGGTGGGGCTCGGGCTTCTCGCCGAACATGCGGCGAAAAACCGCGAGCGCGGTCTTTCGATCGAAGAGAACGCGGCGGACGCGGAAAGCGCGAAAGGCAGCGTTTGCCACTGGTTTACCGTGAACGATCTCGACTTTTTAAAACGCGGCGGCAGAGTGCCGGCAAGTCTTGCCGCACTCGGCAAAATTCTGCATATCAAACCCATTCTGCGCATCGGCGAAGACGGAAAACTTTTGAGTATCGGCAAAAAAATCGGTTTGAAATTTGCGCTGAACGAGCTTGTGAGTTTGTATTCCGCGCACTCGGAAAAGGCGGCGGACGAAGAAATCCGCATTGTGCATTGCGATTGTCCGCAATTTGCCGAAACGGTGGAAAAAGCGATTCTGAAAATCAATCCCGCCGCAAAAATCGAAATTTGCGAAATGTCGCCGATTATCGGAATTCACGTTGGGTACGACGTGGTGGGCGTGGTGAATATCGGCAAACGCGCTTAAAAGCCGGCGCAATCAATGAATCCGCGAAAAAAATACGTATCCGTAGCAGGATACGTCAGTTAATAATCGGCAGCTCTTCGGGAAGAAAAGCTGCCGATTGAATTATTCGATGAAATTATCCGCACAGCGGTTTAAAAAACCGATTTTACGCGTTGGCGGAATTATTTTTATCCGTTTCTTTCTGCGGGGTTTGCGGGGCGTCGGAATAATATCCGCTGTAATAGTACTGCGTGTAGCGCGATTCTTTTTTAGCGAACTTTTCGGGCTTGTAATCGTTTACCACGATGCCGAGAAGATTAGCTTTTACGAATTTCAAAGCGTCCACCGCCGCGCGGATGTCGCTTTGATACGAATACTTGTAGCGCGTTACGAGAAACGTGCCGTTCGCAATCGGCGCAACGGCGAGCGCGTCCGATACAAGCCGGAAGGGAGGCGAATCGTAAATCGTGTAGGCAAATCGTTTTTTCAGCGTAAGATTAAGATCTTTCATCACATCGGCAGCCAGAAGTTCGTAAGGGCGCACCGTTTGCGTGCCGCGGCAAATCACGAATAAATTCGGGCTGATTTCGGTGGGGCGGAGTACTTCTTCGAGCGTTGCCTGTCCCGAAAGATAATCAGAAAGCCCGGGCGCATGCGGCACGTTAAAAAATTTCGAAAGCCGCCCCGCGCGAAGATCCGTGTCTACAAGCACCACTTTTACGTTGGATTGAGCAAGCATCAGCGCGGTGTTCGCCGCCACGGTGGTTTTCCCTTCGGCAGGATAGGAAGAGGTACATAAAAAGCTTGCGCCCGTGCCGTCGTGTTGCCGAGCGAGCGATACGGAAAGCGTCATTTTCAGACTTCTGAACGCTTCGGTGACGGTGAACGGGGTTTCCTCATTTAAAAGATACGCGCGTTTACCGCCCTGCAAAGCCGCTTTTTCGGCTTTTTTTCTTGCCGTATTTGCATTTTTTCTGCTTAAAAAATCGAAGAAGCTCATTTAATTTTTTCCTCCTTTTTTCTGCTTATCTTCTTGTGCGGAGAGATAATCGAAAGAGGGGATCACACCGAGTACGGGCAGATCGATCGATTTCGAAAACTTATCGTAATCGCGCAGGCGTTCGTCGGAATTGTCTGCCACGACTACCGCCACACAGGCGATGAGCAGCGCGCCGAGACCGAAAATCGCGCCGAAAAGGATCGTTTTTTGTTTTGTGTTGTTGGGGTTTAAAAGGTGAGTGTAACTCACCGTCATCTGCTTGCATTTCGCCGTGTACGAAGTCACCGTGCCCACGCCGTTGTTTCTCGTATCCGTAGAATCCGGCACGATGATATGTCCTGGCTGCGCTTTCACGCCGTTTTCCTCGTCGGCAGGCACGCCGGATACCTCAACCGGTACAATCTGTTTCGCCGTAAGCAATGCTTTTGCGGCAAAATCCGCGTCGCCTTTTACCGAAACTTTCATATAAAAAGAGTTGGGGTTGGTATCGTAATCGAAATAGAACGAAATGCATTTGATCATACGCGCAAGCCACCATTGAAATGCACGTGCGCTTTTCACTTGCGTTTCGTCCTCCGAAGCAAGCATCATATCGAGGTTGTCGTCGATTTCTCCGTCCTCGCCCGTCACCTCGTCTACCACGGCTTTCGTTTCTTTCATATTTCTGAGCAGTTTCGTGGCAAATCTTGCGGAGTTGAGATGATCCACCAGCATGGAGATATGCTGTTCTTTGTAAACGTAGTTGGGCGCGCTGCCGTCTTCCGTTCGTTTCGAGCCGTCCGTTCCGTACACCGTGCGGGTGGCGATAATCGCGATTTCGTACTTCACTTCCGCGCCGTAGTACTTCTTGTCTTTGTAGGTGAAATAGCCGAATAAGCCGCCGATGATTATGCCCGTAAGCAAAATCACGATCAGCAGTTTCAGCCGTTTGAGAAGAATACGGAAAACGTCGGATAACCCGATTTCGTTTTGCCGTTGATCCTGATATTCGTCCATTGTTCCTCCGAAAACGGCATAATTTTTTTCGTTGCCGCTGTTTTTATTATAACATTTTTACGCCGTTTCGTAAAGCGATTTATAGCTCAATCGAAAAATTTGGCGCGCAAATTCCCTTTTTTCGCGCCGGGCCGACAGATTTCGGCATAGCCGTAAAGGCGCGCTGACAGATATGTTCAGACGATCTGTAACGCAAAAAATTTCAGATACGAAGTTTCTTCGGCGTTTAAAAGCGCGGGGTGATCGGGCGCTTGCGTGCGAATTTCAAGGCAGCGCGCTTTTCTTCCGCTTTCTTTCGCCGCTTCCGCGAGCATTTTTTCGAAAAGCGGCAGCGTCATGTAGTGCGAGCAAGAGCAGGAGATGAGATACCCGCCGCTTTTCACAAGTTTCATTGCCGTGAGATTCACGTCTTTATAGCCGCGGTACGCGTCTTTCACTTCCGCCGCGCTCTTGCAGAAGGCGGGGGGATCGAGTACGATCAGATCGAATTTTTCGCCCGCTTTTTTGTAGTCGCGAAGCAGCTCGAATACGTCGCCCTGCACCGTTTTCACGTTCTGAAAGCCGTTTAATTCCGCGTTCCGTTTCACCGTGGCGAGGGCAAGAGGGGAAATATCCGCCGCGATCACTTCGCTCGCCGCCGTTGCCGCGTTCATCGAAAATCCGCCGCCGTTGCAAAAACAATCGAGTACGCGCCCGCCCGCCGCGTATCTGCGGCATGCGAAACGGTTTTCTTTCTGATCGAGAAAGTACCCCGTTTTCTGCCCGTTTTTCACGTCTACGCTCATTTTCAAGCCGTTTTCTTCGATAAGCACTTCATCCGGCACTTCGCCGTACAGCACGCCTTTTTCCTGCGGCAGACCTTCTTTTTCGCGCACCGCCACATCCGAGCGTTCGTAAATGCCTTTCGGCGAGAAAAGCCCGGCAAGCACTTTCACGATCGTGGCTTTTCGTTGATAAATGCCGAGCGAAAGACATTGCATCACAAGAATATCGCCGTATTTATCCACAATCAGAGCAGGCAGATCGTCCGCCTCGGCAAACACCACGCGGCAGCAATTTTCGTAGCCGAGCTTTCGGCGGCTTTCCCACGCGGCGGAAAGGCGGCGGCGGTACAATTCTTCGTCGTCCTCTTCGTTGCCGCGGATAAAAATGCGCACGAGAATTTTCGAGGCGTGGTTAATATAGCCTTTGCCGATAAATTTTCCGTCCGCCGAAAGCACCGTGGCGAGCGAGCCGTTTTTATCTTTGCCTTCAATGCGCTGCACCTCGTTGGCATACACCCACGCATGCCCCGCAGCCACGCGCTTTTCTTCCGTTTTTTTAAGTATCACAGTATATGGCATAATTTTTTCTCCGGATACGTTAATTATATCATGCGGGTGCTTTCAAGTAAAGCGTTTTTTGTGCGAAAACATTCGCAAGTTTTCAAAAATATATTTGCAAAGTTGATTGAAATATTATTGAAATATTATTGTATACGCGCGTGCGCACGCGTATAATAAAAATAAAAACGTAAAAACGCGTAAAATTTTGCGAAGCGTGCAAAACCGATTGACAAACCTTTCGATTTGTGATACGATAAAGCCCTTGTTTGCGTCGTATGCTTCGCGCCGTTTCTGTGCGAAAACGAACGGACGGAAATTTTTGCGATCTGCCCGCGAAAGTAACGGGCAAGGGAAACAAAATGAATATTTTCGATATTTTGCTGCTCGGCGTTGCGCTTTCGATGGACGCGGTTGCCGTGAGCATGACGAACGGCATGACCGATCCGGAAATGGGCGGGAAAAAGATGTTTGTCCCCGCGCTGTTGTTCGGCGCGTTTCAGGCTGCGATGCCGCTTGTCGGATATTTTCTCACCGACCTTTTGTCCTCTTCGGAAGCGATCAAAGAAACGTTTGAAAAGGCTTCGAAAGGAGTGGCGTTCGCGCTGCTCGCGTTTATCGGCGGAAAAATGATTTTCGACGGTATCAAAGAACGCCGCGCCGAATGTAAGGCGAAAGAAACGGGCGTGGCGGCGGAAAAAGAGGGAAAATCTCTCTCGGCAGGCGAAATGATCTTGCAGGCGTTCGCCACTTCGGTAGATGCGCTCACCGTGGGCATTTCTTTAAAAATGGCGGCGATGGGCGAGGAATTATCGCCCGCGATCGGGTGGTCGGTTACGATCATCGGTTGCATAACGTTTGCGCTGAGCCTGATTGCCGCGCGGCTCGGGCGGCTGATCGGAAATAAACTTGCGGATAAGGCGGAAATATTCGGCGGCGCGGTGCTTGTGATTATCGGCTTGAAAATTTTGCTGTTCTGAAAATTCGGACTTCGGGGCGCGAAAAGCGTAAAAACAGGCAAAAACAGGTAAAAACGAGCGATTTTACGAAAAACTTTTGAAAAAAATAAAAAAAGTTGAAAAACACGGCTCAAAACAGCTTGACGATTTTCGCTAATCATAATATAATTAGTAGGCAAGTTGAAAGAAACGCGGTTTGCGGCACGGCTTTTCCCCGTTAAAGAAAAGTAGCGCAGGGCGTGATTTCCTACTTCCGAAAAAGAATACACACGAATAAGGAGTAACAGGATATGAAAACCTATATGGCAAACGCCCAAACGGTTGAAAGAAAGTGGTATGTCGTTGACGCCGCGGGAGTACCTCTCGGACGGCTCGCTTCCCGCGTAGCTTTCATCCTTCGCGGCAAGCATAAGCCCACTTACACCCCGCATGTGGATACGGGCGATTTCGTAATCGTGATCAATACCGACAAAACCGTATTGACGGGTAAGAAAGCGGAAAACAAATTTTACAGATATCACACCGGCTACATCGGCGGATTGAAAGAAATTCCTTACAAGAAGATGATGGAAGAAAAGAGCGATCTCGCCGTTTACGAAGCCGTGCGCGGTATGCTTCCCAAAAACAGCCTGGGAAGAGCCATGATTAAAAAACTCAGAGTGTATAAGGGCGAAGCTCATAACCACGAAGCACAAAAACCCGAAACGCTCAAAGTTGATTAAGGAGAGACGATAATGGCAAAAGCGAATGTAAAAAAGAAGATTCAGTTTTGGGGAACGGGCAGAAGAAAAAAGGCAATCGCTCGTGTGCGTCTTATTCCTGCCGGCACCGGCACGATCACCATCAACGATCGCACTTTCGAGGACTACTTCCCGCAAGGCACGCTTCAATATATCGTTAAGCAGCCGCTTGTTCTTCTCGAAGCGGAAGGCAAGTACGACGTTATCGTAAACGTTATCGGCGGCGGCTACACCGGTCAGGCGGGCGCAATCCGTCTCGGCGTGGCGAGAGCGCTGCTCGAAGCGGAAGAAAACAGCCGTCCCGCGCTGAAGAAAGCAGGTTTCTTAACCAGAGACCCAAGAATGAAGGAAAGAAAGAAGTACGGCCTCAAAGCCGCTCGTCGCGCACCTCAGTTCAGCAAGCGCTGAGTTCCTATCGAGCATATTTTCAAAGGCTCCTGCTTCGGCAGGAGCCTTTGTTCGTTTCTGTGTCATAAAATTTTATCCCGCAGCGGAGTGAAAACGGCAGAGTAGGGCGGTGCCGCCGCGCGGCTGTGCGTCCGCGATCTGGCTTACGGCGCGTTCTCGGCAAGATACAGCTCCACGCGGCGCTGAATCTGCGCGGCGGTCTCTTCCGGCGTTTTTTCGCCTGCCCAGAGCGCGGCGCACTCGGCTTCCAGAATGGCCTCGACCTGCTGCGAGGAATAAACCTGTGCGGAGATACGCTCGAAGAACGCCTCATACCGCGCGGCATCCTCCGCAGAGAGCGGAACGATCGGATAGACCGTGCCGTCTACCGTGAACTCCGTCGCAATATCTGAGTCGTTTGTATTTCGCGGTTCCATCGCTGCGGTGATTTCGCTTTCAAATGCGGATACCGTCATTGGAAACGCAAACCGACTGAACGCTGTCTGGCAAGGCTCGGAGAGCAGAAATTGCAGAAATTCCGATACGCCGTCCGGGTGCGCCGTGTCTTTGAATGCGGCAAGCTCGGCGGCAGGGCGAAGCTTTGTGCCGCTTTCTCCGGGCCAACCGATCCACGCGACCGGCTCCCCGACGGTATAGGCCTCAATCTGATGCAGCTGCGACACGCTGCGCAGGGTGACCGGCTCCGCCAGCGTCAGATCCCGCCGGATCAGGAGCATGGTATTCTCCAGATCATAGCTCAGCTCCTCCGGCGCGGTCAGCGTATTGGCATAGTCCAGCAGCGCCTGAAATTCCTCCGAATCGAAGCTGCACGTTCCCGCCTCCTCGTCCCAGAATGCGTCGAGAAGGTACTGCTCCATATAGGAAAGGAACAGCTCGCGGCTCATGCCTGAGAACATGGAAATGTCAGACGAGTCGGCCAGAGCAAGAAACTCTTGCACCGTCCAGTGCTGGCGGTCTCCGAGCTTTAACTGCTTTCCAACGAGGGTTTCTACGGTGAAGCAGCCCGGAAAGGTGAAATTACCTCCATGGTAGGAGAGCGCGTCCCAGAGCCACGGCAGCAGCGCCTCCTGCGGCAAAAGCGTATTGAGATCGAGCAGCAGCCCGCGGTCGGCAAAGCTGTGCCACGGGAGGTTCGAGAGATCGATCATATCCGGCGTATCGCCCGCCATGATGGCCGTATTCCAGACGGTGAACACATCCGCATAGCTGCCGGAGTCGAGAAGCGCGGAAAAGTCCAGCAGTTCCACATGATAGTCGGCGCTGCTTCGGTTGAAGCTCCTTACCTGCGCGAGGACCTCCGAATCGGGGGTCACAGTCGCCAGCGTCAAAACGGTTTTCTGCCTGCTGCCGGACGAGCTGGGGCAGAGCGCGGCAAGAACGGGAATGTCGGTGGAGGTGTCCGTAAAGACAAAGCAGCCGTTTGCCGTGCGGCTGAAGCGCTGACCGCCCCGGACGCCGAGGGCGGAGAGGTCGGCAAGCTTTTCCGTAGCTCCGTTCTCTAACGATACGCGGTAAAGCGCCGTAGAATCCGCTGCGTAAAGCACGCCCGGCGCGTCCGTGCCGTAGCAGAGCGTGGGAAGGCCGTTCGTGACGCCGGAGATGGGAATCTGTTTTTCACTTCCCACGGCTTGCAGCGCCGCTCTGTCCTCCGTGTCCGTGCAGAGCCACGCCTGACCGTCCGCGTCGGCTGCGATGGGGTCTGTCAGCAGCTCCACAGACTGCTGCGCAGTTTGCTGCCCGGAAGCGTCGTAGACGGTGAGAATCCCGTCCTCCGGCGTATGGA
>ERZ779865.1965-NODE-1965-length-13877-cov-2.498698_pt1 | contig 13877 bp, 7 predicted proteins | sample MGYA00433088_ERZ779865 | MGnify/ENA primary metagenome ERZ779865 (study PRJEB29588, sample SAMEA2151703) | human gut metagenome | biome: human gut; feature: human-associated habitat; material: faeces | place: Denmark | collected 2008/2010 ... | reverse complement strand
CCAGAAAGAGCGGATTGACGGCAAAGCGCAGATAATTCATCCGTCCGCTCTCTAAAACCGCCCAATCGTTGAGGATTTCCTTATCCTCGGAATTGACTTTCAGAATGACGTTGACGTTATATGCATTTGCGTTATAGATATCGATTCCGAGACAGGCGATTTCCGTCAGATCGGTGAGCGGCGTCCCCCAGTCTCCCGTCGTGGTGAAAGAGAGATAGGGCGTGCCCGTATATTTTTCGTAATTCCCGAAGGACGTCTGCGCGTTGTCTATTTCGATTTTTGCGCTGCCCGTCCCTTCGGATATGTATTTCCCGTCCTTATTGACATTGATTTTGCCCAACATGTTTTTATAAAATACCGCGGCGACGTCGTCGTACTCGTCAAAGGTATTCAGAGAAAGGCAGGCGGAATTTTTATTCGCGTCGTTTCCCGCGCCTTCGGAAGCGTCCTTGCCGCAGGCGGTGAAACAGAGGGCAGAAACGCTCAGAATCATGATGAAAGATATAAGGTTCTTCATTTTTTACGCCTCCGTATAATAAATATCGCTGACCCTTATCCATCTGTCGGAATACAGGCTTCCGTCGTTCCGGATATTATCCACGCTGAGAAGGAGTTTTCCGTTTCCTTTCAACGCAGCGGAAGAAATCAGGTTAAGATTGGCGAGCGATACCTTCTGAGAGGCTCCCGCGCCGACCACGATGTTTCCGTAGGTATAAGTTTCATTGCCCGATTCGAAAATCACTTTCAGATTCACGTCCTCATCCGAGAGATTGGTCAACGTGAATTCGATGGCGCTCAGCTCCGATACGTCCTTATCGAAAATCGACGTAGAAATCTCTATTCCCGGACGGAATTGCATCGTCTGAATCAGATCGTCCTCGAAACGGACGGACCTGAGCAACGCCTCTGCGAATCCGTCGCCGATTTCCAGCACGCTCCCCTCGCTGACCGCGACCGTTCCATCCGGCATATACTCGCCGAACCGTGTGGCGCGCTTTCTCATAGCGCCCGCATAATAGCTCCATTCCGAGGTCTTGCCGTCGCGCGTCATCGCGATATCGACGTAATTCTCCGTCTTATCCATTTCTATCGTATATTCGTAACGGTAGCCGTTTCCCGCCTTTGTCCCGAACACCGATCTTCCGTTGACGCTGACTTCGTATCTGCCGTCCACATAAAATTCGGTATATACGCGCGTGCCCGACTTCTCTATTTTCGTGACAAGCAAATTTTCCCCTCCGTCCAGTCGCCCGGCAACGGCGGCAGTCTGCTCGCGCACGGAATAGAACAGCGCGCTGTCCGTCACGGGCACGACGCCCGTAAACAGCTCGTCGTATTCGTTGGAGAGCAAAAAGTTGATATTGACTTCCTCCGACGGGATTCCGTAATAGGACGCCCTTTCCTTATACTTATTTTCCAGCGCGTATAAAAGATCCATGTCTTCCTGTCCGTCTCTCAGAGCGGAAAGGCGCACCGTGGGGATAGGCTTGTCGAGCCCGTATTTCTTGCCCGGATACAGGAGGAATCCGTCGCCGTTGTACACTCCGCGGGCGTTTTCAAAACGAACGGGATCGTTATAGGGATCCGCCAGGACCAGATTTCCGCTCGAACGGTCGAAATACAGCCCCACCGACCAATAGAGATAGCCGCTGACGTTATACGCTTTCTGCATCCAGCGCATGACGCGCCCGGAAAGCAGATAGTCGTCGATGTGATGGGACGGATAGGGATAGACGGGCTGCATACAGGTATACCACCATTCTTCGCCGTCCACGAGTTCCGCTTGATAGGCATACGTATCTCTCGCAGTTTCGCTGTCGTAATATTGAATAGGCGGACAATACGTCATGTCGTATCCGTTGAGACTTGCGCTGTACGGAGTCGTGATGACCTGATCGATATTTCTGATCGACGAGGTAAGTTCCTCTTCGAACTCGGCGGGGAAAGCGTCGAAAAAGCCCTCGGCTTTCAATTTTTCGCACACCTCTTCTTCCGCCCGCGTAATGACCGTGATCGCATCCTCCAACTTCGCCATCTTTTCGGGGTTGTCGTTGGGTTCGTCCAGCAAAACGTTATAATAATACGCTTTATCGAACAGATTTTTTCCCGGCTCGGAAGCCTTCGCGACCGCGTACAGATACAGTTTCAGCATCGAAGCATTCATTTCGTTCGCTCCGTATCCGGGCGTCAGGGGAATTCCGTAAGACGTAAAAGACGGATGGTCCCAATACAGAAGAATATCGTCTACGAATCTCTCCGCCGAATAGTTGGCATTGGGAAGATAGAACAAGCATGTTTTATATTCGAGCATCGTCTCGTAATAGGTGCGGTACATCTCTATACTGCCGTCCATCTCGCCCTGCATCAGAACATTGTTGTCGTGATAAAAGCAGGTCTTTCCGTAAGACTGCGTAACATCGATATCCCAGACCGTAACGCTGACGGGAATATTCCTCTCCGTCCCGTCCACGATCAGAGTGTATATTCCCGTATACGTTCCGGGCTTCGTTTCCGAGGTCGTCGTGTATTCTACGGTGATTCCCTGATTCTTTCCCGCCTCAATCGTATTCTCCCCGAACGCCTTCGCCGTTTCCATATACAGCAACATATCGGGAACGTCGCAGTCCTCGGGATAGTCCTGATTGTCCTGATTGTAGGTTTTGTCGTCGACGTGAATATACTTCTGCACGTAGAGCTCGGCGCTGTCCGCAGGCAGCACGTCTCCGTCTGCGTTTTTCAGATCCGCCTTTTTCAGTTCGAAGGATTTCACGTCCCTGTCGGGCGTGAGAATAATCTGAGCGCCCTCCGTTTCGCCTCTCGCCATGGAAATATTCAGACGGGCGTTCTGCTTTTCGTATTCGCCGCCGCTTTGAAGCACCTTCACGGTATTGTAGGTACTCCATACTTCCACCTCCGCATTTTCCGTGGCGTCGCCGCAACTTGAAAAGCAGGAGAGAGCCAACGCCGCAAGCAGCGTAAAAATGATCGGTTTTTTCAATTTTTTCCTCCTTTCAAATTTATTTGAAAATTTATCTTTTCTAATTTTTCAGTCCCGCATTGGTGAGGAAAATGGTATCCCATCTCTCGCGCATATAGGTATAATTCAACATAAACAGTTGATCTGCGGTAAGATACGACGAGGACGATTTATCCGACGAGAATACCCGCGACACGCCGAGATAATTTTCATGATTGATAAAGTATACTCCTCCGAGCGCGCGTAATCTGTCTTTCATGTTATCCATATAGTGCGATCCGCCCGCCATCATTTCATGCGAAGTCTGCATAAAAGCGCTCATCTGAATCCTGTCGTTTCCAAGATAATCGTATTCGAAGGGAAGTCCCGCCCCCAACGTGGCGTTCGAATAGAGCTCGATTCCTTCGTCCGAGGACATAAATTGCAGAAATTGCTTCGCCTCGTTGATTTTATTCGAATAGACGGGCACGTATGCGATATGCGAATTGGCGGACGAAAAAAACATGTTTCTCGCCTCGCGCACCGCCGCGACGACCTCCTCGCCCGTATATCCCGCAGAGCTCGTAAACGACGGGAGTTCCCCGTTTCCGTCAACGTAGGAAACGATCGCCGACAGCTCTTTGTCCGTGATTCCGAGCCTTGTCCCCAGTGCGCTGACGACGGGGATCTTTTTCAGACTGATGTCCACTTCGTCGGGATCGTAATTGCCCTGCATCTCCGTTTCCAGCCAGTCGCCGTTGGGCTGCATGACGGCGTCTCCCGCCAACAGATAGTTCTGCGCCTGCGTAAAGTTTATCGATTTGCTCGCCGCGTGCTGATAGCCCTTATCTTTGTCGAGGAGAGCCTGCAATACCTTCAAACCTTCGAGCGCGCCCTGTAAGTTGACGAGTTCCGGCTGGTATCTCTTACCTGATTTATCGTAGCCCGCCCAATAGCGCGCCATGTTTTCGCTACCCTCGTATTGCGAGCACCAATACTGATAATATCCGTCCCAATAGGAATAATCGAGGCTGTATACGAAGGGAATCTTTCCCGCCGCCTTGACGGTTTCGCAAAGAGCGAGAAGCTCGTCGGTAGTATTCGGATAAACCCACGAATCGGCCCACTCCTTATTGTTGACGACGATTCCCATGTCTCCGATTGCCCAGGAATAGGTATAATATAAAGGTTCTTCCTCCGTTCCGAAATTGAGAAGATCGGCGACGTCGGGCGAGAGCTTTTCCCGAATGGTCTTATCCTCACCCGGAATCACGGAGGTGTAGATATCCGTCAGATCGGCAAAGATAGGCTTAAATTTCTGCGATCCGACTTTGACTTCCTTATAAAACAGATCCCAATGCGCCTTTTTGCCGAAAAAGAGATCGGCTTCGGTGGTGCCCGATTCCAAAGCGGTTCTGAAACCGTCCACATAGGTAGAGGGTTTCACCTCCGTTTGGATTCCCGTCTTTTTCTCGAAAGCGGCGGCGATATCCGTCGCCCATTTCGTGCCGTAACCGCCGTCGAAAACGGAAATCAGGAGAGCGTCTTTATTTTCCTTACCTCCGCCGCAACCGCCCATACACGTAAGCCCCGCGACGACGCTCATGCTGAGTGCAAACAATTTTCTGATATTCATAACTTTCCTCCGAAATAATTTTTATTTTATCCTTTCAACCCGCCCGCATAGACGTTCTGCATAATCGTATTCTGAAACCCGACGAAAATGGCGACGACGGGAATCATCGAAAACAGTACGCCCGCAAAATAAATCGGCTGATTGGAAACGTATTTCATTTTTTCTTCGTAAATGTATATTCCCGACGCCAAAGTGGGATAGGATTCGTTCATATACAGAATGGGAGTGAGATAATCGTTCCAGTTTCCGACGAAACCGATGATGGTGATGGCAGTGACGGCAGGAAGCGCCATAGGGAACATGATGGAGAAAAACACTTTGAAATGCCCCGCTCCGTCGATGAACGCCGCCTCCGCATAGCTCCACGAAAGCCCCTTGAAAAAGGAATAAATAATAATGAAGTTAAACCCGAACCCGCCCGTATACGAAAGAAGGATCAACGGCGAATCGCGGAATCCAAGCTGAGAGAACAGTCTGTACTGCGCGGGAAGGGAGCCGTAAATCGGAATGATCATGACGAACAGAGACAAACCGTAGAAAAAATTTTTCAATTTGAAATTGTATTTGCAGACGACGTAAGCCACCATTTCGGAAGAAAAAATTCCGAGACACGTTGTCCCCACCGCAAACCATATACTGTTGAACGTCATTTTCAGAAAGCTCGATTCCCCCACCACCAGCTCCTGTATCGCGGAAACGTAATTGGAAACTTTAGGGGGTACGGGAAAGGAAACCATGTTATTCAGGAAATCTCTGCTCCCGTTTTTCAAAGAAGCGACGAAGGCGAAGAAGAAGGGATACAACAGCAACAACGCGTATACGACAAACAAAACGAATACCACGCCGAATACGATGCGCTCCTGCTTCGCCTTTTTGATTTTATTCGGATTTTTTATCATATCTTTACTCCATATAGTCCATATCTTTATTCTATATCTTCGAGACCGCGGTTAAGAAGCCAACGCATGAACAGCGACAGCGGCACGCCGATCGCCGTGCACAGGATACCGACCGCGGCGGGATAATTATACATCGAATTGTCGTTCACCTGCTGGAATATCCAATAGGAAATCGTCGTCGTGTTGTATTGTCCCTTCGTAAATAAAAGAATCGGTCCGGATGAATTGAAAATTCCCACGAATTGGAACAAAATCAAAGTGGAAAGAGTCGGCCAGATCAAAGGGATCACCAGAAAGAACAGCTCCTGCCACATACTCGCCCCGTCTATCTTTCCCGCCTCGATGATCGAATCGTTGATATGAGACACCGCGCCGGAAAGCAGAATGATATTGCCGCCGAAGGAAGTGACGACGGTATACGCCAGAATGGTGTTGAACGCCCTTTCCTCCACCAGAAAATCTATGTGCTCTATCCCGAACTTCGCAAAAATCATGTCCACGGGACCGCCGTAGGAAATGATGTACTTGAAAAGCATGACGTAAATGGATCCGGAAATGATGGAAGGCAGATAGAAAATAAACCGGAATGCCCTGTACCCCGTGATCCGCTTATAAAGAAAGTAGCACAGGAGCACGGATACGGGCAAAACGATCAACAGATTCGCCGCGAAAAAGATCATCGTGTTTTTGAACGCGACGGCAATGACCGATTCCGCTCCCGTCAGTTCCGAAAAGATCATGCGGAAATTATCGAGCGTCCACGTCGAACTGCCGTCAAACTCGATCGACTGAAACGCGAGCATGATCGAACTGAAATTCAGATATACCCAGAAAATCAGGAAATTGACAACTGCCACTACGAGCATACAGCAGATGAAAAAACGTTCCTCCCAATATTTTCGATTGAGCCGGGTTTTTTTCTTTAATGTTCCTATATTCATCGTCTTCATTTTTTCTCCTCATGCTTTGCGAATTGCTTTCTGACCTGCGTGGGCGATATAAGAAAGAACTTTTTGAACGTCTTGGTGAAATACAGCGGATCGGAATACCCTACCATGGCGGCTATCGTCTTGATCGGATAATCCGAGGAGATCAGCCAGCCTCTCGCGTATTTCATCCTTTGCTCGATGATGTACTGCTTGACAGAAAGCCCCATGATCTCCTTGAATATTTCGCAGAAATAATCGACGTTCAGTCCGATGTTGAAAGCGATCGTTTCCAAAGAGACGTCTTCGCCGATGTAGTCGTTGATGTAATTGGCGGCAGCCAACACATAGCTCTCCTTTCGGGAAAGTTTTACTTCCGGCTGTCTCTTTTCTATGATCAGGGCGAACAGCCGATACAGCTTTCCCATGACGCGTATGGAAGTTTTTCCGTATTCGTATACCTCGTTGACGAAATCCTGCAAGGCGTCGCGCACAAGTGTGTCGCGCTTGACGTGAATGATCGGCGTCATATCGCTCACCTTCATCATTTCCATGATCTTGGCGGCACATTTTCCGTTGAAACCGATATATACGTAATACCACGGATTGATTTTATCCGCGCAATATTCCGTCTCCACGCCCGGAAGGACGAAGAAAATGTCGTCCGGACCGCAGTGATAATCCTTGCCGCCGAAAACCAGCTTCCCCGATCCCAAAAGAATATAATGCATCACGAAATAATTGTGCTTTGTGCGCATTCTCCTGTTACTTTGACATCTTTCCGACGCGCACTCGATCACATACAGATCGTTGAAGATTCCTCCCGCTCCCGCGTCCTCCTGACGGCGTCCGACGGTATTCAACAAAGCGTCTATTTTCTTGCGCTGCGCCGTCATAAACGCCTTCCGCCTTTTTTGTTTTTCCGTCCGATGAAAAATCCCGTCGCTACGGCGATCGCCGCAAGGAACGCAAGCGGCTTTACCGCAGAACCGCAACCGCCTGATCCGGAACCGCTTCCGTTTGCAGATGCAGACGTCCCGTCTGTGGCGGACGACGAAGAATCAGACGACGAATCCACGGAGGAATCGTCGGGAGGAGAATCCGTTTTTTCGACGAGCTTACTCTCCGCATTCTTCAAAAGCCCCAGGACCTGCGCGACCTCCTTTTCGCTGACGGAGGTACCGTAAACGAACGTTTTCAGCTGCTGTATCTCCGCCTGCACGGTTTGGATACTCTCCTGCGTATATTTCGAGACGTCCGCGTTCATCAACCCCTCGTAAAGAGTCTGTATTTCATAAGTATCCGGAAAGGAAGGAGTGAATTTCCCCGTCAGAAGAATCTCCGAAAGCACGCATCCGCCGTCGAACTCCGCCCTGACGTATTTCGCTTCACATTCTTCGAAAGAGACTCTCGCCCAACCGACGGAATCCGCCCATTCTTCCCGATTGGCGTTACTCAACGACGTACCGTACTCAACGGAAATCTGCGCGTCGGCGACCTCCGTCCACGTCTCGCCGTCGTTGCTGACCGATACCTTACAGGTATCCGGCGCGCCGAAAGAGGTATACGACGTATTCTGCATATCGTACGCCCCCCAGATTCCAACGCTTCCCTGGACGTCCGTGATCGGATTGCTGCGGAAGCGCAAGCCCGAAATCTTCGTTTTCTCCGGCAAGGACAGCATCACGTCCCCGTTGATCGACGTCACCGTATCCGTCCTGCCGTCCGTAAGCAGGGAATCTGCGGCGCCGTTCACGGAAACGGATACGCCGTCCAGATCGGCGGCGGATGCCGCGCCCGCATAAAACGCCTTATCGACGACGATTGTTTCGTCCGTCAGAAGCTTCTCCGTCACGTAATCGATCGGCGTCAGCAAGGTTTTGTCCGCGTACACGCTGACGTTATATCCGATCGCGGATCCCGACTCCGTGTTGTCCAGTTCGTTGTATTGGAAAGCGGGCAGATCCAGAAGGGTGCCGTAGCCAGCGTTATAAACCGCTTTATATCCGATCAGTCCGTTATGTACATGTCCGGAAAAATAAATCACCTGCGGATAATCGGCAAAAAGCTCCTTGATTCGTTTGCTCGCCGCTCCGATCGGCCATGCGTCGGAGCGATTGATCGTATCGCTCAAAGGCTGATGTCCGATGACGAAAATCGGCTTGTTTTCGTCCGCGCGCTGCGCCAAGGCGCGTTTCAGCCACGCCAGTTGCGCCTCCGAAATATAGGCGTCCCCGTTGCCGTTCACCCACGCCTCCGAATTGAGCACGATAAAATGATAGCCGTTTACCCACGTATCGAAATAAATCTGTTCCATGGGATAGCCCGAATACTCTTTGACAAAGCGCTTATACCGTTCCTCTTTTATGGCGAAATCCGCGTCCGAACGGCTCGTGAGTTTCTGTCTGCTCTCGTCCCATTCGTATTCGTGATTCCCGAAAGCGACAATATTTACGGGAGCGGCGCAATATCTTTTCAAATCGCCGAAAAAGCCCTGATATTCTTCCTCCCGCCCGGTATAGGTAACGTCACCCGCGACGACGAGCGCGTCGCTGTCCGGAAACTGTTCCGCATTGATCGTCAACGCATTTCTGAATTTTTCGGCAAATTTCGGGAACTGATAATTCGACCGCCCCGTTTCATAATGAACGTCGCTGACAATCTGGAAATTCAGCAATACCTCCGATTCCTCCTGCGCGACCGCTTTCTTCGGAACCGTCGGCGAAAATGCCGACGCTCCGAAAACAAAGGATCCCGCGAGGACGAAAGCCAAAAGAACATTTTTCAATCTCATTTTTCCTTTCCTTCTCCTTTTGATCCGTCAGTCTTTTGCGTTTTTCTTTTTCTTTGTCGTCATCAGTCCCGCAACGAACAGGAGGGGCGCAAAAAGCGGCGCCGAAAGGAGACTCTTGCAGCCCGAATCGCCTTCGGGAGTTTCGGGAAGTTTCTCGAATACCGCCGAGATTTCGACGTCCCTGTTCAACGCCGGGAGAACGTATTTCCCGCCGACGACTGAGACGGTTTCTCCGTTGACCGTCGCGGAAACGAGCCTGTACCCTTCTTCCGCCTCAAAGAAGAATTCTATTTTCGTATCCTTGTAGACGACTCCGTTCCGGCTCGCCGTAATTTTACCGCCCTCCGTTTCCTTCACGCAAACCTCGTACGTTTCGTTTCTGGAAGAAACGACGACCGTAACCGCGGAAGCGGGCATACGGAAAGTCCATCCGTCCCCGACGGTCTCGACGGCCACCGCGCTCCCGTCCGCAGAAATGACCTCTATTTTATCCGCAATGCGCAACTCGTCCGTAAACTCCGCATCGATTCTGACCTCGTCGCCCTCTGCCGCCCATACGTCGGAAAGAGTGACGTTCGTATAATCGTCGGAAGATACGCCGATGGTATAAATTTTTTTGCCTTCATACAAATTTTTTACAGCTCCGTCCGTGAGCTCGCCGGAGAACAGCAATATCTCCGAAATGGACGCGTTGCAAAAAGAATTAAGATTCGAAGACGCCCCGATGATCAAGGTCTTTTCCCCGCTGACGTTGAATCTCCGTTTCTCGGTCGAGGCGGCGAGCGTTCCGTTTATAAAGAGCTTTTGCTCCGTATTCGTGACGACCGCCGTCACGCTCGTCCATTCTCCCGCATTCAAAGCGACGTCGGACTCGATTCCGGAGATCTCCCATCCGTCGGAAATCTCGAATACGACCTTGCCGTCTACGCTCTTGATCGCAAAGTATCTTTGCGAAACGCCCTCTTTGCCGACGCAGAGATAATACTGCGTGCCCTCCGTACTCTCCGGTTTCAGCCAGATATTTACGGCGAACGCATTTTTTCCGAAATCGGCGTTCAGCGCGTCGAGAACAAGCGCGTAGGCGTCGGAAGCAAACAGGGCGGCGTTATCTCCCTCTGTGCGCCCGCTCGCGGCGACGACGTTTTTAGTCTCCGCTATGTTCATGGCGACGCTGTCGTAAACCACCTCCTCGGGATCGTTAAATTCGTACTTTTGCACGATCCCCGTGCCCATCGCCGCGTCTTCTTTGAGAATCAGAATCGTATAGTGTTTTTCAACTTCGTTCCACTTGGAAGAAACGCCGATATCCACGAGCGTGCGGTGATACACGAGGTTCGCCTCGAAACTCCCCTCGCCGACTTCTTTTCCGTTTACCGTCACGGTATAGCCCTTCTGCATGGGCGTAGCGAAATCGACGGACGCCGTCGCGGCGCTTTTGGCAACGGAAACGACGTATTCTTCCGCCGTCTCCACGTTCAGACTTTCGCCGTTCACCGAGAGGGAGGAGAGCTTTGTCGCGTCGGAGAAAAACCATTCCGGCGTCAGCTTGAATACGTAAATTCTTGCGTAATTGCTCATCGTCTCCTCGACGATCGCATAAATGTTCCCATCCTCATCGCGCGTCAGATCGCAGTAGCCCGCGTCGGAAACCTGATCGATCGCCGCATAAGGCAGACTCTTTTTCAACGTCCAAGTCCGTCCGCCGTCAAAGCTCGCTTCTAAGGTGACGTTGGTACGCCAATCCTCGTCGTCGCAATGAATAAAGAGCATCATGTCGTCATCGTAAGCGAACAGGGATCCGAAACAACCCGTACCGGGATCGAGCAGGTTATAATCCAACCGCGCGTTCTCCCACGTATAACCGCCGTCGGGACTGAACGACACCGCGCGGTAATGGAGATTGACGTCGTCTCTGTTCCAGCTACGTCCGTTAACGTATAAGGAGCCGTCCGCATTTTCCGCGATCGAAGATTCGTTCATATCGGGAACGTGATCCGCCGCGCTGCGGGGAACCATTCTCACTTTCCACGTCGCGCCGTCGTCGGAGCTGTAAACCAGCATATTCCGGGCGGGATATTGCGCGGTAATGTTGCCTCCTCTCTCGTCGATGTCGGATTTCGCCACCATCCAGCCCATAAACATGACCGTGCCGTTGGGCATGGGGGAATCGGCTTTCTGATGTTTGAGCACGATGCCGTGCCCCGCGCCCGTAACGAGATAGCCTCTCCCGTTCTTCGCGTCTGCGGGCAGATTCGGATCGATGATCCCCAACTCCCGCAGGCTCTGATCGAGCTGATCGGTAATATCGATTTCCTCCGACCACGTTTCGCCTCCGTCCGTGCTGTACTTATAGGCGATACTCATGATCGGTCCGTCTTCGGACCATTTTGTAACGACTTTACCGTCCTCGACGACGTGCCAATACCATTGCTTTATGTAAAAGCAATAGATTTTCTGTCCGTCCACCGCCATGATCGGTCCCGAAACGGAAGTGGAAAACTGTTCGTCCAAGCCCGGCGGCGTCCAAAGCATATTTTCGCCGTCCACGATGAGGATTTCCCCTCCCCAGGTCTTGCCGCCGTCATGACTCTTTTTGGCGACGAGATTCATGACCGCCTGATCGCTCGACGCGGTGGCTCCGTCCCGACCTATACGCTTCTCGCAGTAAGAGAGAAGGGTACCGTCCGTCAGCGTCACGATCCCCGGCAGACGGTAGCAATAGAATCTGCCGTCCACGTAACCCGTCCTTTCCCATACGGTGCTCAGATCGTAAAGGTCTTCCTCGGTCGGCGGAAGGGGCGCCGCCGAAACCGTTTTCTTGTCCGGACCGACAGACGCAAAGCCGGTGATCAACAACAATGCGGAGCATATTGCCGCAATAAAATTCCCGAGTTTTCTCATTTTCATTTTACTCCTTACTTAAAAGCTCATGCCACTGAACAGTTCATGCGTTTCCCGCTTCTGCGCCTTCCTTCACGGCGTCGAAGGAAAGGATATACATTTCCAGATTGGTGACGTAATCGCTTCCCGCGTCCGCTCCGATCTGCATATAGTAGCAATACGCCGTACCACGATAATCGGCCTTGACGTTGCTTGCGTCGCCGAACCACGTCGCAAAATCCGCCGCAAGAATCTTTATGGAATTGAGACCGCCGACAAGCTCTATCATACCCTTGCCGTTGTCTCCCCACGAAGTGAAGTAGACTCCCGTGGACACGCCCGCCGCGACCACGCTTTCGGGAATGTACATCTGAATGACGACGTAATCGTAGGCGGAGATATCCTTAACGTCCAACGTGCAGGCGCTTATCGCATAGGAACTACCGAAATACCAATACAGCCCCTGATTCGGATTTGCCGCCGTGATCTTCAACGAGTGTCCGCTTCCCTCCGCGGTATAAGCGTTGCTCTCGGAAACCGAACCTCTGTTGGAAGGCCAATTGAACAGCTGCGATACGTCCGTAGAGGCGAGCCGATCGAAATCGAACACCTCCGCGACCTGATTGGAGCCCTCCCCTATCGTAAGCATAGAAGTCTTGATGAGATCTCCCAGCGAATGGGTGATCGTATATTCGCCCGCGATCCGCGCATAGAAGGTTCCGTCCGAAGAGAGAGGAATCACGTTTCCGTCTGCGTCCGTCACTTTCACGTTCGCGGTAAATTTCTCACCGAGCGTGTCCGTGACTTCCGCTCCGACGATTTTGACAACTTCGCCGACCGAAAGAGTTATATCGGAAGGATCTTCCATCGAAACGTAGCCGTAGGGAATCTCGCTGACCGTCACCGGCACGGAAATCTCTCTCTGCTTATTTCCGTCGTAAGTCACGGTATATACGACCGTATAGTCTCCCGCGACCGTCGCCGTAAAGTTTCCGTTCCCGTCGATCTGCGCTCCCGAAGTCGCCTCTCCGTTTTGCACTACACGATAGCTCACCGAGGCGTCGTTTGCGGCGACATAGCTGAGATCGACCGTCTGCCCGGCGCTCACGGTTTTTCCGTTCATCCGTCCTTCGAAACCGAAGAAAGAAATGTACAGACTCATCTGCTTCGTCGGATTGTTGACGAAGAAATACAGATCGTCGTCCGAAACGAACTCGTTTCCGAAGAGCGTATTCCACGCATCGCTTCCCTTTTCAATGACGACGGTGTGTTCCACCTTGCCGTTATAATAGCCTCCGTTAGGACCGGGGAATTGATAGGTCGTTCCCTTCTGCGCCCTGTTTCTCTGCATATAGAAGGCCAGAGGATAGGTAGCTGCGGCGGGATCCGTCGCCTCAAAATAGATTCTGAATACAATCTGATCGTAAGTTCTCAGACTGTTAAGGATTCTCAAATCGGTGAAATTGAATCCGGGCCATAAGGATACCGTTCCGTCGTCCGCGACGTTCGTCACAAGCGCGCACGTTTCTCCGTTTCTTTCCGTCCATTCGAAGGGCAGCGCGCCGCCGCTCGGCACATCCTGTGCGTTAAACTGATCGGCGCCCGCTTCCATATACGTGCCGTAAGCGTAGCTCGCCGGCGTGACGGCGTCCATAGACAGCAGATAGAATTCGAGATTCTTAACGTATGGACTGTCCTTGACGGACAACTGCATATAGTAGCAATAGGGAGAAGAACCGTAATACCCCTTTACCTCGGTCAAAGAGCCGAACCAGCTCAGGAAATC
>ERZ779865.1953-NODE-1953-length-13933-cov-2.559735_pt1 | contig 13933 bp, 9 predicted proteins | sample MGYA00433088_ERZ779865 | MGnify/ENA primary metagenome ERZ779865 (study PRJEB29588, sample SAMEA2151703) | human gut metagenome | biome: human gut; feature: human-associated habitat; material: faeces | place: Denmark | collected 2008/2010 ... | reverse complement strand
AATCCGGATTCACATCCCACGATGTTGTAGCAAAACTTCGTGGGATTTTACACCAGAAAAAAATCGGACATACAGGAACACTTGACCCTGAAGCCACAGGAGTTCTTCCTGTATGCCTTGGCAATGCTACCAGACTTTGCGATATTATAACAGATAAAAGCAAAGAGTACAGGGCAGTACTTTTACTGGGAATATCCACCGATACCGAAGATGCCACAGGGAAAATATTAAGCCGTAAAGCTGTTAATGTGACAGAAAAAGATATCGAAAAAACCATAAATTCCTTTGTCGGTAAATACAATCAGGTCCCTCCTATGTATTCGGCACTTAAAGTAAATGGACAAAAATTATGTGATCTTGCAAGAAAAGGTGTTGAAATAGAAAGAAAACCAAGGGAAGTATTTATCTATGACATAATAATCGAAAAAATAGATATTCCCGAAGTTACAATGACAGTGAAATGCTCCAAAGGAACATATATCCGTTCATTATGCCGTGATATCGGAGACAAACTTAACACCGGTGGTACAATGAAATCACTTGTAAGAACCAGAACCGGAATTTTTAACATTGAAAATGCAGTCAGATTATCTGAAATATCAAAATGTGTGGCAGATAACAATATTGCTTCACTTATAATGCCAACGGACAGTTTTTTTAATGATTATCCTGCCGTGAATGTATCCGGAAGAAATGAAATGCTTGTAAAAAACGGAAATATGATTATTCTCCCGGAATTTAAAGGCAATAATATTAAAGTATATCTGTCAGATGGTGTATTTGCCGGAATATACGGATATGATGAGGTCTCGCACAGTTATAAACCGAAAAAAATGTTCCCTGTCCAATAAATCACGGAAAAGAGTAATTGTATGTTATATGTTAAAGATAAAAACTTTATTTCAAAAGAAAATACAGTAGTGACTTTTGGTAAGTTTGACGGTATTCATAACGGGCACAGGCTTCTTATCGAAAAAGCTGTCAGAATTGGTCACGAGCAGGGAATTAAGGTAGTCCTTTGTACTTTTAATATGGATAACTGGAACGCAAAACCGCAAAAAGTAATAACGACACCGGATGAACGTGCATATATCTGTGAAAAATATGGCATAGATGTACTTTATGAATATCCCTTTGACAATGAAATTGCCGGAATGTTGCCGGAAGAATTTTTAAAATACTTCCTGAAAGAAAAACTTAATGCCAAATTTGTTGTAATAGGTGCCGATTGGAGATTCGGAAAAAACAGGTCGGGGGATGCAGCATTGTTAAAAGCATACGAAGATAAATATTGCTACAGTTCATATGTTATCGAAAAAGAAACTTATAATAATACAGAGATAAGCAGCACATGGATAAGAAATGAAATAGAAAAATCAGACCTGTCAACTGTAAAAAAACTTCTGGGTTATGATTATTTTTTCAAAGGAAAAGTAGTTCACGGTAAACAGCTGGGAAGAACAATCGGTTTTCCTACCCTTAATCTGATACCTTCTCCAAATAAAATATTACCTGAATATGGTGTTTACGAATCTGAAGTAGTAATTGACAATCTCATGTATAAAGGCGTTACGAATATTGGAATCAGACCTACAATCGATGACGGAACTTATGTTACCGTTGAAACATTTGTACTTGATTTTGATGAGGATGTATATGATTCGGATGTAATTATCAGACTGAAAAAATTTATACGTCCTGAACAGAAATTTGATTCGGTTAACGGATTAAAGAAACAGCTTGAAGCAGATATAGCCTTTGTAAGAGGATAACAAGCACTAATCAGAAAATACTTGCCATTAATTATTCTTTATGGTAATATAAATGAGTATTTGACCAGCCGATGCTCAGATTCGGGACACTCCGACCTGATTCTTGGTGTCAGGCGATAATTAAAATTTAAGGAGGAAATTATAATGATTTCTAAAGAAAAGAAAACACAGATTATTGCTGAGTATGGAAGAAAAGAAGGAGATACAGGATCTCCAGAAGTACAGATTGCATTACTCACAGAAAGAATCAAAGAACTCACAGAGCACTTAAAGGTAAACCAGAAGGATCATCATTCAAGAAGAGGTCTTCTTAAGATGGTAGGACAGAGAAGAGGCTTACTTGAATATCTTAAGAAAAATGATATTGAAGGATATCGTGAACTTATTGCTCGTTTAGGAATTAGAAAATAATTTCGATATGGGGACGGAGTTTCCGTCCCCTGTTTTTTGATACAGAAGTTATACGAGACCACTGAAAAGAACGGCGCCTTTCTGTTTTTTTCAGTAGTTTCGGGCTTCTGTAAATAATAATAAGGCGTATGCCAAATAAGGAGAGAAATATGTACAAAAGTTTTAGTATGGATTTAGCCGGAAGAACTCTTACAGTTGATGTTGACAGAGTTGCGAAGCAGGCTAACGGTGCAGCATTTATGCACTATGGTGATACTGTTGTGTTATCTACGGCAACAGCTTCTGAAAAGCCAAGGGATGGTGTTGATTTTTTCCCACTCAGCGTAGAATATGAAGAAAAATTATATGCTGTCGGTAAGATACCAGGCGGATTTAATAAGAGAGAGGGAAAGGCTTCTGAAAATGCCATTCTTACATCAAGAGTAATTGACAGACCTATGAGACCTCTGTTCCCTAAGGATTACAGAAATGATGTTACAATCAATAACCTTGTAATGTCAGTAGACCCTGATTGCAGTCCGGAACTTACAGCAATGCTTGGTTCTGCAATTTCGGTTGCAATTTCTGATATTCCTTTTGACGGACCTTGTGCTACCACGCAGGTAGGTATGATTGACGGAGAATTCGTAATCAACCCATCAGGAAGTCAGATGGCAGTATCTGATCTTAAATTAACAGTTGCTTCTACAAGAGAAAAAGTAATTATGATTGAAGCAGGTGCCAATGAGATACCTGAAGCCAGAATGATTGAAGCAATTTACAAGGCTCATGAGGTTAATCAGCAGATAATTGCATTTATTGATAAGATTGTTGCTGAATGCGGCAAACCAAAACACGAATATACAAGCTGTGCTATTCCTGAGGAATTATTTGCAGCAATTAAAGAAATTGTTCCACCTGCTGAAATGGAAGTAGTAATGTTTGCACCTGAAAAGCAGGTTCGAGAAGAAAGAGTCAGAAACCTCAAAGATATGCTCTGTGAAAAGTTTGCTGATAAAGAAGAATGGCTTCCACTTATTGACGAAGCTGTTTACCAGTATGAAAAGAAAACAGTCCGTAAGATGATTCTTAAAGACCACAAGAGACCTGACGGACGTGAAATTACACAGATCCGTCCACTTGCCGCAGAAGTTGATATCATTCCAAGAGTTCATGGTTCTGCAATGTTTACAAGAGGCCAGACTCAGATTTGTAACGTATGTACACTTGCACCTCTTTCAGATGCACAGAAGATAGATGGTCTTAATGATCAGGAAACATCAAAGAGATATATGCACCACTATAATTTCCCTGCTTATTCGGTAGGTGAGACAAAGGTTTCAAGAGGTCCGGGACGTCGTGAAATCGGTCACGGTGCTTTAGCAGAAAGAGCACTTATACCTGTTCTTCCTTCAGTAGAAGAATTTCCATATGCAATAAGAACTGTTTCGGAAACATTTGAGTCAAACGGTTCTACATCAATGGCATCTACATGTGCATCATGTATGTCATTAATGGCTGCCGGTGTTCCTATTAAGAAAATGGTTGCCGGTATTTCATGCGGTCTTGTAACAGGTGAGACAGATGATGACTTTGTACTTTTGACAGATATCCAGGGACTTGAAGATTTCTTTGGAGACATGGACTTTAAGGTAACAGGTACAAAGGATGGTATCACAGCAATTCAGATGGATATTAAGATTCATGGTCTTACAAGACAGATTGTTGAAGGTGCTATTGCAAGATGCCGTGAAGCAAGATTCTTTATCATGGATAACTGTATGAGTAAAGCAATTGCAGAACCTCGTAAGGAAGTTGGCAAATATGCTCCAAAAATTATTCAGATTCAGATTGATCCTGCTAAGATTGGTGATGTTGTCGGTCAGAGAGGCAAGACAATTAATGCCATAATTGAAGAAACAGGCGTTAAGATTGATATAACAGATGATGGTGCGGTATCTGTATGCGGAACTGACAAAGAAGCGATGGATAAGGCAGTTAAATATATCCAGACCATTGTTACTGATTACGAAGAAGGACTTGTCCTTGAAGGTAAAGTAATAAGCATTAAAGAGTTTGGTGCCTTTGTTGAGTTTGCCCCTGGCAAAGAGGGAATGATTCATATTTCCAAAGTAAGCAAAGATAGAATTGAACATGTTGAAGATGTCCTTACACTTGGCGATGTTGTTAAGTGTGTATGTCTTGGAAAAGATAAGATGGGACGATACAGCTTTAGTATTAAAGATTTAAAACCTGAAGATAAATAGGAGGTTTTTATGTCAGGACATTCAAAATTTGCAAATATTAAGCATAAAAAAGAAAAAAATGATGCTGCCAAGGGTAAGATTTTTACCCGTCTTGGTAAAGAATTGATGGTTGCTGTTAAGGAGGGCGGACCTGATCCTAACAATAACAGTAAGTTAAGAGATGTAATTGCAAAAGCTAAATCAAACAATATGCCTAACGATACTATCGACAGAAGTATCAAAAAGGCTGCGGGAGACGCCAATGCTGCTAACTTTACTGCAATTACATATGAAGGATACGGACCTAATGGTACAGCAATTATCGTAGAAACATTAACAGATAACAAGAACCGTACTGCTTCTAATGTGAGAAATGCTTTTACAAAGGGTGGCGGTAATGTCGGTACTCCGGGATGTGTTTCTTTTATGTTTGATACAAAGGGACAGATTCTCATCAATAAAGAAGAGTGCAACATGGATTCTGACGAACTTATGATGTTAGCACTTGACGCAGGTGCCGATGATTTTAATGATGAAGATGAAGATGCTTTTGAGATTCTTACTAACCCTGATGACTGCGGTACTGTAAGAGAAGCTTTGGAAAAAGCAGGCCTTAAACTTGATCAGGCTGAAGTAACCATGATTCCTCAGACATGGGTAGAACTTACAGACCCGGCTGATATTAAGCAGATGAACCGTATTCTTGATCTTCTTGATGATGATGATGATGTTCAGGCCGTGTACCATAACTGGGATATGCCTGATGAGGAATAATCTTGAGAGTTGAAGAATTTAAAATGGAACGGGAGAACCTCGTTAAAGCGGGAGATATAGTAAACATAACAGAAGGAGTTCTTCCTTCAAGCTGGTATTACACAATAGAGCCTGCGGTTGCGATGTCGAGAAATTATAAATTTCCTGAAAGAATAAAATCAAAAAGTGGAACCGTAATTGGAATTGACAGGACTGACAGAGGTTTTTTCGTAAAAGTAGAATTTAACGAATAGAAATTCATTTTATAAAAAGAGAGTTCACAGTGTGGACTCTCTTTTTAATAACTCAACATTAATTATACTGATTACCGGAACTGTTTTCTTATTAATTTTACCTATAAGCACATTAATAACAGTATCACAGATTTCCTTCGACTTAATATCTACGGATGTAAGCTGTGGTTTTACAAGGCTGCATATCTCTGAGTCGCCTACGCAAAGAATTTCAATATCTTCCGGTATTTTATAATTTTTCTTTTGTAATATAATTGAAGCATAAGCTGCCAGTTTTTCGCTTTTGCACAGTACAACATCAGGAAGCTTTTCTTTATCTATAAGGGTATTGATATATTTCTCAACATATGACATATCACGGCACAACTGAGTAAAATCGGGGTCTGCGTCCATACCTGCAAAATCGTAAGCATTATGAAGTCCTGTAAGTATATTTTTTACACCAAAAGACATTCTTTCAAATAAGAAGAGTATTTTCTTTTTCTCTTTTCTGATATATTCTTTAGCTATATTTTCAATAAATGAAGATATATTGTTATTAACATAACACAGATTTACATTATCCACATTATCAAAATACCCGTTAATTATTACCGACGGTATGGTTATTTCTTTAAGCAGGTTGATATTTTCTTCAATGGAATATGTAAGGAAATCGTGTCCATCAATTATTATTCCTGAAAAATTTTCACTTAAATAACGTTCGAGCATATTTTTTTTTGCAGTTTCATCCTGATTACAGCAGGCGATAGCAGTTTTGTATCCGCTTTTGTATAATGAATCGCTTAAATAGGTGATTTTATCTGCCATATCACCACTGTCTGTACCTGAACACATATAAACAATCGTATTATTGGTATGCCTGCTGTAATCGCTCTTTTTAATAAAATTATTATCTTCGATAATCTTTTGGACTCTGTCCCTTGTAGATTTACTGACTTTTTTATCATTATTGATTACTCTTGAAACGGTAGCGATTGATACGCCGGCTTTGTCTGCAATGTCATATATATTCACATCAATCTCTCCTTGTTTTACTAAGTCTTACATTATTATGTTTTATTCCTACAAAAAAAGCAAGAAAATATATATTTATTATGGTCATTTTTGTAAAAAAGTGTTAATATTAACTTCGGTTATACCGATAAAAAATACATAAGTATAATTATGTACATTTGGAGGTTTTTAATGAAATTTCTTAATCTTATAAAAAAACACTGGAAAGCGTCATCAGCACTCGTTGCTATAGTAATTCTAACCGTTATATTTGTAGTAATTGTTAAGGCAAGTACGGTACAGCTTACAGTTAATCTTGCAAGTATTAATTTCACAGAAGGTCAGAATTCACAGGCAATTACAGCCAGTGTAGCTTTAAATCTTGACAATGATGCCGGAATCGTAGGATGGAACTGGTCCATGAATGATCCGGAAGTTGCAACGGTAAGTAATAATGAAGGAGCCGGTATGGTATATTCCAAAGGAGCCGGAAAGACTAACCTTGTTGTTAAGTATTCATTAACGGATGGAACAAGCGCAAGTAAATCTGTTCCCGTCACAGTTCCTCTTGTTGTTAATTACAGTTCCATAAACGGTATACTTACAGCCGGAGCATATGGAACCGTTACATGTAATGCTGCATCTACCAAGAATGTAGAATGGTCTTCATCTAACAGCAGCGTTGTATCTGTTGCAAAAGATGTGGGACAGTCTCCTAACGGAGGGGTAGCTACAATTACGGCAGTAAGCGGAGGAACCGCTACAATAACAGCTTCCATACCTTCTGATTCTTTATCTTACAGTTTTCAGATAACAGTAGGCGTATCTATTATTGATGATGAAATCACTGTTAATCAGAATGAATCAAAAACAATTGCCACAAACAGCAATTCAGCTTCTGATGTATACTGGTGGACAGACGATCCGGAAGTTGCAACAGTAAGCAATGGTATTGTACAGGGTATATATGCCGGTACGACAACAGTACATGCAAGCTGTAAAGAGGGTGATTATTCAGGTAATGCAGGTGATTCTATTACGGTAAAGGTACCTTATGTTGTAAATTCACCAAACACAACAGTTCTTGTGGGTGATAAGTTATCTTTTACAACATCTGCCAAACCATCTGAGGTTAATTATGCTTCAAGCAATAATAATATAATATATTATGACCAGACAACAGGTATGTTCAATGCCGTAGGAACAGGAACAGCCGATATTTCCGTTACATGGCGTGGCGATACAAGAACGGTTACCGTAAGCGTCATTGATGGTATCTCTCTTTCCACATCAGAGATTTCACTTAACATTGGTGATTCCCAGAAAGTAACAGCTACAGTTACCAATACAACAACCCCTGTACATTGGTCAATCGCAGATCCTGCTGTTGCATCTTTCAATGTTGAAGATGACGGACTTACAGTAACAGTTACGGCATTGTCACAGGGCAACACAGGATATACAACATTAATTGCATCCCAGGAAATTAACGGTGTCGTCAAGACATATTCCTGCCGTGTCAATGTACTTAATCCTGTAAACAGTCTGGCACTTTTGTATAATGGTGCCCAGATTACCAAAGAAATTTCTATTGAAAAAGGCAATAGTATATATATCACCGCATTTTTAAACCTTGGTGAGTCAACAGTTCCTGATAATACCAAACTCAGCTGGGTATCATCGGACAACGGAATCATTTCAGTAACTCCTGCTACAACAGAAGGACAGCAGCAGTTAGCTGAAATCAAGGCAGTATCAGGCGGTAAGGCAACCGTAACAGTCGTATCCGATGACGGTTTGTTTATTGCAACTGCTGATTTCTATGTAACAGAAGGTGTTACAGGAATCTATCTTGACAAAGAAAGTGTTACTGCACAGATGTCTTTGGAAAAGTATCAGTTAAAAGCAACTATAACTCCTGAGACGGATGGTGTTGATAATACTGTTATATGGTCCTCTCTTAATCCTGCGGTTGTTACCGTTGATCAGAACGGACTTGTAACATTTGTGGGTCCGGGTGAGACTTATGTAAGTGCGACATCTGCAGCCGACACAAGCAAGGTTGCTTATTGTAATTTCATAATTACCCAGCAGGTAGAGGGTGTAAGTATGGATTTTAAGTCAATTACAATGAATGTTGGTGATGAAAACAGACTTACTTATGTGATTACACCTGACAATGCATCTAATAAAAATGTTACTTTTTCTTCATCTAATGAAAATGTTGTTAAAGTTGATAATACAGGGATGGTTACAGCTGTTTCAAGCGGCAGCGCAACCGTAATTATACAGACCGAAGACGGCGGTTATATTGATATGACAAATATTACCGTTTTACAGCCGGTAAAAGAAATTGTTCTTTCACAGACCGAAATGACCGTAAAGAAAGGTACAATATTCTGGCTGAATGCAACTGTACTTCCTGAAACTTCCGATAATAAGAAGATTACATGGAATACTTCCGATAAATCACTTGCCACAGTTGATCCTGACGGAAAGGTAACAACGTTAGCCGTAGGAACTGTTACAATCTCTTGCGTAAGTGAGGACACCGGTGTTGTTGCATATTGTGTTGTTGAAATTACAGAGCCGGTTACAGGGCTTACGTTAAATTCTTACCATGAAGAAATTGTAAAAGGAACAAGATTCGTTATTGTACCTACAGTTCTTCCTGTTGAAGCACCGGATAAGAGAGTGACTTATGTATCAAGTGATCCTGAAATTGCATCAGTTGATGAAAATGGTGTTGTTACAGGTCTAAAGGGCGGAAGCTGTGAGATTATTGTAACAACCGTTGAAAGTTCACTTAAAGCAACCTGTACAATACAGGTAAAAGAATATGTATCTTCCATTGAGATACACAATGCAAAAGAGATTATGAATATCGGTGATACATTGCAGCTCAGTGCAGATGTACAGACAGAAAGTGCATCTAACAGAAAGGTAATCTGGTCAACAAGCAATTCAGGTATTGCAACTGTAGACCAAAGCGGTAAAGTAACAGGCATTGCTCCGGGAACTGTAGTTATTACAGCACTTGCAGCTGACGGAAGCGGGGTAAGTGCTTCAGTTGCAATAAGGGTTATCAATCCTGTAACTTCTATTACATTAAGTGAAGGTAAAATAACCATATATGTCGGTGATACACATAATATAGTAGCAACAATCCATCCTGAGAATGCGTCTATCAAGGGAATTGAGTGGACATCGGATGACCCAACAATAGCAAAAGTATATTCAGACGGTGATGTTGTTGGTGTAGCACCCGGAAGAACAATTGTAAATGCCACCTCAACCGATACTAACGAGGTTGTTGCACATTGTACGGTAATTGTAAAACCTATTATAAATGCATCATCTATTTCAATTAATTCATCGGAAATTATTATGCTCAAAGGTAAGACAAGGAAACTTACTGCAAGATTATACCCGCTTAATTCCAATGAAGGAGTCAAATGGCTGTCAACAGATACATCCGTTGTACAGGTTGATGCAAACGGCAATATTGTAACAGTAGGTGCCGGTTCGTGTGATGTTGTTGCATACAGTTCTTCAGGAACTGTTGAGGATCATTGTACGATATATTCTATTGCTATGAGCCATACAGATCTTAAGATGGAACAGTATGATACATTTAACCTGTATGTAGATGGAGCTCCTAGAAAGGTGTCATGGAGAACATCTAACCCAAGGATTGCATCAGTTACACAAAATGGTGTGGTAACAGGACGTATGCCTGGAGAATGTACAATTACGGCAACAATTGACGGCAAGACTGTATCTTGTTTCGTTAAGATATATGCTGTAGATCCCGGCAAATTTATAAACCGCAGAAAATAATTCCTTAACAAAAACTTAAATATTTACCTTGTTGATTTTACATAAGTGCTATGCTATATTTAGGCTAATGTTAATTAGCAAGAGGAGATTATTATGAATGACGATTTTAATATGGAAGATGAATTAGCCAATTCAATTGCACAGATTATAGACGAAGAAACATCAGAAGCAGAAGATATGTACAGGGATAAGCTTGACAGTAAAGCCAATAAGACTGAACCTGTGGATGAAGATGACGATGATTATGAAGATGACGATAATAACAATAACAAGCGAAAGCTGTTTATAATCATAGGAGCAGTAGCAGTTTCCGTTATATTAATTGTGACAGCAATTGTATTTTTACTCAAATCCGCTGTTAATAAGAGTAAGAACAATTACGGATATTACCAGAACCTCGCATACGAGGCGAAAGATACCGATAAAGATTATGACAAAGCAGTAGAATATTTTAATAAAGCTTTGAAATATAAAGATACTCTTTTGAAGAATGAAAATGTTACGGTAGACGGTAAATCTGTTAAATCATCGGAAATTCTTGTAAAAGATATGCTTAATCTCAGGGATTGTTATGATAAATTAGGCAAGACAGATGAAGAAATTACAATCCTTAATGAAGCACTTACTTATGACAGTGTTAATACCAATGTTATATATTATCTTATTCAATTGTACGGAGATAACAAGAATTACAAATCTATGTCAGAACTTTACGATACAGTAAGTGCCGATGAGAATGTAACTAAAGATGTATTAAGCCTTTTTAAGAATTATGCATGTCAGGATCCTGTTATCACACCTGCCGAAGGTGATTATTCAAAGAGTCAGACAGTAGGTTTTTTGCAGGTTAACGGATGTAAGATTTACTATACAATGGATGGCAGTGACCCTGTTAAAAATGGAAGTCTTTATACTCAGGATATTACCCTTGATAAAGAAGGAACTTATGAATTTAAGTATTATATGACTAATGAATACGGATTTAAGTCCGATATTTTTACTACAAAATATACAATTACATTTAAGGCACCTGACGGACCTAAGATAACTCCTGCAAGTGGTTCTTATTCAACATCATCCGAGCAACGTATAGTTGTTGGAAATATTCCTACCGGTGCTAAGGCATATTATGAAATATCCCATGATGGAGCCGTTACACCTACAACAGACAGTACAGAGTATACTGAACCTGTTGTTATGCCTGAGGGAAGTTTTTTCTTCTCTGTTATTATTATTGATGAAAACGGTCTATCAAGTAATGTTGTTACTAACACATACACTTTGAAGAAAGTTGATAAATTTGATTCAAGTGCGGCTGAACAGCTGATATGGTCTACACTAATTAAGAACAAAGTAATTAATGATAACCATAAGACAGAAGAAGATGGGCTTTTTGAAATGACATATAATTCCAACCATATTGAAGGAAGCCGTTTAACGCATGACCAGACCCGCTACATTTTTGAAACCAATACCATCGGTATAACGGGCGAAGCGGTTAATGTAGATGATGTTATTGAAACAGCCAATCATTTCCGCTGCATTGATTTTATTATTGAACACGCAAAAAGCGCGTTTACAGAAAAAATGATAAAAGAGCTGCATTTAATGCTGAAAACAGGCACCAGTGATGCGCGGCAGGAGTGGTTTGCCGTCGGTGCCTACAAAAAAATGCCTAACGAGGTAGGTGGCATGGCAACGGTGCTGCCGGAAGATGTTGCTGCTGAAATGCATGCGCTTTTGACGGCGTACAATACTAAAAAGTTAAAAACGCTGAACGATATTTTGGATTTTCATGTGCGCTTTGAAAGAATACATCCGTTTCAGGACGGCAACGGCCGCGTCGGCAGGCTGATTATGTTTAAGGAATGTTTAAAATACGGCATTGTTCCGTTTATCATTGAAGATAATTTAAAAATGTTTTATTACCGTGGTTTAAAGGAATGGGGCAGGGAAAAAGGTTATCTTACCGATACATGCCTTACCGCGCAGGACAGGTATAAAGCCTATCTTGATTATTTCAGAATTAAATATTGATTTTAGCGGCAAATACAAAACGGCAGCTAGGTTTGAGCCTTACTGCCGTTTTTGTGTGTTAGTACTTATTAAGCTGTCAGTTTTTCAAATACGGAAACTATGTGTTTGGGCTGCTGCGGTTTAAGCGTCGGTAAAAAATTCTGCCCGGCAGGATTAACGCCTGCGGCGGCGAATTTAATTAGTATAGCAAATTAAAGGAGGATAGCCATGCGTAAATTTATTAAAGACTATCTGGCAAAAGAGTACGATAACTATGTGAAGGATTTGGAAGCGCTGACCAATATCGACAGCGGCAACGGCGATTTGGAAGGCACGGAAGCCGCCAATAAATTTGTAGCCGCCAAAATGCAGGCACTTGGTGCGGAAACCGAGTTCCGCTACAACGACCGCGGCTGCCATTTAATTTCGCGCCTTAAGGGCAAGGGCACGCAGACGGTGCTTTTGGTTGCGCATGTTGATACCGTGTTTAAACGCGGCGAAGCTGCCAAACGCCCCTTCCGCGTGGATGAAAACGGCTTTGCCTGGGGCCCGGGCGTAGGCGACGACAAAGCAACGGTTATGGAAGTTATTTACGGCCTTGCGGCTTTAAAAGAAGCAGGCTTTGACGATTATAAAGAAATTATTTATTACACCAACGCCGAAGAAGAAGGCGGCAGCCCGACTGCCGAAGGCATTGTGGCAGAGCTTTCGCAGCAGGCAGATTTTGCCGTTATTATGGACGTTGCGCGCCCGAACTGGGGCATTGTAACCCAGCGTAAAGGCAACGCTAAATATAAAATTACCGTTACCGGCAAAGGCGGGCATCATGGCAACGCTTCGCAGTGCTGCGCCAACGCCATTCATCAGCTGGCTTATACTATTACCGAGCTGCACAAGCTGGCAAGCCCCATGCCCGGAAAACCGGAAGATTTTACCGCCAAAGCATTGGAGGCACGCGGAATTGTGGACAGCGGCCAGTTCATTCCGCCTAATACTGTTAACGTGGGTGTTATCGGCAGCACCAACGATAAAATCAGCGTTATCCCCGGCGACGCTTACTGCGAAGTAAACGTGCGCTGCTTTGAAGTGGCTGAGCAAAAACGTTTGGACGCCGCCATTAAAGCACTGGCAGATAAAATCGTTATCGACGGCACCAAGGTAGAAGTTACCGGCGGCATTGTAACCGGCCCGATGGAAAAAACTCCTGCCGTGCAGAAAATGATTGATGTGTACAGCAGCGTTGTTGCCGAAGAATTCGGCGGCAAAGTGAACGAATGGGTAGCAGGCGGCTTAACGGACGGCAACCGCACAGCTAAATTCATTCCGACTTTGGACGCTTTGGGCGTAGAAAACTACGACGAGCATACAGACCACGAATCGGTAGACTTAAAAACCGCCGTACCGCGCACTGCGGCGTTTGCCATTACCCTGGCGGAACTTTTAAAAACCGGCGTTAAATAAGCCTGTATAATTTTAAAACAGCAATAAAAAACGAGGTTAAGCGTCAGGCTTAGCCTCGTTTTAACATATAACCGTTTTGTGCGGCATATTAAGTTTTAATTTTTGTTTGACGCTATTTCCACAATTTTTTCGGCGGCTTCTTTTACAAGTACGCCGATGGATTTATTTTCCACGCCGATAAATTCAAAATGGCTTTGCGATACCG
>ERZ779865.1949-NODE-1949-length-13949-cov-11.205916_pt1 | contig 13949 bp, 16 predicted proteins | sample MGYA00433088_ERZ779865 | MGnify/ENA primary metagenome ERZ779865 (study PRJEB29588, sample SAMEA2151703) | human gut metagenome | biome: human gut; feature: human-associated habitat; material: faeces | place: Denmark | collected 2008/2010 ... | reverse complement strand
ATATCACGAAACACGAAAAGAGGTTTACACCATGACCACCCCAAACGATTCCCTGGACTTCTACCCCACGCCGGACAGTCTGGCCTTTGATATGGTTTTCTCCCTGCGGGAAGTAAAATCCGGGTTCACCACCTACCCGAAACCCATCCTTGAACCGTCCGCCGGTGATGGAGCGCTTGCGCGTCAGGTCCACGCTTTGGCGTTCAACGTCCACCACGACTATAAAACCGGCGAGGTTGACCGCTACGACAAGGAAAAGGCACGAAGCGCAGAGCTTGACTGCATCGAGCTTTCCAGCGACTTCCGCGCCGTGCTGAAGAAAGACGGTTTTCGGGTGGTGCATGATAACTTTCTGACCTTCCGCCCCACCACGAAATACGCCGCAATCGTCATGAATCCGCCTTTCTCCGCTGGTGCCGCGCACCTACTCAAAGCGCTGGACGTCATGCAGGACGGCGGCAAAATCCGCTGCCTGCTCAACGCCGAAACCCTGCGCAACCCCTGCACCAACGAACGGAAAGAGCTGGCCGCAAAGCTGGAAGAGCTGCACGCCACGGTAAAATACATCCCGGATGCTTTCAAGAATGCCCGCCGCGCCGCCCGCGTGGAGCGGATTCGACGCGATGAGCGCCGCCGTGGCCACAGCCGCCATGACGGAAGCCTTCGCGCTGGCGGCGGCGGTCTCGGCCTTCGTATTGGCCATTTCCTGCTTGTGATTCGTTTTCCCCAGCGCCTGGACGATGCCCAGATTGGAGATCATCTTCTCCATGACGTTCTGAATGAGCGTCTTCAGGAGCTGTTTCCCCAGATCCTGCATGGTCTTCGAGAAGCTCTGGCCATAGACGATGCACTGTGACAGACCGGAAGCCAGGCCTTCTCGGAGCTGCACCGCCATATTGGTGAGCGTGGTCTGCATGTATTCGCCCCAGGTGACGGACTGCAGCATGAGCTCCTCATACCAGGCGCGGCGCTGTTCCGCCAGCATCTGCTCGCTGGCGAGGATATTCGCATAGGACTGCCCGGTGAGCTCATCCTTTTCCGCAAGCGCCTGCGCGAAGGCTTCCGAATCCGTCTGCTGATTCGCCAGTTTCAGCGCCAGATTGGCATTCTCCAGCGCCGCTTCCCGGGAATACATCTCATTCACCGCGGAAGCATGGATATTCTTTATGCTGGCCGCCGCCTGCTGTTCGATGCCGACGCGGGCGTCAGCCGCTTCCTGCGCTGCGGCAATGGCGGCCGCTTTTTCTTTCTCATAATTGGCGGTGATCGCGTCGGACTGCGCCTGCAGGCGTTCCATCTCCGCCGCGGCGCCTTCGCCGGCGGTTCCGGCGCTCATCTTCGCCGACAGGCTGGCGATCTTTTCCTGATTGGCAGCCAGCTTCTGCTGCATGGCCAGCGTCGCTTCACCGGTCTCTCCGTATTTTGCCGCTTCCTCATTACATTCTTCCTGGTAGTCCCGGAATTTTCTCAGTTCTTCCCCAACGGAAGCCGCTTTTTCCTGTGCTTCTTCCAGGATGCGGGCATAGGCGTTCACCGGCCCCGTATCGGCAATGGTGCGAATCTTCGCTTCGATCTCTGCCGTTTGATTCCTTCCGCGAGCCCCGCCTTCATAGGCCGACAGGATGGCCCCGCCGATCTTTGACAATACATTGTCCCGAAGCGGAATAACGGCCTCTGGCCCTGCCTCTCCGACTACCGCCGGCGTTCCCTTTTTCAGCTGCCCGCCGTTGGCGAGAGGGACGAGACCGCCTACAAGACCGCCCCGCGCCATAAATACGCCGCCCTGTGCATATCCCTGTCCCTGGCTGACGGACACGTTCACGCTCCCGCCGCCGAAAAGGCCGGTGAAACGGTTCCACGCGTCGGAGACCGTCCTGATAGCGCTGCCGATGGTATTCTCTATCCACTCCGCCGCGGTCCGGCACGCCTGCTGCAGCGCCGCGAGCCCGTTTACCGCCGCTTCCCGGATGTCGTCCCAGTTGGCGATGACCACCGAGATGGCCGCCGTGATGAGGGACAGCGCGAGAAGCACCGGATTCGCCGCGCACGCCGCGCGAAAGGCCAGAGCCGCCAGCCTGGCCGCCGCCATGCTTTCTTTGACGATATCCACTGCCGTCTTCGTCGCCTGCCATACTTTCACGGTTCCGGCAACGGAACCGATGACGACGATCAGATTTTTGACGGCGGTCTCGTTATTTTCCACCCATTCTTTCACCGCGGAGAATGTTGAGACGACAGCCTGCGCCATGGCTCCCGCAGCTGGGCTTACCTGCGCCAGTTCCGCCGCGACGGCATTCCCCACGCCGATCTCTCTCGCCGCGTCCCGGATCGACGTCATGTGCGCCTTGAATCCCGACGCCAGTTCTCCCACGGAGGCGAGCAGCCCCGGCACGTCGAAAGCCATGGAGAGGATATCGCCGATTGCGGCCATGCTGTTTGTCACGGATTCCTGAATATTGGAAAACTGCCCCGTCATGGTATCCGCCATGGACGAGGCCGCCCCGGCGGTCCTGTCCTGCATGGCCGCGAAAAGCGTATCCATGGCCTCCCGGGTCAGCTCTCCCTTTGATGCCATATCCTGCAGAGCCGCCACGGGGAGCCCCATTTTCTGAGATAGGAGATCCCACGCGGGGAGCCCCGCTTCCGTGAGCTGCATCATCTCTTCCGCGGAGATCTTGCCTTTCATCTGCATCTGCGTCAGGGCGATATTGACGGAATTCAGCTTGTCCGCCGTCATGCCGTATGCGGAGCCCGCGTCGACGATGGTGCGCATCTTCGCGGCTGCCGTCTCCGCATTCTCCCCGATATTGACCCACGCCCGGGCCATGGGAAGCAGCTCATTCGTATCGTAGGCCGACGCTTCGCCGATGTCCTGCATCGTTTTGACGAGCTGTTCCGCTCCGGTCTCTCCCAGAGAAAAGGCCAGCCCCTTTTTCAGCAGCTCCATATCCGCGGCGGCTTTCAGGGCGGCAACGCCGAAATTGGCGACGGCGGTCACGCCGAAGGCCGCCGCCGCTGTCCGCTTCAGGCTGCCGATCACCTCGGATAATCCGCCGAAGCCCTTCTCCGCGCTCTTCGCGGATCTCTCCAGCCGCTTCATGCCGGATTCGCCCGCGTCGGAAAGAGACTTTACCGACGCTTTCGCCCGGTCGGCGGCTGCCGCCATATCGCGGAGCCCCGCCCCGGATACGCGCTGCCTCTCCAGATCCTGCAGAGACTTCTTCACGGAAGCCACGCCGGATCTCACGCCGGAATACTCCAGCTGAATGGAGACGCTGACGCTATGGGCCTTTCCCGCCATGGTTCCTCCTTTCCTCCGCCTCTGCGGAAATCTTCAAAAAACGGGCCTTATCTGCCGCGCTGATCTCTTCGTGAGTAAAATCACCAGGGACGAGCTTTCTCGCCGTCACGGGCCGTTTCGGCCTGCTGTATCCCGCGTTGATGACGGGAGCCGTCACGAAAGACGCCGTGAAAATGCGGCGCGTTTTCATCCGGTCCCGGTAGCCCTCCATGCGCCGGGCAATCTCCCACGGCGTCGACCGGGCGATCTCTTCCCCCGACATAGCGAGCGCGCCATAGCAGACGGGAAGGACGGCGGCGATGTAGTCCTTTATGCTTTCAATGCGCGGCGCTTCGTCTCCCGCGCCGCTTCCCCGTTTTTTCCTTCCTCCTCCGCGTCCATGCCGGCGTCTTTCAGCATGTTGGCGGATATCTCCGGCCCCATGATCCCGGAAGCGCCCATGACGGCCATGACCAGCTGCACGAGCCCGGGGATCCCGCGTTCCCTGAGGTAATCCATGACGAGCGCCGCCGCATCGTCACGCCGGATCTTCCCGTCGCACCCCTTAAGCGCGATCCATACGGCGTCGGTCAGATGGGAAAGGCTGGGCTGCCCCTGCCCGATGGTGTCCACAAATCCCAGAAAAGAAAGGCCCGTGCGGGATTCCAACTCTTCCAGACCGGACAGCGTAAAGCGGAGCGGACATTCCCGCCCCGCCATGGTCTCCGTCACGATCCTGTCGATTCTGCTGTATCTCATGCGCCCGCCCCCGGTTCGCCGACGACTTCATCGACAGAGCTCAGGCCCGTATAGAATTTCGGGGCCCCAATCCCCGCAAGCGTGACGGAAAAGGTCGCCATATCATCATGAGGCGTCTCATCGGAGAGCTCAGTGATGCTGTACCAGTTGCGATCCGCCGTGCCGTCGGCGGCATAGCGGCAGATATCCACCGACTCGCCCTTGATGAAGGCGTCTTTCAGAGCGGCATATCCTTCGTCGCCGTTGCAAATGATACCTTCCAGAGACAGTTCCGTCGCCTTGAGACCTGCTTCTGTCTCGCCCCAGCCGTTGGAATTCTTGTCGCTCGCGTCGATATCGTCGGCGCTCATGTCCAGATTGGCCGTCGTCTGTCCGCCGATGAGCGTCCACTTCGGTGCGTCTTCCGTCGCGCTTTCTCCGTAATTGAGGTACAGCAGGACTTCCTTGCCCATCAGCTTCCTGTCGACGACAGCGCGTTTTGCTCTTTCTTTTGCCATTGCTTTGTCCTTTCTCAGATAAATGAATCCACTTCACACAAAATGACGGCGCCTGCCGCTTCCGTGCTTCTGCCTGGAGGCGCGCCGAAAAGGATCTTCGTCACGCGCACGTCCTGCGCCGCTCCTCCGAGGTCGTCCCCGTCCAGCGCGTCCCGCGCCCGGAGCGACAGTTCTTCCGTGTCCAGAGAGCCGTCCGGGACGATGAGGACGACGGAAAAAGAAAAGGACGCCGTCTTGCATCCCTTGTATTTCTCCGTGAAGGTGATCTCGTCGGCAGAGACCGTCCCCGTCGGAACGGCGGGCATCGCCGCGCCGCGGATTTCTTCCTTCCAGGAGAGCTCCGGGACGGCCTCTTCCAGCACGCCGGCGAGCCGTTCCCTGATCTCCGTTAGGATCTTCACGCTCTCCGTATCGTGATCGTCTGCGCCCATGCGCCGCGTTCCTCCGTATCGTCTGTAAAATCCGCCTTTGTCAGGCGCTTCTCGATCGCCTCCGCTTCCGAGGCGTAGAGTTTGTATTTCCGTTCGTAAATATCGTCCTGCCTGCCGTCGAGCTGCACCGTCGCATCCGTACCAACGAGAGCGAGGCAGCATTCCCGGCAGGCAATAACCGCTGCCAGCCGTTTCGTGAGCGGCGTCACGGCAGGGCTTTCCGCGCCGAAAGAAGCGGCCAGGCGGGATACATATTCATTCCCCGCCGTGAGCTCTTCTTCCCGCACCCGCCCCGTGAGCACCGCGTCGGTGATGTCGGCGGCTTCCGCAAAGATCGTCATAGCTTCATCCTTTCCGCCAGCGCCTCGAAGCGGGACACGATCACCGGCTCTTCCGCGTCCAGCGCTTCATAGATATAAGGGTCTTTCTTTGTTCCGGGGTGCTTCACCCGGCGGGCAAAGACAAACCGCCCGCCGTCCGTCCACCGAAGCGCCTTTTTCCGCCTCGGCTCGATGACGTGAGGCTTTGTTCCCTCGTGAAGGTACACACCGTAATCCAGGGCCGTATATACTGTCCCGGATAAAGTCTGCCCCTTTCGTGCCTCCGCCGTGCGGATGCTCCGTTCTGCCAGACCCGTACGCGTAGTGAATCGATGTTCCGCTCTCGCCCGCTCCTGCACGTCCCGCAAAGAGACTGCCAGCGCTTCGGAAGCCTCTTTCATGAAACTCCCGCGCAGAGACTCCAGATCGGACAGCACGGCCGACACACCGCGAATATGTATCTTCATGTTCCCGCCGTATAGGTGCCCGTGATCGCTGCGGTAGAGCTGTCGGAAAGGTGCGCCGTGCCGGTGATCGCAGTGCCATTGATGTTAAGTTCAATGGACGTGATCTTTGCACCCGCCGGTCCTGTCGCCCCGGTTTCCCCTGTCTCCCCCTTAGCGCCAGCAGCTCCCTGCGCTCCCGCCGCCCCTTTGATTCCGGTGAAGGCGAAAGCAAAAGTACGTTCCTGCTCCGTGCCGCCCAGAGTGACAGTGCATTTCGGAGTGCTTGAGGTGGTATTATCTACAGTTGCCGTCGCACTGGAAATAGTTGCCGCAGCGCCGGCCGGGCCGGTTGCGCCGGTATCGCCTTTGTCTCCCTTAGGCCCCTGCGCTCCGGGAGCCCCGGCCAGCTCCCCGCTTCTGAATGCGGCGAGAAGTTTCCTGATCCCTGTATAGACCATGGTCAGTCCCCCGCTTCCTGCGCCGCTTTCAGGCATACAAGAGCCTTCGGCTGCACCACCTTGTCGCCGAATACCAGGAGTCCGCGCACCGCGTCGGCAAACTGTTCCTGAAGTCTCAGAGATTCCGTTTTGAGAATCTGCTGCGCGAAGGTAATGCCCGCATTGGTGCCTGCCAGGATGTTCGTCACATCCGTTTCCACAAGCAGATTGTTGGATTTATATACAGTAAAAGCCGCCGCGCTCCCGATGCGGCCCGTGGCAAGCGTATTGGCTGCGCCTTCGGTCCCGCTCGCAATGAAACGGTCATCCTTCAGGATAAGGCCGTAGAACCAGGGCGGTACGACGGCCCAGCGGCCCGCTTCCGGCACATTGGCCTCATCGAGAGCGACAGACATTTTCACGAGGGCGTCGTAGGCGCTTTCCGGCGTGGTGAGCGCCGTCTTTGCAATCTGATTTCCCGCTTCCTTTGCGTGCTTTGCAATAAAGCTGTCCACGGTGTCGCGAAGCTTATAAGACGCGCGTTCCATGGAGCGGTCCATGAGAGCGATATTCGCCTGCGCCGCGTCAATGTCCTCCACCTTGAACGCCCAGTATTTCTGCTGATCGATGTGAAGTTCCGTGTCTGTGCCGCTTACGTCTTCATACGCGATAGGCGTGCCCTTCACATAATCCTTCACGGTGATGTCCCCGATCTGGTTAATCTTCACCGTATCGCCGTAATTTCTGATCTCCCCTTCGTGATCTCTGTTCACCAGATTCCCGAGTACCAGGTTCTTGTCCAGGTGCGCAAGAAGTCTTGCGCTCCAGAGAGTGGGAATAAAGTTGGTTGCCGCCATTTATATCATCCTTTCATCTTAGAAATTTCATCCCAATTGGCGTTGATCTCCTCCGCCGTCATCGTCTTGAGGTCATCCAGCGTATACTTGCCGCCGCTTCCGCCTTTACCGCCGCCGGAGCCTGCCCCGCCGCTTGCGGTATTCTTCACGGCCCACGGATTCTCCGCAAGCCACGCCTTTACCCCTTCGTCAATAGAGAGTTCCTTATCGCCGTTCTTGAATACAAGGCTGTCGTCATCTTTTGCGATGATGCTGTCTGCTACGAGCTTGACCATTGATTCAGGGTTGAGCGCATTCCCTTTCGCAAGGGCTGCCTGTACCGCTGCCGTTCTCGCCGTGGCCAGGCGCTTATCCCTCTCCGCTTTCGCCTTCGTCTCGCTGGCCGTATATTTCTCTGTCAGATCCTTGATCTGATTCTGCATGTCCGCGATCTGAGAACCCAGCGTTTCCGGATTTCCCGCCTGCCGAAGAGCTTTCAGCGTTTCCGACAGATTCTTCAACGCATCGTCATTGTCCTCCCCGCGAAGGCCCAGTGCGTCCAGCACCTTGTTCTTCGCCACGCGGCTGGCTGCCGCCTCATTCCGCGCCGCGCTGATCGCGTCCTGCAGATCAGCCACCATGGCCCCGCCGTTCTCTACTTTTCCGAGCGCCTCATAAATCTGCTGCAATGTATACGACATAAAAATACCTCCTCTGCCGCCAGGGCAATAAAAAAACACCGTTCTTTTACGTCTGCGGACCGCGCCAGGCGGCGAAAAGACAAATATATATATTTCACCAATACAAAACCGCCCAACACTCGTTGAGCGGTTCATTGAACAACTTCTATAACATCTTCTTTTTTTATCGTTTCTGTTGGGAAATCTCGATTTTTATCGTACGGTTCAAGATCAATTTCATAAGCTTCCCCATCATTGTAAATCTCTACAATATAACCAATTTTCCCTGATTTCGTACGTATTTTGTCAAACATCTTCACATCCATAATACATCCTCTCCTCAATCTATATGTAAGGTTGTCAGTCTCATTTCTCCTGTCTTTTTGTCATCAATCCATGTAACCAGCACCCACGCGGTTTTCCCATTTATACCCTGTAGCCTCATTCTAACGGAATATCGCGGTCCATACCCTTTATCAGCAACTCTTTTCGCCGGATAGTTTGGCAAATTCTCGCGAATCTGCAACGCCAACTTCTCCCAATTAGAAAGGTCGTATCCAAGTGCTTCCTTAAATCCTTTTGCCTTTCCCCCATCGCCTTTCGTCGGATCAAGCGCGTATTTTGTAAACTTTGCTTCCGGCATTACGGCTTCTTCGTATCTCGGCAATATCATTATACCATTTCGAGATGCTTCCCGCAGATTAGATGGCAGCATGATCCGGCTGCTCTGCTTTACGCCGCTCTGCCAGCCTCTCGCATGCTTCCGCCAGTCGCCGTCTTCGGCGTATTCTTTCGCGCCTTTCACGCCAAGGAGTGCTTCTTTCCGGCTTTCCGTAAGGCTCTTGATGTACTTCGCCCCGCCAGCCTGCACATTGTCTTTTTCGGGCTTCCCGGCAAGTTCTGACGCGTAGACCGGGCTGTAATGGCACAGGCAGTGCGGATGAGCCGGAAGTCCCGGCGCTTTGTCTTTCGGGAAAACACCTTTCCCAAGGCCATACAGATCCGCTTCCGCGTAGAGATCGCATATATCAAAGACAGGGTGACGGCTGCTTTTCTTCCACTGAAAAGCGGCGACAGCGTCATTCCCTTCATACTGCGCCATGAAAGCATCGTAGTAGGCCCGCGCCCCTTCCGTGCGGGCGATACGCTCGGCAGCGTAACGGCTCTTTTCCTGCGCCGCCACCCACAGCGCATTGTGTACAGCTTTGTCTCCCTTTTCCAGGATAGCCGTCACGAGCTCCGCCACGGACGTACGAAAATGGTTATACGACACTCCGTCTCCCGTGAGCCTCTCATGCTGCCGGAGCACGCCGCGGAGCTGCTTCAGTATCTCTTCATATTCATCGCCAGATAGGTTCCCTTTGCTTCTCTGATAGAGCGTCATGAGCTTTTGAATGTACTGCGGGAGCTGCTGCTGCCTCACTACGCGACCTGCATGGTAGCCATCATAGAGGGCTTCCGCGGCCTGCCGGATGTTCCGGTTCCGCCGGAGCTGATCTTTCACCGTATCGGCGATGCGTTTTCTCATGTCCTCTGCCGTTCCATGGAGCTTTTCCGAAAGCGTCATCCCGCTGCCGTCCCACGGCGAGGCGAGTGACCGCAGCATCTCTTCCGCTGTAATGAGAGAGACCGCTTCTTCGGGAAGCGCGCTCTGCGCGGTTTCAAGAAGGACCGTATTTACATTGTCCGCCAGCCACTCTTCCACGCCGCACAGCCGGAATGCTTCCTTTACGGCTTCGTCCGGCGTCATTCCTTCCGCCATCAGCCGTTCCGCAGTCTCAGCCACTTCCCGGCCCTTTTCCCCATAATTCTTTGAGAACTCCCGAAGCAGACGCCGCAGCTCTTCCATCAGTCGTCACCTGTGGGGGCGGGCGGCTCATTGTAAGATGGTTCCCGCGCCTGCTTTTCCACATCCGCCATGATCTCATCATAACGTCCGGCAGGCATATCCGGAGCATAGCTTGCGAGCACTCTCCGCGCCGCTTCGATTTTCATTTCCGGCGATAGGCCGAGATCCATCAGAGCCTGCGCATTCTTCATATCCGTTTCCGTATCGGTGATGCCGAAATCCTGCGAATAGGAAACCGTATAGGTCAGATCCATATGCATCCACAGCGCCGCCATTTCCGCCATTCGCTTTTCCGCCTTCGCGCACCGCGCGGCAAATTCTGAAAGTCTCTGATTTGTCCGTTCAAATTCCCACTGGCGGGCGATGCCCGATGTCTGGTCTTTGGTATCCGAAATGAAAGACAAACTCGCCATGCGGTACATTTCCCGGATCAGGAGCTCGATCTGACTCTGGATGAGCTGCGCCGGATCGGACGGCGGCGCGATAAATCCCGGCTGGAATTTGGATACTTCCCCGTCGAAGCACAGCGCGTTATTGGTGCCCAGTGTCAAATCCTTTGCCTGTGTAGATGGGAATGTGAGAATAGGGAACGTCTGATTCCGCAGGATCTCCGTAAGCCAGCTGCAATGGTTATAGATGGCAATGGCCGCCCTGGCCTGGGGATAGAGCTCCGGCGATGGATGAATATCTCCGGCGTCCGTATCCTGCGACGGGAAAAAGATCACAGGAACGGCGCCCAGGCCATGCTCGCCATTCCCCGCTGGTTTGCCGTCTTCCGTGACGCTCCAATTGTTTTCTGTAAAGGTCACCGTCCTTCTGTGATCGCCCGCATCCGAAGACTGCCCGGAGATATCGGTAAAAGTGATTCGAAGCAGGCGGCCGTTTTTATCCATGCTGTAGTCTTCCACCCGGTCCGGCGAGATCGTGTATGCATAGGGAAAACGCCGGCTTTTCAACGTGTCTTCCAGATTTCCCGGCATATCACCGGAATGAAAATTTTCCACCACGATGAATACCGCGCCGTACAGTTTCGCTTCCAGCGCGGCGCGCTTCATGAAATCATTGATTCCCGTTCCTGCGCCGTCCACGTCTTCCGTAAATTCAGCCATCAAAGAAGAAGCCGCCCCGGACCAGTCCCTCAGCGGTTTCTTTTTGAAGATCGGATCGACGAGCGCGTTCACGATGGGCGCGAAGTAATTCAGGTAATACGAGGCCCGGCGGCGCAGGCGGTAATTCTCATCGCTCTCCCGTGGATGCCGCAGAAGATACGGCCCTTCAAATCCCCCGCTGCCGTAGTACGCGTCGTGCATGATTCTATAAAGGTCCATCAATAATCGAGCCTCCCTGCTCTTATTCCTGCTTTGGCCGGCATGAGATCTTCGCAGCCGTACCGTACCGCATCGATGGCGTGGTTGTCCTTATCCGGGTAGGCGGAAATAAACTGGCCGTCCCGGTTTCTTTCGTATTCATAACCCACAAATTCTCTATACGTATTGGGGCAGCGCCGTTTATCTATGACGATCTCATCGAGAGATTGGAGCCAGCGGATACCGTAGTCCACGCTGTCCGGGCCTTTTCTCGCCCCGTAGATTCTCACGCCCAGCTCCGCCAGTTCCCGTATGCTCTTCGGCTCCGCGCTGTCTGCCCGCACATAGCCGCTCTCCGTCATTTTCCCGCGGATCATGGCCGCTGCCCGGGAATTGGTCAGCTTCGGTTCATAAATTTCATCAAAAATGTAGAGGATCTCCCGCTTCCTGTCGTAATGCATGCACACGAAGGCGAGAGGATCCACGGCAAAGCCGAAGTCCAGGCCGTAGTGCAGCCTGTCAAAGCTTTCAATTTCTGCTGCCGTGATCGCCCGCTCCCGCACGTTCTCGAAGACCGTGCCGCCGGTGCCGGTGACCTCGCCCAGATATTCGTGCCGGTAGGCCCGTTCGTTCCGCCGCCGCAGCCGGTCGGCGTCTTCCAGAAACTGCGCGCCCAGCCAGTCCGCCGGTACGCTCCGGTAGTCGGAGTGGTGCACCAGCCTGTCCGGCTGATTGAGGAGCATTTCCTCATTCACCCAATTATTGGCGCTCTGCGGCGGGTTGTAGCTCCCAAAGCACCAGAAGACCGGCCCGCCGCGGAGGAGCGACTGATTGACGCTGCGGATCTCTTCGGGCCCGCTGAACTGATCCAGCTCTTCAAACCACACTATCCCCACGTAGCCGTGAGGCATTTTCAGGGATTTTAATTTGGATTTATCGTCTACGCCGAGGAAAAGGATCTTCTGCCCCGTGGATCTCCTCACGAATTCCATGGGATTTACGGTCTTTTTCCAGAAGGCATTGAGATGCAGCGTGTCCAGCGCCCATTCCATCTGCCGGTACACCGAATTGCGCAGGGTATTCGCCACCTTGCGGAGGATCACCGCGTTGCAGTCCCTGTGCTGCATCATGAGCAGAAGAATTTCCTGAGAAATGTAGGAAGACTTCGTGGAGCCTCGCCCGCCGCCGCAGATGTAGTACGTATGCCCGTGGGCCTTCACGTCCCGATGCACCGCTAGGAAGGGCTTTGCCACGGTGTCACTCAGCCTGATCTGTATCCGAGTCGTCAATGATCGTCACCTCCTCTCCGCTGTCCGCTTCGTCTCTCCGGAGCGCCGCGGTCTTCGCCTTCTTTTCTTCGATCTCCACATCAGAGAGCGCGAGGCCGTAGCGCTTCATAAGGCATTTCGCCGCTTCCAGCCTGTCCCGGATGGACGGCTTCTTCATCAGGCGCACCGCCTCGCTCACGCCCTCGCCCCGTCCCTCACAGACGATGATCTCTTCTTCGAGCTCTCCCCGCAGCGTCGATGTGAGCAGTTTCATGACCTCTTTCGCGTCAGCGATCTGCGCGTCTTCGATCTCTTTCAGGCGTTTTTCTATGGCGTTTCTAATATAAAGTTTTGTTAAGTTTTGCTGCCCTATAATGTTGGCATTTTTCCCCGTATATCCGGCCTTTCTGGCCGCTTCCGCAGCGTTGCCGGTCTTGATGTACGCAGCTACAAACCGCCGCTGCTTTTCCGTCAGCTTCTGCATCCATCGCCACCACCTCGCTTCGCCGACATAAAAAATCCTCCCAACAGAAAAGCCCGCATCTCTGCGAGCAATAGAAAAGCAGAACCGCCGAAACGATTCTGCTTTGGCAAGCGAGCGGATTTGAACCACTCCCACCTCTATCAAGGTATGCTCCCGCCTACACCACTACTTGCCTTTTGACGGGCGCCCGGAGTCGCACCGAGGTCTCCTCTATCAAGGCGTAATCCTTCTAATACCACTACCCGCCATGTTTATTCTCCCACATTTTAGTCACAAATTCAATCATCGCACGTTCTTTTTTCGTTGGTCGCCGCGTCCCCTGTTCGTCGTGGATATATCCCACATGGGTATGAGGACCTTTTATGTTTTTATGGGCGTGAAGCAAATTTATGCTTTTCGTCCGTTTCCCTCTGGTGTCGTAATAAGTAATTGTGTTTACCCGGTTAATACTGTCAATGGTTACATAAACTCTTCCCTTCGTCATGGTCTCCATGGGAGCTTTGACAGAGCCGGATGCATTTTGCCTTAAAAACTTTATATTGCTCACCTTCAGAACGGAATGATACTCCGTCCCGTATTTCTTCCCATTATCGCTGGTTCCGCTCGATGCTCCGCGGCCTCCCATGGTTTGCCCTCGCTTTCATGCGGGCGGTCACTTCATTGCGGATGCGAATGATCCTGCCGCCGTAATCTATGCCGTCCAGTGCTTCCCCATACAGGATAACGCATGACGGATGGAGGCGGCGGACCGCTTCCCGAAATCCCGCGCGCCATACGTCGGATGCCTCTCTGCTGCGCTTTACGCCCACAGTGGAAACGGACACTGTACCTCCCGGCTCGATACCGTCGAAACAGAAAGAAAAGGTTTCCGGCTCCGCCCATGAGAGCGTCGGGATGACAGCCATACCCGCATCCTGCATCATCTGTCCAAGCAGGCGAGACCGGTACACGTTCCAGATTTTCATCGCCCGCGGCATATCCATGTAGAGTGAAAAATCCGGCGTAAGCACACATGCGAAGCGGGACAGAATGTGAAGGTATCGTTCCGGCCTTGCCCACAGCCTCTCAAACTGATAATCATCCAGATAGAAATGCACGCCCGCAGAATGGTCCGCCCGCTTCCGGGACAGGATTTCATTAAATCCCATCAGTCGGTCCGGCTCTGTGTGGCATTTCCGCAGGATTGGCATTCCCCACCATCCCGCTGCCCGGCTCTCATCGAAAGCGTCCAGATGACAGCTTCGCGCAGTTCGTATTCCTCCATGCATCGCCGTGTGTAGCCTTCGCCCCTCTCGCCCAACAGAAAAGCCCGCATTGCTGCGAGCTCGTCTGCTTAGGAGGTGATTCAGATGAAA
>ERZ779865.1946-NODE-1946-length-13965-cov-3.087419_pt1 | contig 13965 bp, 13 predicted proteins | sample MGYA00433088_ERZ779865 | MGnify/ENA primary metagenome ERZ779865 (study PRJEB29588, sample SAMEA2151703) | human gut metagenome | biome: human gut; feature: human-associated habitat; material: faeces | place: Denmark | collected 2008/2010 ... | reverse complement strand
ATGAACGGGGTAATAAGACTATTATTATTGACCCTGTCCGAGGTCCTTTGATTAAGAAATTATTTGAAGAATATTCCACAGGGCTGTTTTCTATGGATGAGTTAGTCAAGAAATCCAAAGGTTGGGGGTTGCGGAATAAAACTACTGCTCATAACCCAATTTCAAAATCCCAATTTGCGAATATTTTGCAGAATCCATTTTACTATGGGGTAATGTATTATAACAAAGAGTATCATCCCCATTGTTATGAAAAGCTCATTTCAAAGGAACTGTTTGATAAATGCACAGAAGTTCGGACGGGAAAATTTAAACGGACTTCAAAACATACCAAAGAGCCCTACATTTTTCGGGGACTAGTTCGTTGCAAACATTGCGGCTGTTTGCTTTCGCCATACACCAAGAAGGATAAGTATGTCTATTTGCGACACACCGACCTGAAAAACTGCGAACACTGCAATAATGTCAGCGAAAAGGTTTTGTTGAAGGATGTTGAAAAATCCCTTGCATCAATCCATTTTGACGATGATTTGAAGGCGGCTCTGGCTGTTCGTTTGAAAAAACAGTATGAAGCAACTCACGGCAATACCTATTATCAATTGGAAAAGAATCGGAATGAACTCGCTGATATTGAAGAAAACCAAAAGAAACTTCTGGATTTGTTGATTGCTGGAACTGTTCCTGCCGAAGTCTATCGCAGTAAAAATGCTGAATATGAAACGGCAAAAATTGAGCTTCAAGCCAAAATTGAGAAATTGCAGACCCCAGATACCTCTGTTGAACGGGCTATTGATAAGGTGTTGAATTTCAGCCAAAATTCTTTTGCGATTTTTAAAAGTTCGCAAATTGAAGAAAAACGGCGTATTTTAAATATCGTTTTTGCGAACTTTTTTATGGATGGAAAAAATCCTGAAATATCAATGAGAAAAAACTTCAAGCTCCTATCAAAAATAGGAGCTTGTGAAGATTGGTGCACCAGAGTTGATGAATTGCTGAACTCTATTGTTGATGAAAGTATTGATATAAAAGAATGGAAAAATGAAAACTCAACGGAGGGCAGACAATGACATAACACAATGAAGATGCCTGTTATGGTGGCTTTAAATAACTGTAATACAAAAACAATTAAATGAATAACGAACTTTTAAGGAGAAAAATAATGGAAAATCTAAACACTAAAATCTTAAACAAAGGAGAAAAGAAGATGTACAAACTGATTGGTTTCCAAGTAAAGAAAGGCAACTTTACAAACAAGGACACCGGGGAGCTGGTGGAGTACGACAAAACAGAACTTTACCTTCTCACGGATGAAAAAGAGGGGGTAACCGGTTGGATGCCGGCAACAGCAAGCGCACAGAACGATACATTCAAGCTAATCGGTGCAAAAGAGCTGAAAGAAGCAATCAACAAAGAAGTTTACGTCATCACTGACCTAACCGCGAAGCCGGACGAAAACGGCAGAATGCGGCTAAACGTACAGAAACTGGTGGTGGTGTGATGTTCGGACAAGTTATCGGAACGATACTCATTATTTTCGGGGTATCATTCCTGATCGGCACAGCAATTTCGATTTTTACAGGTTTGAGAAACCGCAAGCGCGCGGCGGCGGAATCCGGCGAAAATAAGACGGAGGAAAAGAAAGATGAACGTTGACAGGAAAGGAGGAAACAGAAATGACCGAAGTTTTGAAAGAGATCATCAGCCTGCTGGTTTCCGGTATTACCGGTATCGCGACCGGGATCGGAACCGGGCTCACAAATCTGGTGGAAAGCATTTTCCTGAAAACCAGTGAAACGGGCGTGACCGGGCTGTCTACGTTCGGCGGCGTGATCGTGGTCTTTGCGGGCGTATCGCTTGCAATCGGGCTGTCGCGCTGGGTTGTAAACTGGGTTACATCGCTGGGTGCCAGCCACTAACCCAAAACACCGGAAACGGGGCAGGGGGTTCCCCTGTCCCGTTTTTCAACAAAGTGCACAAGCAACGGCGGAAGATCTTCGCATTCTGATACAGCACTATGCACAAAAATCTAAAAAGGAGAAACTATGGTAATTTTAATATTGATTGCCGCGGCATTTCTGTTATTTTTGCTGTGGCGGATCCTGAAAATCCCGAAATTCGGGAATATGACGCTTGTTACCGGTGGCGTAAAGACCGGGAAAACAACAATGTCCGTCTGGTTGGCAATCCGGCAATACTGGCGGCAGCTCCGAAAGTACCGGATTTACAATAACATCATCTTACCTATGCTGCACTGGCTGCCATTCAAAAAGTGCAAGAAAATGAAAAAGCGGGAAAAGCCGTTGTTTTATGCCAATGTTCCAATCGGCATAAAAGACTATGTACCACTGACAACCGACTTGATCACGCGCCGGAAGCGTTTCCGGTATGGCTCAGTGATCTATATGTGCGAGAGTTCCTTAGTAGCGGATTCACAATGTATCAAAGACCCGCTCATCAATGAAGAAATGCTGCTGCTGAATAAGTTGATCGCGCACGAAACAAAAGGCGGTTATCTGTTCTATGATACGCAAAGTATCGGCGACAATCACTATGCCGTGAAACGGTGCCTGTCCAGTTATTTCTATATCCACCATATGCGGAAGATTCCTTTCTTTTGCCTTGCGTGGGTGCGGGAGTTGAAATACTCGGAGGACAACACCGATGTAAATACATTTGAAACAGACCTCGAAGACACGCTTAAACTGGTTATCATTCCGAAAAAAGTATGGAAGCTGTTCGACTGCTATTGTTACAGCGCACTGACAGATCATTTGCCGGTAGTAGAAACTACCGTGCCGGTCGGAGAGGACAAGAAAGCGCGGAAGATCATCACATTCCGCAACTATAAAACGATTCCGAAGGAGTTTACAGACAATGAAACAGTTCAGGGAAAAACTTGACCGCATTTTGTGGGCGGTCATTTGGCTGCTGCCGGTGCTGGCGTACTTCATTCAGTACTACCGATCCGGCACGGCAGTATATATGATCCAATTCATTGACGAGCAATTCAGCTTTGATTTCATCAAAACGCTGATCAACAGTGCGTGGAGCAAAGGTTTTGGCGGGGAGCAACTGAAACTTGCCGGATACCTTTCCTACCTTGTGGCGGTGGAGATCGCGCACTGCCTGTTTGATGTGGTGGTATTTATTCCGCGCTTTGCGCAGACGGTTTGCAATAAAGCGATGGGGAAAGGAGAAAAGACGAAATGAAAAAAGTGCTGGCGGTCGCTCTGATTGCTGCCGCTCTGATCACGATGATAATCGTACCGGTTGGAGCGGAATTGACAAATGAGGAGCAAAGCATATATGACAGCAAACCAATTAAATGCCCGGAATGCGGTCAACAGATATGTAATACCGATGGTGACGGAAATAAAACCCCGTTAGCTTGGAGAGATATAAAAGGCTCTATCGATTATGATACAGCCGATGGCTATACACACTATTGCGACAACTGCCAAACAAATGTAACTTTTCATTTTTGGGCGTGCAAATACAGCAGTTGTCATATCTGCTTACCGACAAACCCCGGCGATGTTTGCCCAAACTGTCACGCATATCAGGTTATACCGGAAGATATACAGGAAATGATTTACGGCGCGGGCGATGCTGAGAACGCCTACTATGCCGGCACTGTATTCGGCTATGAAAAAGGAAAAGCAGCCGGGAGCGATGGCGGATATGAAGCCGGATATAATGCCGGGTATGAAGCGGGTAGGTCGGAGGGCGCCGGCTCTTCCGGCGAAAGTGGCGGTTCTGAGGGTAGCGACGCATATCAAGCCGGGCTTGCGGCTGGTCGTCAGCAAGTTTTAGATGAATTAGAAGCCACAGCGACCACAAATAAATATTATCTTGCCGGTGTCAATGCAGGATATTCCAAAGGCTATACCGAAGGTTACGAAAAAGGTCATAAAGCCGGTTATAATTCCGGATATAAAGTCGGGTACGATGAAGGCTATCAAAACGCACTAAAAAAGACTGCGGACAAGTTCCAATTCGGCGTTTTTGCTTACTGCCATTTTAACGCAATTCTCGGAATACCGGACAGCTCCGGAGCTACTCAGACATACACAATATCAGATATAAATATGAGTTTCGGTTATGGATATGTGTATTGCAGTAAACAGACTGTCACGCAAATCAATAATGCCATAAAATCAGCTACCGGTAAGGCTCCCGAATATGACTTAGCCGGACTCGATTGGGTCAAGATTGAGTGCGTTTTTGACAGCTCCTTTGATTTTCGAAGTCAACCGCTATATATCACTGGAGATTCGGACATACAGGACCTAACAGTTTACAGTGTTTCCGGAGATGTCGCAAGTTGCGGATATGAATACAATTCTTCCGGCGCGTTTTCTCAATTCAAATTGCCGGATAGTTGGAACGGACCTTTTCACTGCAAAAAGGCAGTGCTATATATCGGCAGACCGGTTGACCTTTTGCAGGCATTCTCGCTTTACAGTCCGTCCGGACAATTTTTCACCGGCTATGATGTCGGATATGCGGATGGCGCAAAAGAAACAGCAGAGGACGCACGGCAAGAGGGATACAAAAGCGGATATACAAACGGCGTTATCGACGGCAAAAAAGAGGGCATTTCCATTTCAAGCAGCGGGGAATTCGGCAATCTGATTGCCGCAGTGGTAGAAGCGCCGGTCAACACTTTTCAAAGTATGTTTAACTTTGAGATCCTCGGGATGAATATGCAAAAAGCCATCGGCGCGGTGCTGGCACTTTGCGTGGTGGCAATCATCATCAAAAAGGTTGTATTATGAAACGTGTGCCGAAAATATTCAAAATCATCATCGCATTTTGCGTATGCCTGGCGCTCATCCGCGCCGCCAACGGCGCCGGGAAAATCTCCATACGGGAAATATTAGTGGATATTCAGTCATTTCACTTCGACACCTCAAAGGTAGAAGAACTTGTCAACCTGTTTCAGGACGGCAACTTATCTGCCGGGTTTATCGGATGGAATAACGAACTTGAAGGCCTGACCGGGTTTTTCCAAAACATAGGAAATGTGCTTAGCTCATTCTTTACGATGATATGGAAACTGATCACAACCACTTTTACGGCTATGTGGAGCATCACGGTTGAATTGTTCAAGCTGATCGGCAGGATCTTCACAATTGCATTGAAATTAACGGGGATCAAAAAATGACGGAATTAGAAAAAAGCTGTACCGCAATCGAAGAAGAGATCAACGGGAAATTTCTTGACAAGCGGATGAACAACACCGCTCTGATAGAAAGTTTTATCCGGCTGAAACGATTCCGGCAAGCGGAGCAGGTCAGCTGGTGCGGAACTCAATTAGAATTCAAAGCACCGGCTGACCAGTCGGAAGCGCCGAAACTGTTCAAAGCGAACTTTTGTAAAAACCGGCTGTGCAGTATGTGCACCTGGCGGCGGTCTATGAAGATCTTCGGGCAGGTCTCCCAGGTGATGGACGTGATCCAGAGCGACTATGAATTTATCTTTTTGACGCTCACCGTGCGCAACTGTTCCGCCGCGATGTTGCCGGCAACCATTGACCAATTGCAGGAGGGTTTCAACCGGCTGATGAAAACCGCGCAGATACGCAAGGCGTTTAAGGGATATTTCAAAGCGTTGGAGATCACACACCATCCGGAATACCTGCGGGATGTGGAATATCACCCGCACCTGCACCTGATCGTTGCAGTGAACAAAAGCTATTTTACCTCGCGGGATTACATCAGCCAGGCAAAGCTGATGAGATACTGGCAAACAGCTTGCGCGATAGATTATGAACCATCCGTAAGAATTCAAAAGGTAAAACCGAAAGACGAAGAGAAAAAGAAAAAGGGCGATGAAATCGCCTTGCAAAATGCGATCAAAGAAGTAGCAAAATATTCCGTCAAAAACAGCGAAGTCACGCGCGGCAGTTTTGACGAAATCGACCGCACGGTAGAAACATATATCACCGCCCTGGCCTCGCGCCGGTTGTGCAGCTTCGGCGGAATTTTCAAAAAGACCGCAAAAGCGCTGAAACTGGACGACCTGACCGAGGGCGACCTAGTACGGACGGATATTGAGCACGTGAGGTCAGATGTAGCGTATATGATCATCGGGTACAAGTGGCAAATAGGTTTCGGATACGTCCGGGAATTTATCAAGGAGGAAAACAAAAATGACGACGCGGGAACTGGCAACGGAATTTATGAAAAACTACGCTGAGCGGAAACTGAGACCGTCCACCGTGCGCGGGTATCGGACAAATTTCAACCGGCACATTCTGCCGAAACTGGGAGACGTGGAGATCAACACCATCAAAGCCGGCACGCTGGATCAACTGAACATATCTATGACAATCGGCAACAAAAGCAAAGTTTATGTGCACGCAACATTGCGGAAGGCGCTGAACTATGCAATCAAGCGGGAATACATCCGGCAAAACCCGTACAGTCAGTTTGATATGCCAAAAGCGGAGGACTACCAGTACCGGGTACTGAATGAAACAGAGATTGAAAAAATGCTTTTGTGCTCTACGGGAACAGAATTAGAAGTGCCAATCAAATTGGCGCTCTGCTATGGCTTACGCCGCGGGGAATGTTTGGGAATCCGGACAAATAGCGATCTTGACCCGGTCAATCACGTGTTACACGTTCAAAGAACGCGATCAACAGAAAACGGAGCGGAAACGGTGACGCCGTGCAAAACGAAGAAATCAAACCGATATATCTTAATTACTGTCAAAGATGTGGAACTTCTGAAAAAACAGACCGGGCAATATGCGTGCGGACTATCGCCGGCGAAGTTGGACAAACTCTTTCAGGACTTCCTGGAAGTCCATCATCTGCCGAAAATACGCTTTCACGATCTGCGGCACAGTTATGCTACCTTTATGTTATCCAAGGGGATAAACCCGAAAATAGTTTCAACTATATTAGGGCATTCCAGAATTGATACAACGCTGGATATTTACAGTCATCCCGATGTAGGTATGCAAGTTGTATGCCTGAACGCGATGAAAAAATAAAGCCCATATGGAATTCCATACAGGCTTTATATCGTGGCGGAGAGAAAGAGATTCGAACTCTTGTAGGGGTATTAGCCCTAACACGATTTCCAGTCGTGCGCCTTAGACCAGCTCAGCCATCTCTCCGTGCCGCTGACTTGACTATTTTAGCAGATTACAGCACGCTTGTCAAGAGGAAATGCGAAATTTTTTGACATTTTTCCGAAAAGCCGTGGCAGAGTGCAAATATGAACAAATGTTTACGTCACTTGTTGACAATTCCGGCATTTTATGATATACTGTGCATAGTGCCGCGGTACCTTCCGGGCACATCACAAAAAGGAGGGAATCACTTTGAAAAAAACAAAACTTTTGATTCTGATTTCGGCAGTGCTGGTATTGGCAACCGTGCTTTGCTCCTGCGGGGGGCTGAAAGCGGCAAAACCGAACAAAGTTCTGAGTGGCGCATATGACAATGAAACAAAATTGCTGAACAGTGCGACCCAAGTGGACTTTGGCAAAGCGGAAATTGTGACTACTTATGACAAGTTTGTCTATCTGGAAGACGACAGCGGCGAAAACACCAAATGGATTGTTTACAATCTGGAAACCGGCGCTACCGTCTACACTTATACCGCTACCGAAACCACCTCGCTGCGGTCTGCCGAGTTTTACACGACGAACGTGCCGGAGGTCGGGCTGTTTACCGTAACGATCCGCACGAAAAAGGACGCGGATACCGACGCGACGTATGTCACGGAGCTCTACGACGAAAAGGGCAACAAGATCGCCGGCGCAGATGTGATGAACGTAACCCCCACGTTCGGGCTGGATCTGTTCCTGTTTGACGGCAAGTGCTATCGCGTTGCGGCAGATAAAACCATCGCGGAACTGACCGCGTGGAACGACCTTGCTAATCCGGATATCCTGGATGACCTGCGGGAAATGACCGAAAATTACTACTATCTCAAAATTTCCGATTCTTCTTCCGGCATCAAAGGCATTGCGGTATACGGCAAAGATATGACTTATGTTACCACGTATCTCTTCCCCTCGTATGCGATTGATCGCACCTATGGCGTACTGGCGGACGGCAAACTGTTCGTGCAGTACAGCGTCAGACAACCGGACGACGCAAAGGAATATACTTACCTGAACGGGGATGCGGAAAAATACAATCTGGTGACCGAAATCTTCAATGTGAAGAAGGAAAAGTCCACGTCCCTGAAGACGGACTACAAAATCGCGATGATAATTTCTCGTGATGAGGGCTCCATAGAGGACGATGCATTTGTTGGGCTGACGGATAAGATCCATGCTGTTGCCATGGCATATGAGATCAAAGACGGCAGAGTGAATGAGAATCAGGCTTCCGTGAAGCTGATTTCCATGACCAAAAACGGCAAAGTGCAGTATTCGCTTTCCGATATGTTCCCCGGGATGATTGCGATGCTGGAACCCGTGGCGGAAAACCTGTTTGTTTATGGCACTGCCAATGGTGCAACATACCTGGCAAATAAAGACGGCAAGGTGCTGGGCGACGTTTCCGGCTGCCGTGGAATGAACAACAAGTACCTGTTTGGCGAAAATAAACTCTACAACTACGATCTGACCGTTGCGCTGGATTTCAAGGCCGAAAAATTGGAATACCTGATGGACGGCGGCAACATTTCCTATACCAATGACGGCGTATTCTTTATCAAAGAGAACGGCAGCATCTGGTTCTATAACGGGCAGATGACCGAGATCGTTTCCGAGACCGACCTGGTCTGGAAAACGCTGACGGTACGCAAAGCCTATTTCTCCGTCCGCAAGACAGAAAGTGTTACCGGCTCCACCTATCAGTATTACTCCGCAAACGGCAAACAGCTTCTGCTGACGGATTACAACGTCAGCCCGGCGGCTGATTATGAGGGTGTGTTCCTGCTCCGTGGCGAAAAGGACGGCGCCCCGGTTTACTACCGCCTTGCCGCGTAATTCATTTCAAAAAAACAGAACCCGGAAAACCGGGTTCTGTTTTTTTGTCTTTTTTAGCCTGACAGGAAATACGCGACCCGGAGGCGGGTGCGAATATTTCCCGTCAGGCTAAATTACCCCCTGTACGGTATGCGTTTTGCGGGGGTCAGATGTCGGCGTCCTTGATATATTCGCCGCCGTGTTCCGCAATAAAGACCTTGCGTTCCGCGAGGTTATCGCCCATCAGCACGTCAAACATATAGTTGGTGCGTTCCACGTCCGCCGGCTCTACGGAGACCAAGCGCCGCGTGGCGGGGTTCATCGTGGTCTGCCACATCATATCCGGCTCGTTCTCACCAAGACCTTTGGAGCGTTGCAGGGTGTATTTCTGCCCGGTGGCATCCAGTTTTTTGAGGATTTCCGCCTTTTCAAACTCGTCGTAGGCAAACAGAATATCGTCTTTGGTGGTAATCTCAAACAAAGGCGACTCGGCGATAAACACCTTGCGCTCCTGCAACAGGGTAGGGAGCAGACGGTAAAACAGCGTCAGCAACAGCGTGCGGATCTGAAACCCGTCTTCATCGGCATCGGTACAGATGATGATTTTCGACCAGCGGAGCTGGGCAAGATCAAAACGGCTGATGTCGCCCTTGATTTTGCCGTCAATCTCCACACCGCAACCGATCACGCGCAAAAGGTCCGTGATGATGTCGCTTTTGAAAATGCGCTCATAAGAGGCTTTCATGCAGTTCAGGGTCTTGCCGCGCACGGGGATAATCGCCTGAAATTCGGCGGCGCGCCCTAACTTACAGGAGGTCAGAGCCGAGTCACCCTCCACGATATACAGTTCGCGGATGGCGGGATCCTTGGAGCGGCAGTTGACAAATTTTTCAACCCGGTTGGAAATGTCAATCGTGCCGGTCAGCTTCTTTTTGAGGTTGAGACGCGTGGTTTCCGCGTTCTCACGGCTACGCTTGTTTACCAGCACCTGATTGGCAAAAATCTCCGCCTCCGTGGGATGCTCCACAAAATAAATGGCAAGGTTTTCACGCAGGAATTTGTTCAGCGCGTCGTAAATAAAGGTATTGGTGATGGATTTTTTGGTCTGGTTTTCGTAGGATGTGGAGGTGGAAAAGCTGTTGATGACCAACAGCAGGCAGTCCGCCACGTCCTGAAACATGATTTTTGCTTCGGTTTTGGTATATTTTCCGTTGGATTTGAGGTAGTTGTCAATGGCAAACACGAAGGCGGAGCGTACCGCGCGGTCAGGGGAACCGCCGTGCTCCAGAAAGCTGGAGTTGTGGTAGTATTCCAGCGCCGTGACCGTGTTGGAAACGCAGAAGGAAATGTCGGCTTTCAGCTTGTAGTCGTCCTTGTCTGCCCGGTCGCGCCCGGCGGTTTCCAGGTGCCAGAGCACCGGCTCGGTTTTTGCGGAGTCTCCGGCGCGCTCCACGATATAATCGGCAATGCCGTGCTCGTACACATAGGTGTTCTCGTCAAAGCCGCCGTCCTCCCGCTCCAACCGGAGAAGAAACGTAATGCCGGGGTTGACCACCGCCTGGCGGTGCAGCACGTCCGCAAAGTATTCATGCGGGATATGAATGTCGGTAAAAACTTCAATATCGGGGCGCCAGCGGATCACCGTACCGGTGCGCCGTTCTTTTTTATCCAGCGGACGGGATTGCAGTTCGCTGACAGGTTCGCCTTTCCGGAAAGAGATAGTATGCGCCTCGTTGCCGTCATAGGAGGTCACGTTCATATACTCGGAGGAATACTGCGTGGCGCAGGCTCCAAGACCGTTAAGCCCTAAGGAATACTCGTATGCCGCGTCCCCTTTGTTGTTATTGTATTTGCCGCCGGCATACAACTCGCAGTAGATCAGATCCCAGTTCCAGCGTCCCTCTTTTTCGTTGTAGCCCAGCGGAACGCCGCGCCCGTGGTCGTCAACCTCAATGGAAAGGTCACGGAATGCGGTCACGGTAATTTTGGTGCCGTGCCCCTCTCGCGCTTCGTCCACGGAGTTGGAGAGAATTTCAAAAAAGGAGTGTTCACAGCCGTCCAGCCCGTCCGAGCCGAAGATGACCCCCGGGCGTTTGCGCACGCGGTCGGCACCCTTCAGGGCGGTAATACTGGCGTTGCCGTATTCTTTTTTGCCTGCTTTCGCTGCCATTATCAAACCTCGCTTTTTGGTATTCCATGTATCTTGTGCTATTCTATCATATCATTATACCACATATTGTGTCATTTGTAAAGCCCTGACAGGCATTTTTTGAACAAAACGAAAAAACTGTGCCACCCTCTTGCACAAAGTGAGGAAAAAAGTTATAATATATTATGGATGATACTGTGCGCCAGACGGCGGGGAGGGCATCCGATGAGTTTGCAGGAAAAGTGTGACGGGAGAGAGTTTTCGGTACTGGGTTTCGGGCGCGCAGGGCGCGCGGCGGCTGACTATCTTCTCCCCCACGGCGGTCGCGTGACGGTGTTTGACGAAAAGCCGTTGCCGCCGGAGATAAAGGAACCGTTTCACGCCCGCGGTGTGCGCTTTTGCGAGGGCGCTTTTCCGCAGGAATTCCCCGGGGAGGTGCTGGTGCGCTCACCCGGGATCCGCCCGGATATTCCGCCGATTCTTGCGGCGCTTGCCCGCGGGGCGGAGCTCAGTAGTGAGACAGAGCTGTTTTTTGACGCCTGCCCCGCCACTGTGATCGGCGTGACCGGCAGTGACGGCAAAACCACCACCACAGCGCTGATCGCGGCATTGCTTGGTGCCAGCGGCAGGCGCGTGTTTTACGGCGGGAACAACGGCACGCCGCTCCTTCCCCACGTGGAGGAAATGACCGCAACCGACTTTGCGGTGCTGGAGCTTTCCAGCTTTCAGCTGATGACGTTGGAACGCGCCCTCGCAGTGGCGGTGATTACCAATGTTTCTCCCAATCACCTCAACTGGCATCGGGATATGGCGGAATATATCGCGGCAAAATGCCGTATTTTCCGCGGGGCGGGGCGGTTGGTCACCAATGCAGACTGTGCGCTGACCCGAAATATCGCAGAGAGCGCGGAGGAGGCGGGCATACCCGTCACACTGTTTTCGCTTTCTTGTAATTTCCGTGACCGGAAAAAAGAGCGCGTTTATCCGGACGGCGACCGGGTGGTCGTTGCCGGGAAGAATGAGCTTTCTTCGTTTGACTGCCGGTGCTTCCGCCTGCCGGGCAGGCATAATCTGGAAAACCTCTGTGCGGCGCTCGGCGCCGCCGCCCCGTACCTCTCGCGCCGGACGGTGCCTGCGGCGCTTTCGGCATTCCGTGGGGTGCCACATCGCCTGCAATATGCAGGAACGGTCGGCGGGGTGGATTATTACAACAGCTCCATTGATACCTCTCCCAGCCGCACGGCGGCGGCACTCTCGGCGCTTTCCTGCCGGCCGCTGGTGATTGCCGGGGGCAAGGCAAAGGGAATTCCGCTGACTCCGCTTGCCGACGCGCTGGCAGGGCACGCCAAGGCGGTGTTTCTGTACGGAGAGACCGCCGGGGAGATTGCGGAGGAGCTGAACGGCAGGGTGCCTGCAACGGTTTTCGGCGCATTCCGGGAGGCGTTTTCCGCCGCGAGTGCGGCGGTGCCGGGGGATACGGTGCTGTTGTCGCCGGGCTGTACGGCGTTTGACCAGTTCCGCGATTTTGAGGAACGCGGGGAAGTGTTTATGCAAATGGTAGCGGCTTTGCCGCGGAAAGGATAGATTGCATTTTGGAGTTAAAAGAAAGGATCATGACGCTCTCGGGGTTGTTCAGCGTAACCGGACATGAGGGCACCGAAGGAGAAAAGGCAGAGAAACTGCTTGCCGGATTTGACGAGGTGCGCACGGACGCCGTCGGCAACCGGATTCTGGTGCGCAAATGCGGGAGAGAAAACGCTCCGCGTATTCTCATCGACACGCATTTTGACGAGATCGGGATGTTTGTCAGCGGGATTACCGCGCGCGGCTTTTTACGCGTGGCGTCGGTCGGTGGGCTGGATTTGCGCACCCTGCCTGCCACGACCGTGCGCGTGTTCGGCAAAAAGATAATCGAGGGCGTGATTGCCCTGCCCGAAAAAACAGAGGAGGACGGCGAGGAGGTGCTTCCCGCCGTGACCGACCTGCTGATCGATACCGGCTACCCGAAAGAAACCGTGGAGCAATGGGTGCGCGTGGGCACTCCGGTGGGCTTTTTGCCCCGCTATGAGGAGTTTGCCAACGGACGGTTGGTCGGCAAAGCGTTTGACAACAAAGCGTGCGCCGCATGCGCCGCGGACGGTGTGCTTGCCGCCCCTAAAGAAGCCCTTGCGGGCGATGTGTACCTGCTGTTGTCGGTGCACGAGGAGACCGACCGCCTTGGCGGCACGGTGGCGGGCGGATTTTCCGTGGACCCGGATTATGCCATGGTGATTGACGTCAACCTCGGCAGAACGCCGGATACCCGCAAGCGGGATACCGTGGCGCTGGGCGGCGGAATTTCGCTTGCCCACAGCGTGGTCTGTGACCGGGCACTCACCCGCCTGACGGCGGAAGTGTGCGAGCGGGAAAACATCGCCTATCAGTATTGCACGGCGCCGGTCAGCACCGGCACCAATACCGGCGCGTTGCACCTTGCCGGCAAGGGCATCCCCTGCGTGGATGTCGGTTTGCCGCTCCGCGCCATGCACACGTATGTGGAAATGATCGACGAGGCGGACGCGGCGGCGCTCTCGGCACTGTGTCGGGCGTTCGTCTGCGACGGGAAGACGGCGGAGGTGTTTGGCAGATGAAAACCGATCTGAATTTTCTGAAATCCCTGTGTGAAGCATTTGCGCCCCCGTCCATGGAAGGGGAGGTGCGCGCACTCCTGTCGGACAGGCTTCTTGCCGCAGGGTTGCACCCGGCGACTTCCCGGAGCGGAAATCTGACGGTTACAATCAGAGGAAAGTCCGCCGCCCCGCACGAGGCGTTTCTTGCGCATATGGACGAGCTCGGACTGATGCTGACCGAGGCACAGGACGAGTATTTTCGCTTTGAGCCG
>ERZ779865.1939-NODE-1939-length-13984-cov-6.202814_pt1 | contig 13984 bp, 7 predicted proteins | sample MGYA00433088_ERZ779865 | MGnify/ENA primary metagenome ERZ779865 (study PRJEB29588, sample SAMEA2151703) | human gut metagenome | biome: human gut; feature: human-associated habitat; material: faeces | place: Denmark | collected 2008/2010 ... | reverse complement strand
TTCTCGGCAGATATTGAATCGCTCAAAAGCATCTCGATGCCACCGACCTGAAAAAGCATTGGTGGAAGCTTTGAAAAATCACCGAATAGAGGTGATATATAAGGTTCTTTCGGCGAATGTCCTCCAAGATATTCCCCACTGTATATCATACTCTCTCTTGTATTGCCAAACAGAGGATCCTTCTCATAATTTTCCTGATAAGATGGTCCTGATGCCGTCAGATCCGTCCATGGTGACATCATAATCAGCTTCTGCGGCAATGGCATTCCCTGATCTCTGAGATACATTGCCAGTGCCAGCACCAGACCCCCTCCGGCAGAATCCCCCGCCAATATGATCCGGTCTCCGGTAAATCCGGAATATAACAGCCAGCGATAAGCCTCCAGTGCATCCTGAAATGCTGCAGGATAAGGATGTTCCGGTGCCACGCGGTAATCCACGGAAAGTACTCGATACCCCTTGATCCGGCTGTAGCGGACAGCAAAATCCCGATAAGCATTACGGATCTTTGCGATATATCCACCCCCGTGAAGCTGCAGGATCACCTCGCCACAATCCTCTTCCTTTGGTGTCAGGAGCTCCATTTCAAACTGTCTCATATGAATAGGCAGATTGATATATTCCTCCGGGCAGTGCCATGGTGCCTCCACCAGATTTTTACGCAGGGTTCCATCCTGAATCTTTGGTCCCAGCATCTTCTGGGCGGTAAAAAAACGGATCATATCCGTCACGATCCTGCCTTTCACGCTCATATGCAGTCTCCTTTCCGTAAAGTCCTACTCCTCTGTAATATACTCGTCAACATAGCCGGTTATCGTAATTTCCTGTTCTGTTGCGTTCAGATTATAAATGAAATTTCCTTCGTATCTCATTCTCAGCCTTTCGTCCTCCAATGATCATGGTCATGACCCATAAAGTAAGATAGATTCCAAAGACAACACAGGCCAGGATCAGATTTCCGTTTTTCCCCCTAAAAGAGTAGATCAGAAATGCCAGACTAAATATCCCCATAAACACCTGCATCGTCAGATAATTCTGCCAGTTTGCAAAATTGATGATCATACAAAGCAATATGATCGCTGCAAATCCTAAAAGGACACATGGAAATCCATATTTTACTGACCATCCATGAAATCCCAGGGAATAATCGATCCCCAGCAGCAATAAAAACACAGCCGCCGCCTGAAAATACAGCTTGGTGATATGTCCCTTTCTGCGGCTGAGGATCTGCCACAGGCTTAGGAGTACATAGGCTTCTGCCACACCCGAGATCAATGACCAGCGTACCTCCGGCGAAAATATCCTGTTCAATCCCAAAAGCAGTGCCTCGATCAGCACGCAAATATAAACACAGATCCAGAATACCTTCCTGCGCACCTTTCTTTTGGCCGCAATATCAGGAAAAGAATCCTCCTGTCTGGCCGGCTTTTCATCCACATGAAGAACGCTGCTGCATAAAGGACACACTTCACGTTCTCCCACGACCTCGACACCACATCTTTTACAATATTTCACGCCCTAACGCTCCCTTCCTGATTTATAAGTTGCTCTCCACAGCAGCCTTAATGCCATCCTCCGCCAATATCCGGAAGAATCGCTTCTGTACCGACACATCTCTTAAGATCGTACAGAATGCAACCACCATTTCATCTCCGTATGAACATACTGTCATCTTGGTATTTTGCCCCTGAGACACGGAAAGGATCGCCGCAAACCGTTTGATATATGGTTCGTATGCCTTATCTGCCTTCATCACTCCCAGATTGGTCATAGTGGTGGTCGTAGCCCTGGCACTGACCTGATAAACCCACTGCATCACAAGCTTTTTGAGTACCAGCGGAACCGCCCGGAGCATCAGATTTTTCTGATTGGACACATTATAGGAAAATAATTTTTCCAGATGCTCCTTATTGATCTGTTGCCGCAAAGCCTCCACAATGATCTTCTCTACCTCATCTCTGGTATAGTCCTCCTGATCCGGCCGCAGGACTGCACTGACCATGGCAAAAAAATTCCTTGTGGTAATAGATTCAAAATAAGGACGCAGATTCACCGGCACACAGAGAACCACCGGCTTGTCCGATACCGCTCCATGAAGATATTCCCGGTATATGCTATAGGCATAAACTCCCGCCAGATATTCATTGATGCTGACATTCCTGCGATGTGCTGCCTCCTTGACCTGCGCAAGGGGCAGGTATCCCTGAATCACACCAAAGGCACCATCCCTGAGCTTCTCTCCCTTCATATGAAATGCCGGCTCTGATTTGTACCCCTTGGGCTGCCCCTTTCGAAAATTCTTTAAATAGCTGTCTTCCGTGTTTAATGAAGTCAGCTCTGACAAATGATCTCCCATCTCATCACAGATCTCCGGATGTGCCAGACGCAGATACTGGCAAGCCAGCTCCTTTAAGAAAGTGACTCCTCCCATTCCATCGGCAAGCACATGAAACACTTCCAGATTGATTCGTTTTTTGTAGTAACTTACCCGGAATAAATACTGATTATTGAGCTGAGGCTCCATCTTGCGGCATGGGTATTCGCTTTCCCGTTCCACTCTCGGCGCCGGTTTCCGGTTTGTCTCAAAATAATACCAGAATGCTCCTGTCCGAAGACGGACATTCATAGAATCAAATAACGGCAGGATCTTGTCCAGTGCCTGCTGTAACAGTTCCGGATCAATTTCTTCATCTAAGGTAAGAGACAACCGATACACGTTTGTCATCCGTTCCGTAGCGATTACCGGAAACAGATTAGCCGTATTATCCAGTCTAGACCATTTTAACTCCCTGCGGGAAGATTGTTCTCTCATATGAATTCCTTTCTTTCACACTCCAGCCCCCGAATATGTAATCGTACATGACGGACCGCCCAGCGATTCCGGAGCACAAAACTATTATGTCAAATACAAGGATTACATCAAAAATGTCGCTTCCAGTGAAATATATGCCACCTGGCCGGAAGCAACTTTGCTTGCAAATATCCTGGCAATCCAGTCCATCACCTTAAACCGGGTTTACACCGAATGGTATCGCAACCGCGGTTATGACTTTACTATTACCAGTTCTACTGCATACGACCAGAAATATATGCCCGGCCGTAATATTTTTGAAAGTATCTCTCAGGCAGTAGATACGATATTTTCCAATTATATATCCAGACCGAATATTACGCAACCTCTTTTCACACAATACTGTGACGGAAAACGGGTGTCCTGCCCACGCTGGATGCGCCAGTGGGAGTCCAAAACACTGGGCGATCAGGGCTATTCCGCCATTGAGATCCTCCGCCGGTTCTATGGGGATTCCGTTTATATCAATTCTTCTGAGGAAATTTCCGGTATTCCGGCCTCCTGGCCCGGCTATGACCTGACGATTGGTTCCACCGGAGAGAAAGTGCGCCAGCTCCAAAATCAGCTCAATACAATTTCCAAAGGATACCCATTGATCCCGAAGGTAGCCGCAGATGGTATTTACGGCGAAAATACCGCAGAGGCGGTCCGTACCTTCCAGAAAGTATTTAACCTGCCACAGACCGGCGTTGTGGACTATCCGACCTGGTACAGGATCAGTGATATTTATGTAGGAGTATCCCGGATCGCCGAGCTCTCTTAGCCATATTTCGCAAGTCTGTTTTGGTAATGCCTTATCTCATCCGATCAAACAATAAGCCTCAGAAAAACAACAATCTCCATTGCTATTTGTTTTCTGAGGCTTTCCAATCAATAATCTCTTTTATTCCGGTTCCCCAACCATTTGGGATGAAATATCCTCCAGCGCTTCATCTCCACAAATGATCGGCAATACCTGCTGGTGGTTAAACAGATCTACTTCATCCCAGCTGCCGCCATCCTCACCGTCAAGGGTCCACTGCACCTCATCATCACAGACGATATGAAGATGTCTGCTGCTGCAGCGGAACATTTTGGTTGCATCCAGATGCTTTGTCAGAAGAGCATTTAATACCTCCTGCAGCTCCAGCGCATTTTTCAGATCCCGGATAAACAGCACCTCAAAAAGTCCGTCATCCATCTTGATATCTTCTTTTTTATAAGCTTTATAACCGGCCACCGAAACAGAATTGCTCACAAGTCCCAGCACAAAATCATCCTCTACGACACCCTCATCATAGGTGATACGCATATGATGAGGCTTGATCTCTGCCAGATGCTTCAGCCCTTCAATAAAATAAGCCGTCTTGCCAAGCATGTTTTTCCACTCCTGCGGTGTCGTGTAGGATACCTCGGTAAAGGCACCAAATCCGGCAACATAAGTGAAAAATTTATCATTGAAAGATCCCAGATCACACCGGAACACCTTTCCCTGTGTCACAAGCTCTGCCGCATGACGCATGACCTTTGGAATCCGCAGACTGGAAGCAAAATCATTGACCGTACCTGCCGGAATGTATCCACAGATCGGCTTTTCATGGAGCCGCATCATACCATTTGCCACTTCATTCATCGTGCCGTCTCCACCGGAGCATACCACATAATCATACCGGGAGCCGTACTCGATCACTGCGTTTTTGGCATCATTCTGACGATTGGTTGCCATCAGCGTCACAATAAAATCAGCTTCGCAGAACACCTGAATAATGTCAGCCAGTTTATTCTTGATCTGCTCCTTCCCCGCCATGGGATTATAGATAAATAATAATGTTTTTCTCAGCTTTTTCTGCTCTCCATCGTAATGTTTTTCCATATATTTACCGTATCCTTTCTGCAATTTCCAGCTTTGTCCCTGTTTCTGTTCCGGAAATTTTCTGCTTTTGGGAAGACTGCTGTGATATTCATAACATCACTGAATAAACATCGCATCCCCAAAAGAGAAAAACCGGTATTTCATCTCAACTGCTTCCTTGTATGCTGCCATAATATTTTCCTTCCCCGCTAACGCGGAAACCAACATCAGAAGTGTGGACTCCGGCAGATGAAAATTAGTGATCAGGCAGTCTAACACCTTGAACTGATATCCCGGATAAATAAAGATATCCGTATCCCCTTCTGTCGCTTGTACCACGCCCTGCCCGTCTGCAGCGGACTCAATGGTACGACAGCTGGTGGTGCCCACACAGATCACTCTGCCTCCCTGCTTCTTCGTTTCATTAATAATATCTGCCGCTTCCTGAGAGACATGATAAAACTCCGTATGCATATGGTGCTGTGTCACATCATCCACCTTGACCGGGCGGAATGTTCCCAATCCGACATGAAGCGTCACACGGGCAATTTTAACGCCCTTCTCCTGAATCTGCTGCAATAGCTCCTCCGTAAAATGAAGTCCCGCCGTCGGTGCTGCCGCAGACCCCTCATACTTGGCATAAACCGTCTGATAACGGTTCTTGTCCTTGAGCTGATGGGTGATATACGGTGGCAGAGGCATCTGTCCCAGCTGATCAAGAATCTCCTCAAAGATTCCCTCATATTCAAAGCGGATCAGACGATTGCCCTCGTCCACAACCTCCTGTACCTCGGCATGCAAAAGTCCCCCGCCAAAGGAAAGACGCATTCCCGGTCTTGCCTTTTTGCCCGGCTTAACCAATGTCTCCCAGACATTATCTGTCTTTCGCTTAAGCAGAAGTACCTCTACCTTTCCACCGGTTCCTTCCCTCTCTCCGATCAGACGTGCCGGGATTACCTTTGTATTATTGATCACCAGACAGTCTCCCTCATGAAGATAATCAATAATATCATGAAAGATCCTGTGCATGCGTTCTCCTGTTTTTTTATCTAAAATAAGCAGTCGCGAAGAGTCTCTCTGCTCCAGCGGATCCTGTGCGATCAGCTCCTGCGGCAGCTCATAATCAAAATCTGCGGTCTTCATATCCGTACTTCCTTTCCAACATCGTATATCTATAAATAATACTATTTCTCCCGCAAAAAATCCAGCCTTTTGTAAACATTAGGTAAATTCTCTTAAAGGCACGGTAAAATGTCGAATTATCTTCCAAAAATGCTAGTTATTTTGTCAAAAATAACGTACAATAATGATAATGACGAAAATTCCATAAGGAGGATTTCAGATATGGCTATCACAACATTTGCAGCCATCGATGTGGGTTCCCACGAAACATCGCTGCGTATCTATGAGGTATCCAAAAAGTTCGGGATCCGTGAGCTTGACTATGTACATCATACGGCCCGCCTTGGATATGAAACATACTCAACTAAACATATCAGCTATCATTCCATTGATAAGCTCTGTACTATATTAAACGGCTTTAAAGATAAAATGAAAGAGTACGGCATTTCTGATTATATGATCGCCAGCACCAGTGCTCTCCGGGAAGCAGACAATAATCTGATCGTGCTGGACCAGGTCCGCCAGCGCACAGGCTTCCGGATCAAGATCTTAAGTAACTCCGAGCAGCGTTATCTGTGCTATAAGTCCATCGCCCTGAAAGAAAATTCCTTTCACCGGCTGATCCAGAAGGGGACTCTTCTGGTAGATGTGGGCGGCGGCAGTATGCAGCTCTCCCTGTTTGACAAAAACAACCTGATCTGTACCCAGAATATCCTGCTTGGCTCTCTCCGTATCCAGGAGTTTTTACAGGATATGCAGAAGCATACGGACAATTACCAGAACCTGGTATATGAATATATTTCCAATGACCTGCATACCTTTTCAGAGCAATATCTGAAGGATCACAAGGTCAAAAATATCATTGCCGTCGGAAATCAGCTGAGAATCTTTGTAAAATACTTATCTGTCCACAATTTCGGTCACTTACAGCCGACCGACAGCCGCGGAAAGAAAAAGGATTCCGTAAGCCGGCAGGAATACGACGAATTCTACGATGCCATCTCCTCCCAGCATCCGGAGGATCTGGCAAAGGAGTTAAATACCTCGGTAGATCAGGCTTCCCTGCTTCTGCCCACTGCCATGATCTATCACAATATTTTCGAAGAGACCGGTGCTGAGCAGATGTGGCTTTCCGGCATCACTCTCTGTGAGGGAATGGCCGCCGACTTCGCCGAGCGCAAAGAAAAGATCTCTCCGGCCCACAGCTTTCTGGATGATATCATCCACACAGCCCGCAGCATTGCGGATCGCTATGGCTGCAGCAAAAATCATTGCGACTACGTCGAAAATGCGGCCCTGAAGATCTTTGATGCCGTGAAACGCCAGCAGAATATGACAAAGCATGACCGGCTGCTCCTGCAGTTGTCTGTGATCCTTCACAACTGTGGCAGTTACATCAATCTGAAAGAAGTTGGTGAAAATTCCTACAAGATCATTATGTCCACCGAGCTTATCGGTATCTCCCATAAAGAGCGTATGATCGTGGCCACGGCAGTCCGCTATCTCCGGGATTATTTTCCGGAATACAGCCAGCTTCAGGACAGCTTTGATAAAGAGGAATATGTCCGCATTGCAAAGATCAATGCGATCCTGCGCCTGGCAGATGCCATGGACCGCAGCCATAAGCAGAAGTTTACGGCGATCACAACCACTCTGCGCAGTCAGGTGCTGACTATCACAGGCAGCACCTTATATGACATTACCCTGGAGCATGGAATCTTTCAGAATCATTCCGACTTTTTTGAAGAAGTCTTTGGTATACAGCCGATCTTGAAGCAGAAAAAAACCATGACACCAAAACATATCGAATCCACCAAAGGAAAGAACGGAGGCAGACCATGAGCAAATCAACATATTTAAAACCGGAATATTTCTATAATAGAGAATTAAGCTGGCTCTCCTTTGACTATCGTATTCTCGGAGAAGCCCAGGACAAAACCATTCCTCTTCTGGACCGTTTGAAATTCTTAAGCATCACTGCATCGAATCTGGATGAATTTTACATGGTGCGTGTAGCTTCCCTGAAGGACATGGTTCACGCAGAGTACGATAAAAAAGACATTGCCGGTATGACTCCAGCCAAACAGCTTGAAGAGATCGGCAAGGTCACCCATGAATTTATGAACGATCAGTACCGTACCTACAACAACAGCCTGATCCCTGCACTGAAAAAGGAAGGCATTGCGATCCTTTCTCATTATGAGGATCTGAGCCAGAAGCAGGCAAAATTTGTAGATAACTATTTTAAATCCGAGGTTTATCCGGTCCTTACACCAATGGCGGTAGATTCCTCCCGCCCATTTCCTCTGATCCGGAACCGTTCCCTAAATATCGGTGCCATACTGAAAATGAAAACTACTGCTGCCGGTGCTTCCGGAAACGGTCATTTCCGTGAGCTTTATATCACCCACAACGGTACCAAAAAGGATGGTGCTTCCGATACGGATTTCGCTACAGTCCAGGTTCCGTCCGGTCTTCCAAGAGTCGTAGAAATTCCTTCCGAGGATGGCTTTGACCGCACCTATATCATGCTGGAACAGATCATCGAGCGCAATATCCACCGCCTTTTTATGAATTATGAGGTACTCTGTGCCTTTCCATACCGCGTGATGAGAAATGCCGATCTTACCATAGAGGAGGACGAAGCCGCCGATCTGCTGATGGAGATCGAAAAGCAGATCAAGCGCCGTCAGTGGGGTGAGGCGATCCGTCTGCAGGTCGAAGCCGGTATCGACAAAAAACTTCTAAAAGTCTTAAAAAAGGAGCTTCACATCAAGGAGGATGATATTTTCCATATTAACGGTCCTCTGGATCTGACCTTCCTGATGAAGCTTTCCGGCATGGAGGGCTATGATGAATTAAAGGTTCCAAAATATACACCGCAGCAGCCAAAATGGCTGAACAGCGAAGACAACCTTTTCGCACAGATCCGGGATCATGACGTCCTTCTGCATCATCCATATGAGACCTTTGATCCGGTAGTAAATTTCGTACGGGAAGCGGCCAAGGATCCTGATGTCCTTGCGATCAAACAGACACTTTACCGTGTCAGCAGCCACTCTCCGATCATTGCCTCTCTTGCAGCGGCTGCCGAGAACGGCAAACAGGTTACCGTTCTCGTGGAGCTGAAGGCACGATTTGATGAGGAAAATAATATTATCTGGGCAAGAAAACTGGAACAGGCCGGCTGCCACGTTATTTACGGTCTGGTAGGCTTAAAGACCCACAGCAAGATCACCCTTGTGGTCCGCCGGGAGGAAGACGGCATCCGCCGTTATGTCCATCTTGGCACAGGTAACTACAATGATAGTACAGCAAAGCTTTATACAGATATGGGACTTCTCACCTGCAATAAAGCCATTGGCGAGGATGCCACTGCTGTCTTTAATATGCTTTCCGGTTACTCGGAGCCTGCTGTCTGGAATAAACTGGCCGTAGCTCCTCTGTGGCTGCGTGACCGCTTTACGGAAATGATCCGCCGGGAAACAGATTTTGCCAAAGCCGGTAAAAAAGCATTCATCAAGGCAAAGATGAATTCCCTGTGTGATGCCAAGATCATTGCATCCCTTTATGAGGCTTCTGCTGCCGGAGTTCAGATTGAGCTGGTAGTCCGCGGCATCTGCTGTCTCAAAACAGGCATTCCCGGTGTCAGCGAAAACATCCATGTCCGCTCTATCGTCGGTGATTTTCTGGAACACAGCCGTATCTTCTATTTCCATAATAACGGTCATGAGGAGGTCTATATGGGAAGTGCCGACTGGATGCCGAGAAACCTTGACAAACGAGTAGAGATCCTCTTCCCGGTAGAAGATGAAACATTGAAGCAGGAGGTCATTCATATTCTGGATATCCAGCTGCAGGATACCTTAAAGGCTCATATCTTACAGCCGGACGGCAGCTATAAGAAACAGGATCTCCGTGGCAAAAAGAAGCTCTGTGCACAGGATTATTTCCGTCAGGAAGCAATCCGCAATGCAAACCAGCGCAGGAAAGAACAGAAAGCCCGCCGTACCTTTGAACCAATGACCGGCGAGACAGAAGAATAAGATCCGTACAACATAATATTCTAAAACTTCAAAAGGATGGCTGCACAATCGTGTAACCATCCTTTTAAAATTATAAACTTTTCGCATAGCGGAGTTTCGAAGAAACTCCCGGTATACCCAAAAATGCTCGTAACATAGTGGACATCAACGAGAATTGCGAAGCAATTCTTGGAGGGCAAAACGCGGGTTTTGCCCTTTTACATAAAATCCAGCAATGACATCTGGTTAGTATGTGGCATATCTCCCAGAAGTCCCAGTTCAGCCATAGTATCTACTGTCGTGGCACTGACCTTACAACGGTTCTTGAAATCCTCTCTTGAAAGGAATTTTCCCTTCTGTGCCTCTGCCTCGATCATCTCCGCTGCGACATTCCCCAGTCCGTCAATCGATGAGAAGGACGGCATCAGTTTGCCGTCAACAATCTGGAAACGGGTCGCCTTCGACTTGTACAGATCAATCTTGACAAATTCAAAGCCGCGGGCATACATTTCCTGCACAATCTTCATATCCTCCAATGTGGACTTCTCTTTATCAGTCAGACTGTCGGAACGCTTGTTGTAATCTGCCATATAATACTCCAGCCGTTCCTTTCCCAGACACATCAGCTCATAGTTAAATGCCGTTGCACGAATACTGAAATAGGCTGCATAATAAGCAAGAGGTCTGTGTACCTTAAACCACGCTACACGCATCGCCATCATAATATAGGCTGCCGCATGGGCTTTCGGGAACATGTACTTAATACGCTGGCATGACTCAATATACCAGTCCGGCACATCACATGCCTTCATATCAGCGATCATACTGTCATCCAGTCCCTTTCCCTTTCGTACACTCTCCATGATCTTGAAGGAACGCTCATTCTCGACCCCCATCCGGATCAGATATGTCATAATATCATCACGGGTACAGATTGCCGTAGACAGAGTACAATATCCCTGCGAGATAAAGTACTCCGCATTGTCCTGCCACACATTGGTTCCATGAGACAGACCGGAGATACGGACCAGATCCGAAAAACTCTTTGGTTTGGTCTGCTCCAGCATGTTCATAACGAAATGGGTACCAAGCTCTGGAAGTCCCAGACTTCCCAGCTTACAGCCCCCGATATCCTCCGGTTTGATGCCAAGTGCCCGCGGCGACTCAAACAGAGACAACACATCCTGATCATCCATACGGATCGCAGCAGCATCCACATCCGTCAGATCCTCCAGCATTCGTATCATGGTTGGATCCTGATGCCCCAGAATATCCAGTTTTAACAGGTTCGAATCAATCTTATGATAATCGAAATGAGTCGTAATGGTTCTTGTCTTCATATCATTGGCAGGATGCTGCACCGGCGTGAAGGTGTAAATCTCCTCTCCTACCGGAAGAACAACGATACCGCCGGGATGCTGTCCTGTTGAGCGGCGCACTCCAACGCAGCCGCTGGCGATCCGTTCAATCTCTGCCGTCCTCTTGGATTCCCCATGCTCTTCATAATACTTCTTTACATATCCGAAGGCCGTCTTCTCCGCCATAGTACCTACTGTTCCGGCACGGAAGGTCTGTCCCGCTCCAAAGATAACCTCGGTATAGTCGTGGGCATTACTCTGATATTCACTGGAGAAGTTCAGGTCAATATCCGGCTCCTTATTTCCCTTAAAGCCCAGGAATGTTTCAAATGGAATATCGTGACCATCCTTTAACAGCATTTCTCCGCACACCGGGCATTTCTTGTCCGGCATATCGCATGCAGAGGAACCGGCATAAGCCTTTACCTCATCAGAATCAAAATCATAATAATGACATTTGCCACAATAGTAATGTGCCGGCAGCGGATTGATCTCACTGATCCCCGCCATGGTCGCAACGAAGGAAGATCCGACTGATCCACGGGAACCTACCAGATAACCATCCTCCACAGACTTCCATACAAGCTTCTGGGCGATAATATACATTACGGCGTATCCATTACTGATAATGGAGTTCAACTCACGCTCCAGACGCTCCGTTACGATTTCCGGCAGATTCTCTCCATACATGGAATGCGCTTTATTATAACAAATATCTCTCAGATCCTGATCGGAATTTTCAATCTCCGGTGGGCATTTTCTCGGACTGCACGGATGAATGTAATCAATCATATCGGCGATCAGGTTTGTATTGGTGATCACGACCTCCTCTGCCTTTGCGGCACCAAGATACTGAAACTCTGACAACATTTCCTCGGTGGTCCGGTAAAAAAGAGGTGCCTGCTGATCTGCATCAGAGAACCCCTTACCCGCCATAATGATCCGGCGGTATACCTCATCCTCCGGATTTAGGAAATGTACATCACAGGTTGCCACAACCGGCTTATGATACTCCTCTCCCAATGCCACGATCCGGCGGTTGATCTCCATCAGATCATTTTCATCCTGAATCTGTGGATATCTGTCATTGTCCCTGATCATAAACTCATCATTGCCCAAAGGCTGGATCTCCAGATAATCATAGAACCGCACCAGACGATCGATCTCCTCGTCCGTCTTGCCCTCCAGAATTCCCCGGTAAAGCTCTCCTGCTTCGCAGGCAGACCCCATGATCAGTCCTTCCTTATATTTCAGATAAAGACTCTTTGGCAGCTTCGGCCGGCGGTTAAAATACTTTAAATGAGACTCAGAAACGAGACGGTACAGGTTGACACGACCAATCTCATTCTTTGCCAGAATGATCGCATGATAAGAAGGAAGCTTCCGGATCACCTCTTCCGTTGGCCTGCCAAACTCATTGAGCTGTGTCAGGGTTGTGATTCCCTTCTCCTCCAATCTCTTGCACAGACGTAAAAAAATCTCCGCTGTCGCCTCAGCATCCTCCACGGCACGATGATGGTTCTCCAGAGAGACACCTAACTCCTTTGCCACATGATCCAGCGTATGCTTTCCCAGATGAGGCAGAAGTGCTCTCGACATGGATACGGTATCCACCACGGTAAAATCAGAATCAAGTCCCTGATCTTTTGATTTCTGATGGATAAATCCCATATCAAAGGATGCATTATGAGCTACCATTACACAGCCCTTACAAAACTCCAAAAACTCCGGCAGGATCTCCGTGATCAGCTTTGCCCCATGCACCATGCTGTCATTGATCCCAGTCAGCTGTTCGATCTTATACGGGATCGGTCTCTGAGGATCCACAAAGACACTGTAACGGTCCACAATGGTCTGATCAACCACCTTGACCGCACCGATCTCGATAATCTCATTATTCTTGGCTCCGATGCCTGTGGTCTCCAGATCAAACACTACAAACGGCGCACTTAAATCCTGCCCTCTGTCATTTTCCACCGTTTCGATGAGATCATCTACCAGATAAGCCTCCACACCATAGATCAGCTTCAGGTCATCATCCGGCTTTAGTGCATGATCGGCATCCGGAAAGGACTGTACCACACCATGATCGGTAATGGCGATTGCCTTATGCCCCCACTTCAAGGCAGTTTTTACATATGCCTTGATATCCATAACAGAGTCCATCTCACTCATTTGTGTATGGGCATGAAGCTCTACACGCTTTCTTCCCTCATAATGGTCCATACGATACACCCTGGTATCGTGACCCGGTTTCATTCCACGCACAGATCCAATGCTGATCTCATGGCTGAATTTATCTCTGAGGGGCATTCCCTTTACAATCACAAATTCATTTTTCTTGAGCTTACCGCTGTCCTCAATCTCCGCATGCTGCTCCGGCTGCATAAAGATCTTCACTGAAATCGTATCTGTAAAATCTGTAATATTGAACATCAGAAGAATCTTACCGCTGCGAAGCTCCTTTGCCTCTACACCGGTAATCATTCCTTCGATCACGACTTCGTCCATCTCATCCTGAATATCCACGATCCTGACGTGATCTCCCTCGCAGTTTCTGCCATAAAAGCATTCCTCATCGATGTTGCCACGGTAACCGCCTTTTTTCTTCCAGCCGCCCCTGCCACCATAGCCGCCATTTCCATAACCGCCACTATTTCCATAGCCACCACCGTTATTGGTGCCAGCATTCCCGCGCCCCTTGGAGCCACCGCTGTTTCCTGCCACCGCTGTCTTCTGCTGTGTACCCGGTACATTATCCTGTCCCGCCTGCATCGCCGCACTGGCAGCAGCTGCC
>ERZ779865.1938-NODE-1938-length-13995-cov-4.379770_pt1 | contig 13995 bp, 9 predicted proteins | sample MGYA00433088_ERZ779865 | MGnify/ENA primary metagenome ERZ779865 (study PRJEB29588, sample SAMEA2151703) | human gut metagenome | biome: human gut; feature: human-associated habitat; material: faeces | place: Denmark | collected 2008/2010 ... | reverse complement strand
CGAGAAGCTGGCCGCCACCGTCAAGGAACTGATGGCGTAAGCCCTGCCGTAAAATAAAAGAACTGCCGACTCCCGACAAGCTGTAGGGGTCGATGCCTGCATCGACCCGCCAGTTGCCGGGAGTCGGCTTTTTATTTGTGTTACCGCATATTCGTAGGGGGCGGCGTCCTCGACGCCCCGCCGGGTGCGGCCCAAAAGTGATGCAATGCTTTAAGCAAAAGTAATCTTCTGCGCAACGACGTCTACACAGGCCCGGACGCCAAAGGGTAGAATACACCGTGGCGCGGCATGCCCGATGTTGAGATTGCAGACGACAGGCAGCGCCGGGTCGTCGATGACCTCGACCAAAATCTGCTTGTACACGTCCTCGTATTGGCGGTCCATCGGCTTGCCAATCAGCACGCCGCTGACGGCGCGGAACACCCCGGCGTTTTTGAGATGCGTCAAAGCCGCGCGGTATTTTTCGGGAGGCATCTGCTCCTCGCTGGTTTCCAGCAGCAAAATTTTCCCCTGCCAGTCCTCGGCCGTGGGAAAAAGACCGTATTTTTGGCACAGTAGCGGCATATCTGCATACCGCGTACCATCGAAGAAATCATAGAAAGTGTCAATGCAGCCGCCGAGAATTTCCCCGGAAAATGTAGGACTGCCCTGTAAAAGCTGAAAGCCATCATCGGGGTGCGCGGCGGGGGCAATGCCGATTTGTGAAGGGCTGAAATCCGTGCGGCTTTCGTACCAGACATCGCTGGGCGTGACCTCGCGGATCGTGCCGGTGCGCAGCAGCTCCGCAAAATAGCGCTCGGTGTAGGGCAGCATTGCGGGGCCTAATTCGCAGACGTCCGGCAGAAACGCCTGCCCATAAAATGTCGGCAGCCCGACCTTGTGCAGCATCATGTGGTTGACCGTTGTGTCGGAAAAGCCGAGAAACACTTTGCCGGTGACAGCCCTGCGCAGTTCGTCGTGGTCGAACAAATAGGGAAGCAGCCGATAGGTGTCGTCCCCGCCGATGGCGCAGAGGATCATGTCAATCCCCGGGTCGCGGAACGCCTGCAGAAGGTCGGCGGCGCGCGCCTCCGGGTGCGCGGTCAGGTAGTCGATGCCACGCCGGGCGTTGGGCATAAAGCGGACATTTACGCCGTACCCGGCCAGGCGTTGCAGCCCAATCTCGACTTCATGCTGCGCAAACGCCTCTCCCAGCACGCCGCGGGACAGGCTGACGACAGCAATGTTTCTAATCATGGCGATACCTCCCTGTAAGCGGTCATAGGAATGCACCCCCAGTATATCACAGATGACAGCCGTGCGCACGGAAAAAAATTCGTCAATTGCCGAAATTTACCGTTGACTAATCCGTTCCCAGATGGTAAAGTAACTATAGGTGCGAATAGCGCCGTGTAGTAAAAATTCAAACAAAGGTGAGGTGGTTGTCACAATGGATACCCCCAGTCCCAGTCCTGTGTACCGATGTATCTTGAATAACGGCAGCCACCACTTTTTTGTCAGGCAAACCAAAGCAAACTGTACGCGGAAATAAGCGCACGGTGTTGCTCTGCTTTGCATTGCCTAAAATTAAATGTGCCTGGCTGCCGCCTGAAAAGGAGGCAGCTTTTTTATGTCTGATACCGCGATCCTGACCCTCCGCACGATGCTGGCCAACCTGGACGATGCCAAAAAGTACCAGAGCCTGCGCGATGTTATGTCCACCCTGCCCGCGCCCGACCTGGCAGCCGTGTTCGAGGACCTCCCGCCCGAGAAGCTCCCCGTGCTGTTCCGCCTGTGTCCCAAGGACCTGGCGGCGGAGATTTTCGCCGAGCTTACCCCCGAGACCCAGCAGGACCTTATCGACGGCCTGACCGATAAGGAGCTGAAGGCCGTTGTGGATGACCTGTTCGTCGATGATGCGACGGATCTGGTCGAGGAAATGCCCGCCAACGTCGTCAAGCGTATTCTGGCGCAGGCAGACCCCGCGACCCGCCGCATGATCAACGAACTGCTCAAATACCCCGAGGACTCCGCCGGCGGCGTGATGACCACCGAGCTGATGGAGCTGCGCCCCGACTGGACGGTGGCGCAGGCGATGAGCGCCATCCGCAAGAACGGCTTTGACAAGGAGACCATCAACAACTGCTACGTCACGGACCGTGACCGCACCCTCATCGGCGTCGTCTCGCTGCGCGCGCTGGTCCTGTCCAAGGACCCCGACAACGAGCTGATCCGCGACATGATGGACGACAATGTCGTCAGCGTCAGCACGACCACCGACCAGGAGGACGTCTCCCAGATGTTCGAGAAGTACGGCTACCTGGCCATTCCCGTTGTGGACAACGAGAAGCGCCTGGTCGGTATCGTCACGATTGACGACGCTATCTCGATCATGCAGGACGAGGCCAGCGAAGATATTGCCAAGATGAACGCTATGGGCCCGTCGGACAAGCCTTATTTTAAACAGTCTATGTGGGAACTGTACAAAAACCGCGCGCCGTGGCTGCTGTTCCTGATGATTTCGTCCACCTTCTCCAGCATGGTCATCCGCGGGTATGAGGATGCCCTCGCCGCCGTGACCGTGCTGACCGCCTACATCCCGATGCTGACCGACGCGGGCGGCAACGCGGGCAGCCAGAGTACCTCCACCATCATCCGCGGCCTGGCCGTCGGTGACATTGAGCCCCACGACCTGCCGAAGATTCTGTGGCGTGAATTCCGCATTGCCATCCTCTGCGGCGGCACGCTGGCGCTGTGCAACTTTGCCAAGCTGATCTTCCTGGACGGCATCGCGCCCCCTGTAGCGGCAGTCGTTTGCCTGACGCTGATCTGCACGGTCATCCTGTCCCAGCTCATCGGCGGCCTGCTGCCCGTCATTGCGGAAAAACTCAACTTTGACCCCGCCGTCATGGCGTCGCCGCTTATCACGACCATTGTCGATACCACGACACTGCTCGTCTACTTCAACATCGCGCGGGTGCTGCTGAGAATTTAAATTTTAGACACCGTGTTCAATATTGTAAATTGTACCGCACCCGGTTGGTGTGGTACAATTTTTTTAGAGAAAAAGCCTTCCCCTGAGGGGGAAGGTGGCCCCGCAGGGCCGGATGAGCGGCTGGGGGAGAGAACCTTGCCATTGCTCTAAATATTTCGGATGGCCGCAAGGTTCAACCCTTCCGGCCCTGCGGGGCCACCTCCCCTGCTAGGGGAGGCAAGGGGCAATAGGAGTTTTCATCATGAACATGCAGGATTTTTATACCGGGCACGCTTTTGATGCGTATGAGTTTTTCGGTGCGCATACCTATTTCGGCGGCACGCATTTTGCGGTGTGGGCACCGTCCGCACAGCATATTGCCGTTGAGACCGAGATCGGTACCTTTGATCTGCACCGCACCCAGTCCGCCGTGTGGGAGTGCGACGCCCCCGGCGTGCAAGCGGGGATGGTGTACCAGTATTGGGTGCGCGGCGCGAACGGCCAGAGCGTGGCCCACTGCGACCCCTACGGCACGGCCATGACGCTGCGCCCCGACGGACGCAGCATCGTCAGCGATGCCCCCAAGGGCTTCGCCGATGACAAATGGATGCAGGAACGCACAAAATGCTTTGATAAGCCGCTGAATATCTACGAGGTCCACGCCGGATCCTGGAAGCGGCACGACGACGGCAGCTACCTGAATTATGAAGAGCTGGCCGCGGAGCTCGTCCCCTACGTCAAGGACATGGGCTACACCCATATCGAGCTCCTGCCGATCATGGAGTACCCCTACGACCCCTCCTGGGGCTACCAGGTCACCTGCTACTTTGCTCCCACCCACCGCTACGGGACGCCGAAGCAGCTCATGCAGTTCGTCGACGCTTGCCATCAGGCGGGGATCGGCGTGATCCTCGACTGGGTCCCGGCGCATTTCCCGAAGGACGAAAACGGCCTGTTTGAGTTCGACGGCGAATGCTGCTACGAGCTCTCCGACCCCATGATGAACGAGCACCCGGACTGGACGACCCGGATCTACGACTACGGCAAGCCTGAGGTGCAGTCCTTCCTCATCTCCAACGCCTGCTATTGGCTTTCCTATTTTCACGTCGACGGGATTCGAGTCGATGCAGTTGCTTCCATGCTGTACCTGGACTATAATCGGAAGCAATTCAAGCCCAACCGCTTCGGCGGCCGGGAAAACCTCGAGGCCATTGACTTCCTGCGCAGGCTCAACGCGGCGGCCTTCCAGGTGAGTCCCGCGGTCATGATGATCGCGGAGGAATCCACGGCCTTCCCGCTGATCACCAGACCCGACTATGACGGCGGTCTCGGCTTCCTCTTCAAGTGGAACATGGGTTGGATGAACGACATGCTCAAATATATGTCCCTCGACCCGCTGTGGCGCAAGGGCGACCATAACGCGCTGACGTTCTCCATGACCTACGCCTATTCCGAGAATTTCATCCTCCCGCTCAGCCACGACGAGGTCGTGCACGGCAAATGCTCGCTGATCGGCAAAATGCCGGGCAATTACGACGATAAATTCAACAACCTCCGCGCGTTTTTTGCCTACCAGATCGCGCATCCGGGCAAGAAGCTCAACTTTATGGGCAACGAATTCGCCCAGTTCATCGAGTGGAACTACACGCAGGGGCTTGACTGGCTGCTGCTGGACTACGAAAAGCACCGGAAGATGCAGCATTTCGTGCGCACGCTCAACCATTTCTATCTGGACCACCGCTGCCTCTGGGAAAACGACTCCGACTGGGACGGCTTCCGCTGGCTCTCGTGCGACGACCGCGACAATTCCATCGTCGCCTTCCGCCGCATCAGCCGCAGCTTCCATGCCGTAAAGGACAGCGAGTATACGCCGCCTGCTTCCTTACAAAAAGTATTGCGAAAGTACCAGCGCGATGGCTACCGCTGGCTGCGGACGCTGGACGGCTACGGCATGGGCGGCATCCTGGCCGATGATATGGGTCTGGGCAAAACGGTGCAGGTGCTGAGCTACCTGCTCTCCATCAAGGAGCTGGGGGAGGAGGCTCTGCCCAGCCTCATCGTCTGCCCGGCGTCGCTGGTGCTCAACTGGCAGGAGGAATGCCGCAAGTTCACCCCGCAGCTCACCTGCGTGGCCGTGGACGGTGACGCCGCCCACCGGGCAGAACTGGCAAAGCAGTGGGCGGATGCCGACCTTGTGGTGACCAGCTATGACCTGATGCGCCGGGACGAAGAACTTTACAGCGGGCAGGCGTTCTATGCCTGCATTCTGGACGAAGCCCAGGCCATCAAGAACCACACTACCCAGAAGTACAAGGCCGTCTGCGGGGTGAACAGCAAGGTGCGCTTTGCCCTCACCGGCACCCCGGTGGAGAACCGCTTGGGCGAACTGTGGAGCATTTTCTCCTTCCTGATGCCGGGCTATCTGCCGCCCTACAAGACCTTCTGCGCCCGGTTCGAAAAGCCCATCGTGCAGGAGGACAATAAAGACGCCCTGCGCCGCTTGAACCAGCTGACCGGCCCGTTCATCCTGCGGCGCATGAAGTCCGAGGTGCTCAAAGAGCTGCCGCCCAAAACCGAGAATCTCCACCGCATCGAGCTGGACGAGCAGCAGCGCAAGCTCTACCTTGCCGCTGTGGTGGACGCGCGGGAAAAGCTGCGCGCCGCAAAGCCTGAAGACAAGATGGCGGTGTTCGCTGTGCTCATGCGCCTGCGGGAGATCTGCTGCGACCCGCGCCTTGTGGCCGACAACTGGGAGGGCGGCAGCGCCAAGCTGGACGCCTGCATGGAGCTGGTGACGGCTGCCGTGGAGGGCGGCCACCGCATCCTGCTGTTCAGCCAGTTCACCTCCATGCTGGACCTGCTGGCAAAGCGGCTGGACGAAGCGGGCGTGAACCACTTCACCCTGCAGGGCTCCACCCCAAAGCCGGTGCGTGCGGAGCTTGTGCGCCGGTTCAACGGCGGCGAAGCGGATGTGTTCCTCATCTCACTGCGGGCCGGCGGCACCGGCCTGAACCTGACGGCGGCGGATATCGTCATCCACTACGACCCGTGGTGGAACGTGGCCGCGCAGAATCAGGCCACCGACCGCGCCTACCGCATCGGCCAGCGCAACCCGGTGCAGGTGTATAAGCTCATTGCGCAGGACACCATTGAAGAAAAGATCGTGGAGCTGCAGCAGGCAAAGCAGGACCTTGCCGAGACGGTCACCGGCTCGGCAGACGGGGCCATCCTGTCCATGAAGCCGGAAGAATTGCTGCAGCTTTTGCAAGAAGAATAAAGGGGAGAAAGCGATGAAAGTCTGGGATCTGCACTGTGATACCCTCAGTGAGCTGCGCAAAGCCGAAAAGGCGGGCCAGCCTAAGAGCTTTGCCCATAACGATCTGCATATTGACCTTGAAAAATTACAGCAAGGCGATTACATGCTGCAATGCTTTGCGGCGTTTGTGAATCTGGGAGACCAGACGCCCGGGGCCGACCCGCTGGTGACAGCGCTGGAGGAGATCGACCAGTTCAAGCGCATCATGGCGGCGTACCCGGACAAGATCGCCCCGGTGTACACAGCCGCAGATATCCGCAAAAACGCCGAGGCCGGGAAGATCAGCGGCATGCTCACCATCGAAGAAGGTGCCTGCTGCAAGGGGAGCCTTGGCGTGCTGCGCCGCATGTACGAGCTGGGTGTGCGCATGATGACCCTGACCTGGAACCACGAAAACGAGCTGGCCGCACCCCAGCTGAACCCCGGCGGCGTGCTGGTGCCCCAGACCGAAAAGGGCCTGACCGGGACCGGATTTGAATTTCTGGCCGAGATGGAACGGATGCACATGATCGTGGACGTGAGCCACCTTTCGGATAAGGGCTTCTGGGATATCGTGGAGCACGGCACCCGGCCCTTTGCGGCCAGCCACTCCAACTGCCGGGCGCTGGCCCCCCATACCCGCAACCTGACCGACGAGATGATCCGCGCCCTTTCCGAAAAAGGCGGCATTGCGGGCCTGAACTACTACGCGCCCTTCCTGGACGCCGACCCCACCCACCCGGAGAGCTGCCGCAGCACGGTGGAGCGCATTGCAAAGCACGCAGCCCACTACAAGCAGGTGGGCGGTGCGCAGATGATCGCCCTTGGCAGCGACTTTGACGGCATCGACGGTGCCCATCAGCTGGAAAATGCAGCCTGCCTGCCCCTGCTGGCCGACGCTCTGCGCAAAGAGGGCTTCACCGAGGACGAAGTGGAAGGCGTCTATTCCCTTAACGCCCGGCGCTTTTTTGAGCAGAATTTGTAATAACAACGGAGAATATGCCATTATGGAGAATAACATGACGCTGGAAAAGCGCATCGCCGCCGAGCTGTACTGCTATCAGGGCAGAATGAGCGTGTTCGTGGACGACCTGCAGGGCCATACCGTTGAGGTGGGCGCGGACGAAGAATTTGAGACGGCATCCACCATCAAGGCCTTTCTTCTGGCGGCATTGTACCTGCAAGTGCAGCGGGGCAAAGCGGACCTCAGCGAAGAAATTGAATATGAGCAGAGCCAGTTCGTGGACGGCAGCGGCATGCTGCGGGCGCTGGGCGTGGGCGCAAAGCTCCGGGTAAAAGACACCGCCACCATGATGATCATCTGCTCCGATAACATTGCGACCAACATGCTCATCGACTACCTGGGGCTGGATGCCATCAACGCCTGCATCCGGGAGTTGGGCTTTGCCCACACCGTGCTGCACAACCCGCTCCACTTCGACCGCTACCGCAAACTGGGTACCACCACGCCGCGGGACTACGCCGCCCTGTTTGCCCGCATCGCAAAGGGCACGCTGGTCAGCGCGCAGGCCAGCGCCGAGATGCTGGCCATCCTGCGCCAGCAGCACTACAACACCATGCTGACCCACGACTTCCCGCAGTATTATCTCGACTGCGAGGAGACCGGTGCGCCGGAGCTGATCTGGGTAGCCAGCAAGAGCGGCAGCATGAACGCCTGCCGCAACGACGGCGGCATTGTCCACACGCCCTACGGCGAGTACGTCATCGTGCTGATGAACAAGGAATTCCACGATATCATCGAGTACAACGAACACCCGGCCATGGTGTACGGCGCAAAAGTTTCGCGCATGATTTTGGATCAGGTGCTGGCGTGTGAGGGGAAATTGTGGCTGTAAAAAAAGGACTGCTGTACACTGTACAGCAGTCCTTTTTGCTTAAAGGTCCAATCCTTTGTCAAAAAACGCCAGACCAAACGCACCCGGGCCCGCATGGGTGCCGATGACGCAGCCGATCTGGCGCACCAGCGGTGCGTCCAGATGCAGGTTGTCCTGCAAATAGGTCAGCAGCGGATGCAATTCCCGGGGGTTGACGGTGTAGCCCAGCAGCGGGGTGTAGCCCGGGTGGATGCCGCCCATCTCGTCGATCTTCTTGAACAGCGCCACATACACGCCGGGCAGACCGCGCGCCTTACCGGCCAGTGCCACCTTGCCCTCTATGACGGCGAGGATGGGCTTGATGCCCAGCATACCGCCCGCCACAGCGGCGGCGGCAGACAGTCTGCCGCCCTTGCGCAGGTACTTCAGATCGTCCACGGCAGCTACCAGATGCAGGTGCTGCTTGGCCTTTTCCAGATCGGCAGCGATCTGGGTGATGGTTTTGCCGGCGTCCCGCAGCTGCACAGCCAGACGCACCAGCAAAGACTGCCCCAGACAGACGTTCTCGGTGTTCACGAACACCACATTATCCACGTTGGCAAGGTCGGCAGCAAGTCTGGCGCACTGACCGGTGCCGGACAGCGCATCGGACAAAAAGATGCCCAGCACTTCGTCCCCGGCGGCAGCGGCATCCAGATACAGCCGCTCGAACTGCTCCGGGCTGGGCTGGCTGGTGGTGGGCAGCTTGCGGCAGGTTGCCAGATGGGTATAGTATTCGCTGGGGGTCATGTCGATGCCGTCCCGCAGGACGGTGCCGTCCTCCAGCGTCACATTCAGGGGGATCACGGTCACGCCCAGCTGCTGCGCCTCGGCGGGCAGAATATCGCACGCGGAATCGGTGAGGATACGGATCATAATAATACCTCCGGTCTACCGGTAAAATACAGTATATGCAACGTTTTTGTTAAAAAGGTTGGAAATTATTATACCACCATTCAGGGCGATGTGTCAATATTTTGCATAAATTTGCCACGACAGAACGCCGAAACCTTGCGCACCCGGCGGCAGATATGGTACTATAACCGGGAACGAACCATAGCAGGAGGAAACCGACCATGCACAAGCTGAACCCCCGCACCGCCGCACTGCTTTCGGCCTTTGGTTGGGCGGTGGGCTATCTGCTGGCGGGCAAGGCGCTGGCGGCGCTGCCCGGGGCGCTGACCGTGTTCATCGTCAGCCAGCGTGCCGCCAGCTTGCAGCACGCCGACCAGATTCTGGTGCTGGATGACGGCAAGCTGGTTGGCGACGCGCCCCATGCCGAGCTGCTGCGCAGCTGCGAGGTCTATAAGGAAATCTGCCTGAGCCAGTTGAGCAAGGAGGAGGTGGCAAAGACGCTATGAGCAAGACAAAGCAAAAGCTGGACCAGAATACGATCCATCGCGTCCTGAAGCTGATCCGCCCCTACACCGGCATGGTCATCCTGACGCTGACCCTTGCGCTGATCACAGTGGTCACGACTCTGCTGGCCCCGGTACTGTCCGGCAAGGCCGTGGATATGATCCTGGGACCCGGTCAGGTTGATTTTGCAGGCCTTGGCAAAATTGCGATAGCGATGGCTGCCACGATTGCCTGCACAGCGCTGGCCCAGTGGCTGATGAATGTCGTCAATAACCGCATTACCTTTCAGGTCGTGCGTGATATGCGTGTCCGTGCGTTTGGCCAGCTGGAAATTCTGCCGCTCAAATATATGGATGCCCACCGCCCCGGCGATGCTATCAGCCGCATTACCACCGACGTGGAGCAGTTCAGCGACGGTCTGCTGATGGGCTTTACCCAGCTGTTCACCGGCTTGCTGACGATTTTTGGCACGCTGGGAGTCATGCTGTTCATCGACTGGCGCATTGCGCTGGTCGTTGTGGCGTTGACGCCGCTGTCGATTTTCGTCGCGCGGTTTATTGCCACCCACACCTATTCTATGTTCAAGGTGCAGAGCGAGACCCGCGCCGAAATGACGAGTCTGGTCGAAGAACTGGTCGGCAACGAGCATCTTGTCCGCGCGTTCGGCTATGAGCGCCGCGCCGAGGGACGCTTCGATAAGATCAACCTCGATTTGCAGAAGTGCGGCGTCAAGGCGACGTTCTTCTCCTCTACCACGAACCCCTGCACCCGCTTTGTGAATGCGCTGGTCTACGCCGCCGTCGGCGTGCTGGGTGCGTTCGTCGCCATTGCCGGCGGCATCACGGTGGGCCAGCTGTCGGTCTTTTTGAACTACGCCAACCAGTACACGAAGCCGTTCAATGACATTTCGGACGTTATGACCGAACTGCAGAACGCGCTGGCTTGTGCGCAGCGCGTGTTTGACCTGATTGACGAGACACCCATCGTGCCCGATGGCCCGGATGCTGTTGCCCTGCCCCACGGTGCGGGCAGCGTGGAGTTTGACCACGTCAGATTCCGCTATGTGGACGATGTGCCGCTGATCGAGGATATGAACCTGAAGGTTGCGCCGGGTCAGCGCATTGCACTGGTCGGCCCCACGGGCTGCGGCAAGACGACACTGGTCAATCTGCTGATGCGGTTTTATGAGATCAACGGCGGTACGCTGCGCGTCGACGGGTATTCCATCGACAATGTGACCCGCGACAGCCTGCGCGGCAACCTGGGCATGGTGCTGCAGGAGACCTGGTTGAAGGCCGGTACGATTGCGGAGAATATCGCCTACGGCAAGCCGGATGCGACCCGCGAGGAGATCATCGCCGCGGCCAAGAAGGCGCACGCCCATAGCTTTATCTGCCGCCTGCCCAACGGGTACGACACGCGGGTAGCCGAGGACGGCGGCAACATCAGCCAGGGCCAGCGGCAGCTGCTCTGCATTGCCCGTGTCATGCTGCGACGCCCGCCGATTTTGATTCTGGATGAGGCAACGTCCAGCATCGACACCCGTACCGAGGTGCTGGTGCAGGATGCCTTTGAGGAGCTGATGAAGGGCCGCACGAGCTTTATCGTGGCCCATCGCCTGTCTACCATCAAGAATGCTGACCAGATCCTGGTCATGAAGGCCGGCAACATCATTGAGCGCGGAACCCACGAAGAACTGCTGGCGCAGGGCGGCTTCTACAAGCAGCTGTACGAGAGCCAGTTCGCCAAGGCATAAAACCATACACCAGGAAAGAAATAGGAGGATGTATTATGAGTCACATTACCATTCCGGAAGGATACCAAAGCCTTCTGGGTTTGTATGACACCCAGAAGGCCATCGGCCTCATCAAGACAATTTTTCAGGAGAAGCTCTGCATGGCGCTGCACCTCAAGCGCGTCACGGCTCCCCTGTTTGTCATGCAGGGCAGCGGCCTGAACGATGACCTGAATGGCGTCGAGCGCCCTGTTTCGTTCGATGTGCCCAGCCTGAACGAGCAGGCAGAGGTCGTCCACAGTCTGGCCAAGTGGAAACGCTACGCCCTGTACAAGTACGGTTTCCGCCCCGGTCAGGGCATTGTGACCGATATGAACGCCGTCCGCCGCGACGAGGAGCTGGACAACCTGCACAGCATCTACGTGGACCAGTGGGACTGGGAGCGCGTTATCACTGCCGACCAGCGCACGCTGGAATTTCTGCAGGAGACCGTGCGGGACATCGTGGACGCTGTCTGCGCAACGTCTGACGAGCTGCGCTGGAAGTTCCCCGAGCTGAAAAACAACATCCACTTGGGCCGCGAGGTGGCATTTATCACGACGCAGGAGCTCGAGGACAGGTACCCGGACTTCACGCCGAAGCAGCGCGAGAATGCCTTTGCCAAAGAGCATGGAACCGTCTGCATCATGCAGATCGGCGATAAACTCGAAAACGGTGAGCCCCACGACGGCCGTGCACCCGACTACGATGACTGGGCATTGAACGCCGACATCCTCGTTTACTATCCTGTTCTGGACATCGCCCTGGAGCTGTCCTCTATGGGTATCCGCGTAGACAAAGAGGCTCTGCTGTCCCAGCTGGAAAAAGCCGGCTGTCCCGAGCGCGCAGAACTTCCGTTCCAGAAAGCAGTCCTCAATGAAGAGCTGCCTTACACCATCGGCGGCGGTATCGGTCAGTCCCGTATCTGTATGTTCTTCCTGCGCAAGGCGCACATCGGAGAAGTACAGTGCTCCATCTGGCCAGAGGAAATCCGCAAAGAAGCGGAAGCCCACGGAATCCAGCTGCTGTAAACAATAGAATGCACGCTTTGCGAGCATTCTATTGTCATGAACAATAGAATGTACGCTTTGCGAGCGTTCTATTGTCATGAATAAGGATAAGCGGCTGCGCGTTGTCCTGTTATAGAATGCACGCTCCGTGAACCTTCCATTGTCATAAAAGAGCGAGAAAGCTGTATCGTACAGCTTCCTCGCTCTTTTTGGTCAGCACATCACACAAAGGATCTTCTTCTCGTCGCAATGCAGGCGCTGTCACCAGCTAATCTTAACTTCTTCTCTGCTCATCCTTTTTGCCGCAATGCCGCCTTTCCCTGCAGCATCCACAATAAAAACAGGCTTCCTGCTGACAGCACCAAAAACAGCACACAGGACGGAACGCTTAAAAATACGCTGCCAAAGGGCAACAGCTCTAACATCACATACACAAACAGGTTCGCAACGCTGTGGAACAGCATCGGCGCTGCAATCGTTCCATACCATTCATACACCAGCGCCAGCAGGCAGCCGATTACGGTCGCATAGCCCGCCTGAACAAGATTTCCATGGAACAGACCGAACGCCAGTCCGGAAAGCACCACCGCATACGGCACTTTCAACACCTTGCGCAGCTGTCCATAGACCACGCCGCGGAAAACGATCTCTTCGCCCAGCGGCGCAAGAATGCCGTAGGAAATGATTCCCAGCCACACCGGCGTATCGAACTGCATCTCCGAAACCCTCTGAAAGGTCGGAGAGAACCGATACAATTCTGTCAATGTCAGAACACCGTTCATGCCGATTGCAATTGCCGCCGCCAAAATCACCATCGGAACGATGGACAGTTTATCGATTTCTTTTGTCGAATGGAACCGGATCTTTTTGTGCCAGATTCCGTAACAGATTATAAATGCACCGAACGTCGAGAGTGCGCTCGCCACATTCAGCCAGAAATTGTAGGAAGAGCCCTCCAGCTCCTGCAGCCCGATGGCATACACAATCGATACCGCCGTCAAAATTACGCTGCTGATTAGGAGACTGATTACATAATAGGCAAACATCGCCAGTGCGCTGGTTCCAACTGCACTCCAGAACTGCCCGGATTTGGTCTTCATTTTGGCAGTGCTGCCGCGGTAGCGCTCTGAAAGGGAATTCGAGCCAGTCGCCGCGCTGTTTCCTGCCTGCGTGTCTCTTCCTGCCTGCGTGCTGCTTCCTGCCTGTGTGCCGCCCAGCAGTACGCTTCGCAGTCCTTCCACATCCCGGACAATGATCTCCGCACCGGCATTTTCCAGCTCTCCCGGCTGTGCATACCCATACGACACCGCAATGCAGTGTGCACCGATCGCTTTCGCACCCTCCACATCGAAGCTGCGGTCGCCGATCATCACCATCTTATCCGGATCGCTTTCGCCCCGCGCTGCAAGCTGGGACAGCACCTCTGCAACCACCTCTTCTTTGTGCACTCTCCTTCCGTCCAGCTCGCTTCCGACCACGATGTCGAAATATTCCCGGATTCCGAAATGCACCAGAATATCCTCCACATAAACGGTCGGTTTGCTCGATGCAATCGCCAGCGTCGCACCGGATGCCTTCAGATCATGCAAAAGCGCTCCCATTCCGGGATACAGCACATTTTCGTATTTGCCGGTTACAGAAAACCGCTCCCGGTACTTCTCAACTGCCTCCTGCGCCTGCTCCGCCGTAAAGTTATAATATTTCATAAAGCTCTCTGCAAGCGGCGGGCC
>ERZ779865.1930-NODE-1930-length-14046-cov-7.415982_pt1 | contig 14046 bp, 14 predicted proteins | sample MGYA00433088_ERZ779865 | MGnify/ENA primary metagenome ERZ779865 (study PRJEB29588, sample SAMEA2151703) | human gut metagenome | biome: human gut; feature: human-associated habitat; material: faeces | place: Denmark | collected 2008/2010 ... | reverse complement strand
CTGGTTCTTTATATTTTGAATCAGTATGTCCAGCATCTTTAATTATTAATTTGTCTTTTTTACAATTAGCTGCTTCATATAATTGTTCACACATATATTCTGGGACAAAATCATCTGCATCTCCATGAATAAATAATATAGGCGTTTTACTTTTCTTTACTTGTTCCAATGCAGATGCCTTTTTTATGTCATATCCAGCACGTACTTTTGCAACTATTTGAAACATATTAAGTACTGGGAACTTTGGAATATTAAATCTTTTCTTTGCTTCTGATGCAAAAATATCCCATACAGATGTGTAACCACTATCTGCTATTATTGCTTTAACATTAGAAGGTAGTTCATCTCCAGATGCCATTAAAACTGTTGCAGCTCCCATTGATGATCCATGTAATACTATTTCTGAATTTTGGTTCTGATTTACAATTAATTTTATCCATTCTTGCAAATCATCTTTATCTAACCATCCCATCCCAATGTATTCTCCTTCGCTCTCTCCGCAGCCTCTCATGTTTGGAATAAGAACATTGTAATCTTTTTCAGAAAAATGTTGTCCAATTGTTAATACTGATTCTGGTGTTGAACGATATCCATGTAGTATTATTGCCCATTTGTTATTTTCTTCATTTACTATATATTCTTTTCCTTTTAATTTTATTCCATCATTTGCTGTTATCTCAACTTCTTTTGAAGCTATATTTTCACTCCACTCTTTGGCCTGCTGTTTAGTTTCATTTTTATTTTCTTGAATTATATCTTCTGTTTCTTGTGCTATACTCATGTCATTTTTTACTTGTCGGTCTCCACCATCACCACTTCTTGCAATAGCATAATTTACGAAATAATTTCCAACTCCGATTGTTACTCCTATTATTATTAATAGTAATGTTATCACTGTTATGACTATTATTTTTATTTTTTTCTTTCTTGAATTTTCCACACATTTTAACTCCTTATTTTTTTCTGTATTTTAACATATGACATCGTTTTATTCAAGAAAATATCTTCATTCATATATTCCAAGTAATTAATTATATTGTAAATATATTTTTTTAATGTTAGACTTAGATTGTATTATAAATTTATAAGAAAAGGTGGGATAAAATTTATGGAAGAAAAAAAGACAATTAAAATTAGTTTGTCAACATTCTTTTTATTACTAGCTTTAATAGCTATTGTTGTAATGGCTATTTTTATGTACAAATTTTATGATGACAAAAAGAAAGCTGATGAAAAATCATCAAACTTAGAAAATCAATTGAGCAATCTAAATGAAACAGTTAAAGATTTAAATGACAAAATAAGCAATACTAGCAATACAAACGAGGTTTCTAACTCAAATAATACTACAACTAGTTCAGAAGCATCCTTTACAGATGCTGAAATTAAAACGTCTTTATCTAAATTTTTAGAAATGGATGCACGCTCTGGTTGTGATTCACTTTTAGATTATTTATCAGAACAAGGGCTATTAGGAAACATTCCTTATGCTTCTACAGTTTCAGATAATGGCGTTGTTACAACTAATGTTAAATTTTCAGATTATAAAAAAGCAATGTTAAACTATGTATCTGAAGATTACTTTAATAAAGGCTGGACTTCTCCACAAAACTTCTATGAAAATGATGAAGGCTATCTTGTAAAAGTTCAAGGTGGAGGCGGTTTAGTCGAATACACCATTAATAGTATATCAAAAATTGATGACACAACTTATTTGGCTAACACAACAGCTAAATTAGTGGACTTGGATGATAGTACAGAAAGTAGGATGTTTAATTTTTCAGTATCATCATATAATGGAAAATGTGTTATTGATTCATTTGAGTATGCTTCTAATTAAAAGTAAAACAAAACACTACATTCTTCACTGCGAAGTTATGTAGTGTTTTATTTATTTTTTCTTTATGATGGTTATTAGTTTTCATTCTCTTTTACTAGAATATCCAAGTTATCAACTTTTAAGGCAAAGTATGGCATGCTTTTGTCTTTTTCTTTCATAAAAATTACAAAATCATCATTGAAGTAAAAGCATCTTGTTTCTTCATCCTCCTTTTTATATTCACTTTCTATTCCTGCTTCACTTGTTAAATTTCCGCCTCTTTCGTTTAGATTGAATTTTACGTTCTGTAGTGCATTTGCTATATACATTCCATTTGTTCCTTCTATATATCTTCCGCATAGTTCATTGTAATTTATTACTGTATTTACATTTATATATGGAACCTTCAATTCATCACTTGTTGTGAAATATTTTTTACCATTATAGGCATTTGATTTTTCAGTGATTTCTTTATATATGTCGTTAAATGATTTGGTACTTTTAGTTTTGTATAGTATTAGTTCGTCATTTCCTTTTGTTTTTATTTTTACAGAAAAATCTTCATTGTTGTTATAGAATAAAACGTCTACATTATCATTTATGTTTTCTTCGCTTGCATTATTTATTCCAAAATATTCAACGCTCTCATGAGTATCTCCGAACCCTAAAGCTCCTAATTTATCAAATGGTATTTCAAACTCGAAATCTTTTGATAACATTGCATACATTGTGTAACTTTCTCCTGCTTGTTGGAAATTAATTTGATTTAGTATTGATTCGTTTTTCATCTTAAACTTTTCGTCTATGTCTTTTAATATTGATGCTTTTAATTCAGGTGTCGTTTTCTCTACTCTTACATAATAATCTTCTGATGAAATCATGTCTTTAGTAAATGTTTTTTTATTTAGTTCGTCTGCAAGTATGCTTGGCCCATCTTCAAATTTAATATTGTCTCCTACTCTATTCATAAATTCGTTCCAAGCAATTTGGAAAGTTCCTACCCACACACTGTTTGTGTCCGTATTTCCTAATTCTCCTGTGAATATTGGTGTCATTGTTGCTTTTTCTTTTGCCTTTTCGTACATTTTTCTTCCTGCATAAGTTAATCCTGTTAGCAAAATTGTAGCAGAAATTACAATTAATAAAATTTTTACTAATTTATTCATACTATCAAATCCTTTCTTTATTAATATTTTTCTTAATTCTTTTTTGCCTCTATGAACAAGAACCTTAGTATTTTCAATGGTTTGTCCGTAATATTTCTGCTGTTTCTTTATAAGATAATCCTTCAATTTTCGTTAGGTATATTGCGTTTTTATATTTGTCATCTAACATGTTTATGGCTTCTGTTAGTTCTTTTTCTCGTTCTTGTTTTTCAATAAGGTCACTTACGTCTTTTTGAATTTCTTCGGAATCTAATAGTGAATATTTTTCATTAATTTCTGTTCTTCTTTTTTCTTGATTAATGTAATTGTATGCTCGGCTTCTTGCTACTAAGTATATGTAATATTTGAAACTGCAATTTTCTCTAACTTTGTTTTGTAATATGTATATAAATACTTCTTGGGTGATGTCTTCGGCTTTCTCGTAACTTTTTACTATGTTGAAAATAAAGTATTGTATTTTGTTTTTGTATTTGTTGTACAATGTTTCGAAGGCGTCTTTTTCTCCGTTCATATATTTGTTGTATAATTCTAAATCTAAATCTTTCATTTCTTACCTGCTTTCAATTATATATACATATAACTTTGGAAAAGGTTACATGGTGAGTTAATTTTTATAAAATTTCTACTAACATAATAAAAAAGTTTGCAATGAATTGCAAACTTTTCTTATTTTTTATTAAATTTTGCAGTTGAATTTATTTTGATGTTTTTTCGTCTATTTCTTCTTGTCCCTTGTTGTCATCTTTTTTTATTGAATCAACTATTGTAATGAATTTAACTTTTCCTTTATTTTCGTCATCTAATTTTGTGAATGTGTTGTATTCGTCTGATAATTCTTTTAATTTTTCTGCTCTTGTTTCTAAGTTTTTCAAATCTCCTGTTATATAAGTGCAGATAACATCAATTCCTGTTTTATTAAACTCTGCTGTTCCTTCTGCTAATTCTGCCGCTCCAGATTGGATTGTTTTTGCTCCTTCTACTAATTGATTGTTTGCACTGTATAGTGCTTGTGAGCTTGTATTTATTGTACTTAGTCCTGCTTTCATTTGTTCAGAACCTTGTGCTAATTTTGTTGTTCCAACTTCTAGTCCTAATGTTCCTTTGTATAATTTATTTGCCCCTGCTGCCATTTTTCCTGTGTTTGTGTATAGTCCTTTAATGTTTGTGTTTAATGCTCCTACTTGATCTAGCAATCCATTGACTCCATCACTAACATCTCCTGCACCTTTGGCTAATGTATCAACTTGTTGCTTTAATCCAGCTATTTGTTTGTTTGATGAATTTAATAATGTAATCATGTTATTTAAATATGCATTATCTGCTGTTAATGTCGCAATTGTTGATTGGTTTGCTGTTATTTGTGCTTTTATTGCTTGTGCCGTTGTTTCTGATAATGTTGTATCTTCTAATACTTTGCTTAATTGTTCTGTTGTTGTGTTCAATGTTGTAATCATTTTTGTGTTTGTATCTATTTGAGAATTTATTTTATTTATTTGTTCTGTATAGTCTGTTGTTTTCATTGCTGCACTTAAATCTGTCAAACCTTTTGAAATACCTTGTGCTCCACTTTTTAAATTGTTCATTGATTCTTGTGAACCATCTAACATGTCTGACATTGTTTTTACTCCATTGTTTACAGCACCTAAATTATCTGATAATGATTTAGTTCCTAATGTTAAATCTGGTACTTGTGCATTAAGGTTCTTTATTCCAGTATCTATGCTTGAGTAACTCGTGTTTGCAGAACTTACTCCATTTGAAAATTTATTTAATGCTTGATTAAATTCTTCTGATTTTTCAACATAAGTTGTTGTTCCATCTGATAATGTTTTTGCTCCGTTTTCAATTTGTTTGCTTGCAGATTGTAGTGTTTCAACTTTGCTATATATGTCATCTAATTTGCTGAATATATCTAATTCTGAATCTTCAATTAATTTTGGTGTTGTATAGTTTATGATGTTGTTCATTTCAAAGTTTGTTGTTTCCATTGTTATTTCAATTGATGTTGGAATTTCTAATGTGTCTTTATCAATATTTAAGCTTTCTTGCATTCCTGGGAATGTTAATCCAACTACCATTGTTTTACTTCCGTCATCTATTGCTTTTCCGTTTGTTACTTCTATGTTTTTATTGTTGTCGTTGTTTATGTATGTTCCTGTTGCTACAACAAATGGTGTATACATTTTTTCTGTTTTTCCGTTTATTTTAACCTCGTGTTCTTCTTTATTTTCGAATGATATCGTAATTTTAACTTTTCCTGATTTTCCAGCTATTTCGTCTGAACTGATTTCTTTTCCGTCTAGTTCATATTTAATGTTTAGTTTAACTGGCAATTCTTGATCTGTTTCACCTTTATAATATATATCGTTTGAATCCGCTTCCCAAACTAGGCTTTCTCCATCCTGAGTAAATTTCTCATCTCCACTTGTATTTTCGATATTTAAAAGGTTTGTCATATCTTTTAAAAGTTTTTCATCTTCTTCGTTTATCAAATGATCTGTAACTATTGTTTGATATTGTTCTCCATTACTTTTTGCATTTGTATAGACTGTTTCGGCTTTGGTGAATGCAGCTACTGGTAATGTGTACACTAGCATTGTTCCTAATAAAATACTAGCTGATATTTTAGACAATTTGTTATTCATAATTATACTTCCTTTCTATTTACATTCTTTCATTTTTGATGTTGTTTTACATACTAATTTGTCGAAAATCATTAGCATTGCTGGTAATACAGTTATTACTACTAGAACGCTTATGATTGCTCCTCTTGACATTAATGTGCATAATGATCCGATCATTTCTATTTTTGAATATGCTCCAACTCCGAATGTTGCTCCGAAGAAACATAATCCACTTACTAGAATTGAACTAATTGATGTTCCTAAGGCTTCTGATATTGCTTCTTCTTTATTCATACCTTCTTTTCTGTGTCCTATGTATTTAGTTGTGATTAAAATTGCATAATCTATTGTTGCACCTAACTGGATTGTTCCAATTACGATTGATGCAATGAATGGAATGCTTGTGTTTGTTACAAATGAGAATCCCATATTTATAAATATTGCAAATTCTATTATGCAAATTAGAATTACTGGTAATGATATTGATTTTAAAACAAATATCATTATTATAAATATAATTGCGATTGATACAGTGTTTACGCTGTTGAAGTCGTGGTCGCTTATTTCAACTAAGTCTTTCATTAATGGTCCTTCACCAACGAACATTCCGTTTTCATCATATTCTTTTATAATTTTATTAATCTCATTTATTTGATTGTTTAGTTCGTTTGAAGCTATTTCATATTTTGAGCTTACTATTATCATTTGATAATTGTCGCTTGTGAATATGCTTTTTATATCATCTGATAAAATTTCTTTTGGAAGAACTGTATCGATTTTTGAATATGAAACTGCAAAGTCAACACCTTCAACTTGTTCAATTTTATCTAACATTTCGTTAACTTTGTAATCATCTAAGTCTTTATCAACTAATATCATTGCTTCTGATGTTAGTCCGAATTTATCTTTTAATTCATTGTTTGCTGTTATGCTTGGTAATGAATCTGGCAATGAATCATCTAATTTGTAATACACTTTTGTGTTGTTGTTTGTGTATATTGCTATTGGTAATATTATTATAAATAGTAATGTTATTAATTTATAATGTTTCATGACGAAATTTTTTACGCCTGTGAATTTAGGTAAAATTTCTTTATGACTTGTTTTTTCGATGGCTTTGTTAAATTGAAGTATCATTGCTGGTAATATTGTTACAACGCTTATTACTCCAAATAGCACACCTTTTGCCATTACAATTCCTATGTCTTTTCCTAATGTTAAGCTCATACTACATAATGCAAGGAATCCTGCGATTGTTGTTAATGAACTTCCTAGAACTGCTGTGAATGTTTTTTGAATTGCTGTTTCCATTGCTTTGTTTATGTCTGATGTGTTTTGTAATTCTGCTTTATAACTGTGATATAAGAATATTGCGAAATCCATTGTTACACCTAATTGTAAAACTGCGCTTATTGCTTTTGTTATGTATGAAATTTCGCCTAAGAATATGTTTGTTCCCATATTGAATAATATTGCAATTCCGATATTAGCTAATAGTAATACTGGTGTTACATAAGAATCTAGTGCAATTTCTAGAACTAACAAACATAGTGCAACTGCAATTATTACATATATTGCTATTTCTGAGTTTGATAAATCTCTTGTGTCTATTAATGTTGCGGTCATTCCGCTAATCTTGCATCTTTCATCTGTTATATCTCTCATTTTTTGAACTGTATCCATTGTTGAATCTGATGATATTGCATCTTTGAATGTTACTAGCATTATTGTGCTTCCATCTTTATAAACTTTATCTTTTATTTCATCTGGAAACATTTCTATTGGTATGTTTGTTCCAACTAAATCTGTTGTACTAATTACATTTCCTACATTATCTAATTTTTTAATTTCTTTTGTTAATTTTTCTATGTCTTTGCTTTTCATGTCATCTAATACAATAATTGAAAAGCCTCCCATATTAAATTCATCTGATAATATATCTTCACCTTGAATTGTTTCTATATCTTCAGGTAAGTATACTAATATATCGTAATTTATTCTGGTGGCTTTCATTCCTATGACTGATGGTATTAATAATAGTAATGTTATTATTAATATTAGCTTTTTGTGTTTACATACGAACTCTGCTACTTTTGACATATGACAATCTCCTTTCCTTTGTTATATTATAGAAAAGTTACATGAACTTCCTATGAATATTTTCTCATCCATTCCTTATTATAGAAATTTTTCCTAAATCTTCAACGACATTTTCTATACGTTTGGATAGATAATATACATTTCTTTTATTTTCGTATATACATTTGTAGTTTTTCTTTACTTTTGTAGAAAAAAGTTATATTATGTTTAAAGAATTTTGGAAAGGAGATTATTATTATGGGTGATTTACGTACTACTCGTACATATTTACTTTTAAAAAATGCTCTTTTAGAATTACTTAGTAAAGAATCATTTGATTCAATTAAAGTAAATGATATTTGCAATTTAGCTATGATACATCGTACAACATTTTATAGTCATTTTTCTGATAAATATGAATTACTAGATTATTGTATAAATGATATTGAAGCTGAATTAACTAAGAATTTCGAACCTGGCAACTACTCTACTGCCAAAGAATTTTATTCTGATTTAATTAATCATTTATTAAAATATTTAGGTGAAAATAAACAATTTTTTAAAAATATGCTTAACAATAATTATTCAGCTGGAATAATCACAGTTTTTCACAATTCAGCAATAAAATACATCACTGATTTAATTGAAAAAGAAAATCAAGCTGGAAAAAAATTCGATGTTCCACCTAAAATTATGGCTGAATTTTATTCTGGTGCTGTTACAGCAATTATCATGTGGTGGCTAAAAACTAACAGTAAAATTTCTGAACAAGACTTATGTAATTATATCGTTTCTTTAATTTTTGATGGTCAGAAATAAATTTTATCTGGACTTTTTAGTTTTTATTGTGTATGATTATATATATTATCGAGAAAGGAATGATTATAATCATGTCTAATTTAAGAAAAATAATTTTTTTATTAATAGCAATTTCTTTAATTATTTGTAATATTGCTTTTGCTGCAACAAATAGTTCTGTTATTAATGACGATGATGAAGATACAGATAATGATGTTTCTAATTCAGCCAATGATACAAATTCTACTGATAATGAAACTTCTAATTCTTCAAATTCAACTAGAAATACATCTAATCGTTCTTCTAATACATCTTCAGATGATGAAGATGAAGAGAACACTACTTCTGGAAACAGAGTAACAAATCAAACTTCAACAAATGCAAAGTCAACTACATCTTCTGCTAATTCCACTACAACAGGTGTTGATAATACTGATTTAGGTATTTCAAATGCTTTATCATTTGTTCTTATTGCAATTGGTGTTTTACTAATTTTCTTATCAATAGCAATTTTAATTAGAATGAAAAAATAATAAAAATACATTTTGACAGGTATCATTAGATACCTGTTTTTTTATGTATATTCTTCAAGAATTTATTATATTAACATTTACGCAACTTTTTAAAATTACTTTTTAATTTTTCTTATTATTTTATTTCTATATTTTTCAGTACGCTTTGTATATTTTTTATTTGCATTGATAATACTAATATTAAATTCTGAAATAATTATGGAGGTATATTATGAAAATAAAAAATAAAATTTTTCTTTGTTCTATTCTACTTCTTCTTATTTTATCTCTTTTTAGTTTTACTTATGCAACTGAAGAGTTGAAAGACATTGGGAATTCTGTTAAAAATGCAACTGAAGATGTTGGTGGAGCTATAAAAGATGGTGCCGAAAAAGCTGGTGATTCTGCCAAAAATGCGACTGAAGATGCTAAAGATGGAATGCAAAATATGACTAATAGTGCTAAAGACGGTATGGAAAATATGACTAATGATGTAAAAAATGGTATGGATAATAATGATGAAAATACTATTTCTGAAAATCTAACAGGTAATTACAATACAACTCGAACTACTTCTGATGATGTGACTGCTACTGCAACAAATAATGCGACTATGTGGATGTGGATTATGTTAGCAGTCGTTGCTGTTCTAATAATTGCTCTTGTTTGGTATTATGCAGCTCAATCTAATAACTCTAGACATTAATTTATCATAGTAGCGTTTTTCATTTCTCTTAATTGCTTTTTAGCTTTTTCGAGAAATGCTGAGCGCTACTATTTTTTATGTATTCTGCTCTGTTTTTTATTAAAATTATTGTTATCTAAGATTTCTCTTTCTTTAGTTTATCTAATATGATATAATATTTTATATTTTTGAGAGGTGTTATATGGAAACAAAATTAATTGCGAAGAATCCTACTGCATTTCACAATTATACTATTGATACTAAATTAGAAGCGGGAATTGTTCTTTATGGTACAGAAATAAAGTCTATTCGTAATGGGAAAATGAATTTAAAGGATTCTTATGCTATTATAAAAAATGGCGAAGCTTTTGTTTATGGAATGCATATTAGTCCTTATGAATTTGGTAATATATATAATAAGGATCCACTTAGAACAAGAAAGCTTTTGCTACATAGACATGAAATTAATAAACTTTTTGGGCAAATTCAGCAACAGGGCGTTTCACTAGTTCCTATTTCAGCTTATTTTAAAGGTTCTAAAGTTAAAATTCAGCTTGGTATTGGAAAGGGTAAAAAATTATTTGATAAGCGTGAAGATTTAAAACGTAAAGATGACAATCTTTATATTCAAAGACATATGATTTAAGAGTGAGTGATATCACTCTTTTGTTATATAATAAGAAAATTCTCCGAACTTCCTATTATATGCACAGAAATTTGTTTTGTAATTTTGTGCACGAACAGAGATGTGGACTTAAAAATGTTATAAACAGCTCTACTTTGCTCTTAGCTAGTTATATAAAATGCAGTAATAATATAATTTTTGAAATACCGCGCAGCGACCAAAGGAACAAAGCGTAGCTTTTGTGACTGCGATTGAAGCAATCTTTACATATAAAAGAGCCGGAGGCTCACAAAGATTGCGACAGCAAGGTATTAAAAAATTATATTATTACTGCATTTTTATTTCTAGTTTTTCGTACAAAACCAAAAGAGAGTGATGTCACTCACTCTCTATCTTCATTTTATTAAATTAAGCTTTGTTAGCTGAACAAAATACATTATTGATTTTGTCAGAAACTGTTTCTTTAATTTCTGTTCTAGCAGCTCCTAAATATTTTCTAGGATCAAATATAGAAGGATCTTCATTAAATACTCTTCTTACTTGTGCTGTCATAGCTAAACGTAAATCAGTATCAACGTTTATTTTTGATACTCCATTTTCACCAGCTTGTTTTAACATTTCATTTGGGCAACCTTTTGCACCAGGAATGTTTCCACCATTTTCATTGCACATTTCTACAAGTCTTGGAATTACTGATGACGCACCGTGTAAAACTATTGGTGTATCTGGTAATTTTTCTTTAACTTTTTCTAATATATCAAATCTTAATCTAGCTTCTCCTTTAAATTTATAAGCTCCATGGCTTGTTCCTATAGCTATTGCTAATGAGTCACAACCTGTTCTTCTTACAAATTCTTCAGCTTGATCTGGATCTGTGTACATTGCATCATTTTCAGCAACGTTTACATCATCTTCAACACCAGCTAATTTTCCTAATTCAGCTTCAACAACTACTCCTTTTGAATGAGCATAGTCTACAACTTTTTTAGTTAATGCTACGTTTTCTTCAAAATCATATTTTGAACCATCTATCATAACTGATGTAAATCCTGCATCTATGCACATTTTACATGTTTCAAAATCTGGTCCATGGTCTAAGTGAAGTGCAATTGGAATATCTGTCTCTTCTACTGCAGCTTCAACCATTTTTAATAAATAATTGATTCCTGCATATTTTATAGCACTTGAAGATACTTGTAATATTACAGGTGATTTAGCTTCATTTGCAGCTTCTGTAATAGCTTGGATGAACTCCATATTATTAATATTGAAAGCACCTATTGCATAGTGTTCTTTCATTGATCTTTTAAACATTTCTGTTGTTGTTACTAATGGCATAGTATTACCTCCTTAAATTTTCTTTCCGTGTTCATTTTATTTCTTATATTTATTTCTGTCAAGTTGCTATTTCAAATTTATTATGTTATACTACGAATAAATAGTTAATGTATACAAATGAGAGGTGATTTTAATGTTGGTTATGAATCGTGATGGCGATTTGTTTGATGAAAGAAGAAAAAAAGACAGAAGAAAAGTTAATTCTGAGGTTTCTAATGATCGTAGAAAAGAAGATAGACGTAAAGAAAATATTAATGAAGTAAAAAAGAAAAAATAAATGACTGAAAATAAATTTCAGTCATTTTTTACTTTTGGCTACAACGATTATACTTTAGAAAATTTTAAATATTTTCATATAAGTAATAAAATCATTTGCCTTCTATTTGTGTGCACATTTATAGTTTGAGCATATTGTTTCATCAGGGTTTCTTGAATTATCATCTGGATATGGTTTTATTGTTATTTGATCAAGTTGACAATTACAGTCCTCTATTCCATTATATTTACAGCTACATACTGTACATTTTATTTTTTGATTATTTTCCATTTTATTTAAAACCTCCTTTTAGATATATATTTATTATATCCAAAAAGAAATTTTTTAATCTTAGACTGCTGCTCTTGTTCTAATTATTGTTATTGGTGTATTTACTTGTGGTGCTTCTAAACATCTTATTCTGTTTTTGTATTCTTTTAATTTTCCTTTATATATTAATTTTGAATTTCTTATTTGTTTGAAATCTTCTGGTTTTATTACTTCTGGTAAATAATTTAATTCTAGATTTCCTGTATTTAATGCATATCTTACAAATTCTGCACAATATAATGCTTTTTTTCTTTTTATCTGCTTATTAAACATTACGCAAAAAACTCCAATAAAATTGAATTTGTATTCTTTTCTTTTTTGGTACATTGTTCTAACTGCTGTTTGCATTGATTTATATTGTTCATCTGTAATTATTACCTCGTATACAGATGTTGTTGTATTTTTGAATCTTTTAAATGTTCCTTTATCAAGATATTCTCTAACAAACCCACCAATAAAAGCATTATATGTATATAATCTTCCAAATGAATACATCTCATTTAAATCTTCATCAAAAGCTAAAGAAACATGTGAATAATCGTTTTTAGTGTATAATTTTATTAGGTTAGATAATAATGTTCCTGTATGTGTAAGCACGATGTATATTTTTTGCATACGTATCCCCTTTCAATTCTTCCAGATTTAATTATAACTTTTATCTTTATTGTTGTAAATATTATTTATTAAATTCTAATTCTCTGCCCCACAAATATTAAATTAGGATTTGCTATATTGTTTAATTTAACAATGCTTTCTACTGTTGTATCGAATCTAATTGCCAATTGAGAAAGTGTATCTCCTGATTTTACTGTATAAAAATCTTTACCTAATGCTGATACGTGTTCAAAATTTGTATTAGTTAATATTGTTAAATTTTCTCCTGGATAAATCAAATTTGGATCTTTAATATCATTTATTTGAACAATTTCTGATATTGTTACATTATATATTTTTGATATTTTCCATAAAGTATCTCCTTTTTTTACTGTATATTTTATTTCTTCTGATGGATTTGATTCTTTTCTTTTTTCTATTTTTCTTATTTTTTCACTATTATCTAATAAAATATCACTAGTAAATAAATCACGATCTACGTAATCTGATATTCCACCTATTTTTCCTATATCTGAATATTGCTGACCTTGCCAATTCTCCCATGCTAATTGAGTTAGTTCCATTTCTTTGTAATTTCCATAAAAAGCTACCCAAAGTGGATATTCTTCTGCTAATGTAAATGTATTTTTAGCATTGTATAAATCACTATATATAATTACATCTTTTTCTGTTAGTTCTTCAACTTTTTCGGCAAAAGCTCGCGTTATGTCATTTATATTTTCTTTTGACAATTCTCCGAAATCTTCAAAGTCTATTGCTAATTTACAATCAATCTGTTTTTCTGAAATGATTGATGAAAAGAACTCTGCTTCTCTCTCCGCTTCTGTTATACTTCTTGCAGTCAGATAATGATAAACTCCTACTTTTAAGCCATTCAATTTAGCATTTTCATAATTTATTTCAAAATATGGATCTTTATAATTTTGACCTTGTGATGCCTTTATATATACGATTTCAATTCCATCATTTTTTACTTGATTGTAATCTATGTATCCCTGCCAACTACTTACATCTATCCCTTCAAATAAATCTTCAGAACTTGGTGATAGTGCATAGCAATTTGTTGCCATAATAAACAATATAACTATTTCAAGAACAAAAAAATTTCTTACTTTTTTCATATTGTCCCTCCGTTTCAAATTTTTATTCTGTATATTATATGAAAATAAGTAAGAAAATTTACTTTTATTTATTATAAA
>ERZ779865.1917-NODE-1917-length-14122-cov-7.202815_pt1 | contig 14122 bp, 15 predicted proteins | sample MGYA00433088_ERZ779865 | MGnify/ENA primary metagenome ERZ779865 (study PRJEB29588, sample SAMEA2151703) | human gut metagenome | biome: human gut; feature: human-associated habitat; material: faeces | place: Denmark | collected 2008/2010 ... | reverse complement strand
ACAGATAAGAAGCTTGTAATAGCTGGTGGTTCCAGCGATACAGATTCTTTCACGAGAGAGTTAAAAGATCTAGCGAAAGATGATTACAGAATTATATTCACGGGATTTGTTCAAGGAAGCCTGCTGGATGAACTATACAGCAATGCCTATCTCTATACACTGCCTTCAGATTTGGAAGGAATGCCATTGAGTCTATTGGAAGCAATGAGTTATGGAAACTGCTGTCTGGTGTCTGATATTCCTGAATGTGCAGAGGTCGTGGAAGACAAGGCAGTGATTTTTAGAAAATCGGATGTAAGTGATCTTCGAGAAAAATTGCAAGATGCCTGTGATCATCCGGAAGATGTCATGAAACTAAAAAAACAGGCGGCAGATTTCATCTGCGGAAAGTATGACTGGGATGATGTTGTTGAAAAAACATTAAATCTGTATAGGAGAGAATGATGGTGTGAGTATTAATAATCAACAATCTCCTCTAACCGAACGCAGGCAGTGAGATGTACATAGTGAAAACGCCAGAAAAATGGCGTATTTACGGCACTTTTCGAGAGCTGGGTAGAGCTGCGAGAGCATTTTTTATCTCGCTACCTAGGTTCGGTAACAGCAGATGATTTTATCATAAGGACTTTCAGTATGACTACCTGCGTTTGTATGGAGCACTCTGGTTTATGAACAACACATTGGAAGTGCTTCATCTGAACAGAGGTAGTGAAATAGAACATAGAATATAACGGTTGACACTTGAATTGCTGAGAAAATATTTATCAGCAGAAAGACAGTACGTAACTCGTATTGTGAAAAGAAATTTATAAGGAGAAAAGGCAATGATAAGAATTCTTCATTCTGTCAGCAATATGGATCGTGCTGGTATTGAGACGATGCTGATGAACTATTATCGATATATGGATAAGTCAAAAGTTCAATTCGATTTTTTATGCAATAAGAAAAAACCGGGAGCGTATGACGATGAAATAAAATCTATGGGCGGTAGAATTTATCATACACCGGGATTGAATCCGGCCAAGTATCCTGTGTACTTGAAATACATGCGAGAACTGTTTCAAGAACATCCAGAATATAAAATCGTTGAGGCGCACAATGGGGCACTTGGCGTGTATGCACTTCATGCTGCCAAAGTGAGCAAAATTCCTGTGCGCATTTTTCATGCACATGGAGCAAGCATAACGAAAGACTGGAAGCTTCCAATCAAGCTTGTTTGTAAGGCTTGCCTTCCCACAAATATGACGCATCATTTTTCTTGTGGTGTCGAGGCTGCAAAATGCTATTTTGGACAAAAAGTGGTAGATGAAAATGACTATGTGCTGATTCCAAATGCAATAGACGTCGAGCGCTTTATCTATAACCCAGAAATTCGTAATAAGATTCGCAAGGAAAACGATCTGGAAAACAAACACGTTGTGGGGCATGTTGGACGCTTTATGGCGCAAAAAAACCATACGTTCTTAATGGATGTTTTTGCAGAGGTCTTAAAAATTGATTCTCAGGCACATCTTGTTCTATTAGGCGATGGTGAACTGATGGATGAAATTAAAAGAAAGGCGACAGACCTTGGTATCAGTGAGCATGTAACTTTCGTTGGAAATGTTGGAAACGCCAATGAGTGGTATCAAGCATTTGATTGCTTTGTTTTGCCGTCAATCTGGGAAGGCCTTCCGGTTGTGGGCGTAGAGGCTCAGGCAGCGGACCTTCCGTGTGTCTTTTCGTCAGCCATTACAAGAGAAATTGGGTTGTCACAGCACGCAAAATTTGTTCCGCTCACAGAATCTGTTTCTGTATGGGCAAAAACACTATGTGATGCGTTGCAGCAGAATGAGCGTAATGACAACACGAAGTTGATTACAGAACACCACTATAATATTGCATTTGAAGCGAAGGAACTGCAGGAGAGATATTTACAACTTGCTGGAGAAGTGAAATGAAGATCGGAATATTAACACATCAGTATATCAACAATTATGGTGCTTTTTTACAGGCATGGGCACTAAGAAAAGCAATTTCAGAACTATTTCCCGAAGATGAAGTGCAGATTATAGATTATGTAAACGTAAAACATTATATCATCAATGTCGGTGGGTGGTTTCGATTTTATAAAAATAGAGAAACGCTGAAAGAATGGTTTGCTAAGGTTCAACTTCCGAATACTTTTGCGAAAGCAAGAAATCAAGAAATGGTCCTTTCCAAAAGATGTTTTAATGCTCGACAGATCAATGAATTAGAATTTGACTGCATTGTTGTTGGCAGTGATGAAGTGTGGAACTACAGAGATACAAAGGGAAATGCTGAACTTAAATTTGGTGTAGGATTAACATGTAAAAATTTGATTGCCTATGCGCCGAGTGTAGGAAAGACGGCAGCGGATGAAGCAATTCCGCAGTATGTTATTGATGGTATCAGAAAGTTTAAGCGGATTTCTGCGCGAGATGACCTGACAGAGCAGCTGGTAGAACAGGTAACAGGGAACGCACCGAAACGAGTTTTAGATCCTACTTTTTTGGCCGAATTTCCACGGGCAGAATTGAAAGCAAAAAGAAAGCCATATATTCTGTTTTACTACTGCGAAAATCTACCGGAAAATATTTTAAATCAAATTTTTTCTTATGCAAAAGAGCATGGTTTGGCGGTTTATGGCGCGGGTGAATGCGACAAACGATATTCAGAAGTTACTGTAAACCTGACACCATTTGAGTGGGTGGAAATGTTCCGAAATGCGGAGTTTGTGTTTACTGGAACTTTTCACGGTGCAGTATTCTCTATTCTGAATCGCAGGCAGTTTAAGGTATATCTGACAAATGAAAGCCGAATCAAAAAAGTAACAGCCTTGCTGAGTGAACTTCAGATTACAAACCGCCCTATCAAAGAGGATTTTTGCTTCGATTTAGAAAGTATGAAGTCGGAAATCAACTATGAAAAAGTGTATGATGTCATAGAACAGAATCGGCAGAGCAGCAAGCAGTATTTAAAAGATGCGATAGGAATGGCAAAAAAATGAGAATAGGAATTTTAACACATCATTACGTTAAAAATTATGGCGCATTCCTTCAGATGAAGGGAATGTATGAAACGCTACAAAGGCTATATCCTGAAGCAGAAGTGAGGGTCATCAATTATGTAAATCAAAAGCACTGGAGAAGAAATATCATCCATATTCTTCACTTTCGTCCGGGAGTTGATACGCTTTCTACCTATGTGGAAAAAATCCGACAGTTAAGAACATTCACAAAATATGAACGCAGTATTCCGAGGACTCGCTCGGTAAAGACTGCCAAGGAGATAATCGATTTGAAATTGGATCTTATCGTTCTTGGCAGTGATGAAATTTGGAATCTGTGTGGATCTGGGTACCATCCTTTGAAATTTGGTACGGGACTTGAAAATCAGAGGACAATTGCTTATGCACCGAGTGTTGGCGCAGTAACCGAAGAAACCGCTGTGCCGGAGGATGTCTTTTCGGGCTTGAAACACCTTGATCGGATATCTGGTCGTGATGTGGAATCTTTAAAATTTGTTGAGAGGGCCTGCGGAAGAAAAGCTGAGAAAATGCTTGATCCGACTTTTCTCTATAATTTTGATATGGATATTGAAAGGGAAAATATCAAGCCGAAGCCGTACCGGTATATTCTGATCTATGACTGCAAATTAACAGAACCGATGGCGAAACAGCTACAGGAATATGCAAAGAAAAATGATTTGAAGATCATTGGTGCGGGCGATTACAAGACATTCTACGATGAAGGATTTATTGACCTGACCCCATATGAGTGGGTCGATTTGTTTCGGAATGCAGAAAAAGTTATTACTGGAACATTTCATGGGACAGTTTTTTCTATTAAGTACAACAAATCGGTTTTGTGCTATCCAACAGAGAAAAACCGAATCAATAAGATTCGTTCGCTGTTATCCGATATGAAGATTGCCTCTCGACTTTTGGAGGTGGGATGCGAAGATGATTTTATCCCGCTGTTGGATACGCCAATGGATTATACGGAAACTCGAAACTATATTGCACAAAAGATTCAGGAAGCAGATGACTTCCTTACAGGAGATAAATCATGAGTTCGATCGTTTTATTTGACGATAAAAAAGATTGCTGCGGCTGCGGGGCGTGTATGAACGTTTGTCCCAAGAATGCGATTCGAATGGCGGAAGATGAAGTCGGTTTTGTTTATCCAGAAATCGATCAAAATTTGTGTATTGGATGCGGTGCCTGCAAAAAGGCTTGCGGCTATCAAATGCAGCCTATGATGCAGAAGTCCGAAGCGGTCTATGCGGCTGCATCGAACGATGACAATTTGTTGCGAAAGTCTGCATCGGGCGGAGCATTTGCTGTCCTTGCAGAGAATGTGTTGAAAAAAGGTGGTGTAGTATATGGTGCTGCACTTCCTCTGGAAAGTGGAAAATTGGAGCCAAAGCATCTCCGCATTGATACAGTGGAAAGGTTACCTGAACTGCAAGGATCGAAATATGTGCAAAGTGTGATTGGGGATACCTATGCACAGGCAAAAAAAGATCTGTTGGATGGAAAAAGTGTTCTTTTTTCTGGAACACCTTGTCAGATTGCAGGCTTAAAGCAGTATCTGAAAAAAGATTATGAAAATCTGCTCACAGTGGACATTATTTGTCATGGAGTTCCAAGCAAACGATTTTTCCAGAGCTTTATGGAAGACTACGGGAAGAAACTGGGTGGAACAATCACCGAGTTTTATTTCCGGGATAAGAGCAAAGGCCAGGGTATGATTACCCGGAGTGTCTATAAAGATATGACGGGTGAAAACAAGGAGAAAGTGTTGATAGGCGGCCTTACCGCATATATCCATTTTTTCTCTAAATCGTATATATATCGCAAGAACTGCTATTCCTGCCCCTTTGCTTCAGAGAAGCGCGTTGGAGATTTGACTTTGGGGGATTTTTGGGGATTCCATGAAGAGTATCCGTCTTATGATGAAAAGCAGGGGCTTTCAAACGGAAAAGGAATCTCTTGCGTATTGGTCAATACGGATAAAGGCAATAATGCTTTGGAACAGTGTGAAGATCAGTTTGTGCTGATGTTTTCGGATTTTGAAAAAGTTGCAAAACATAATGATCAGTTGCATTCTCCGAGTAAATATAGTCCTAAGCGTGAGGAAATCTTGAAACTGTACAAGGAAAAAGGTTATGAAGCCGTGGATCAGTATTTCCACAAAACCTGTAAGAAAGATATTGTAAAGTATACTATTTCTGGAATGATGCCTAAAGGGCTGAAGCGGGCAGTAAAGAAAGTGATAGGCAGAGTGAAGCAATGATAATTTTAGTGGCATTTATATTGATTGCAATCTTAATCGCAGCAAAAGGAAATAAAAAATTTATTATATTTTTCATGGCGTTTTACCCGATATTGCCAGACTATTTTTCAATTGAACTAGGTGGAGGTATGCCTCTTCTGAAAGCCAGCAGAATTTTGTTGCTGATACTTCTTCTATGTGTATGTTTCCGAAACAAAAAAATAAAACTAATTAGGAAACCCTTGAAAGCTGCTGGTCTATATTGGCCGTTGATTATTTATTTTGCAGCAAGAATTTTGGCAAATGGATATTATGTCTCTAACTTATCTGCTGCAATCAATACGGAGTTTACAGTCATTGTAGAGCAATTGCTATTGCTTGTCTTGATTTGTCAAATTATACAGGATCAAGAAGATGTGTATCTGTGCGTGAAAACAATCGTAGATGCAAGTGGAATAATAGCAGTTATCAGCATTATCAATGTTCTGATTGGGTCGAATTTGTTTTATTCTTTGAATACGGTATCTCGGAACGTTTTAATGGTGTCTACGGTAAGAATGGGCATCATTCGTGCAGAAGCTACATTTGGGCATCCGGTATACTATGCAATGTATTGTGCGCTTATTATCCCCTTAGCATTGTATATGTGGCAAAATGAAAGAAGAATGCGGAATGGATGTATTCTTGGTCTAAATATTGTCGCAGCATTCTTAACAGAGTCAAGAGGAACAATTGTTGTACTGCTTGCGTTGCTGTTGGTGTTTATACTTATTACAGATAAAAAAACAAGAAATAAAATTCTTTGTGCAGGTTGTGTAATTGCTTGTTTGGTTTTTTTGATTTCGGTTACTGTGCCGACTGTTTCGCAACAATTTACAAACATAATTAAATCAGTAATTATAGCGTTTGGGGATAGTGGAGAGACGATTGAAAACTTTGGTGGCAATTCTTCAACGGGGCTTTCGTCAAGAATGATACAATTATCGGGTATCACCTGGATGCTCATGCACAATGCGATATTTGGATTGGGAGCAAGTTGCCATACGCGAGGAAAATTAAGTTATCGTATAAGTGGAATATGGCAGGTAAGAGATACCATTGATAACGGTTATGTTGGATATTTTGTAGAGGAAGGTTTGTTAGGTGGAATTGCATGTTTTAGCTTATTCTACTCGCTTCTTAAATCTTCTTGGAAAAAAGCGACATTCAAAAACTCAAGAAACATGAATAACAGCTTTTTTCTCTGTTTTGTGTCCTATGTGGCGGTAATGTTGTCTGTTGCTGATGTATCGCAGTTGCTTTGGGTGATAATAGCTTTATATATAATTTATAATGCGAAAGCACAAGCAATTGTAAGCGAATAATTTGAGAGGTTTAGTATGTATCGATGCTTAATATTATTATCTACATATAATGGTGAAAAATATTTACCGGAACTATTGGAAAGCGTACTAGCACAGAAGGACATATATGTTGATATTCTTGCGCGTGACGATGGTTCTACAGATAAAACGGTTGAAACATTGAAAAGCTATGACAGGGTTAAAGTTTATGGAGGAAATAATTTAAAACCGGCAAAAAGTTTTCTGGACTTGATTTGGAAAGCGGATATAAATTACGATTATTATGCGCTGTGTGATCAGGATGATGTCTGGAAAGAAGAAAAAATCATTTCTGCTGTAAAATGTATTGAAAATATAGACAAGCCTGCTTTATACAGTAGTGCAGTTGAAGTGGTGGACAAAGACTTAACATTTATCCGAAAATCGTTTACAGATAATACATTTAAAAATCCATTGTATGATATTCTGACATACGGAACACCAGGATGTACGTTTGTGTTTAATAAAGCACTGATGGAAAAGCTGAAACAATACAAGCCTTCTGTAATTAGTATGCATGATAGCTGGATCAGCTTTGTGTGTCTTGCTGTGAATGGCTTTTTTTATTCAGATCAGAATGCTTATATCATGTATAGACAGCATGATGCAAATGTTTTGGGAGCACAAAGGCATTCTTTGAAAGATACACTGATGGGGATCGTTAAAAATAAAAATGTCCTTAGAAGTGATATGGCGAAGGAAATACTAAAAGGGTATTCCGAGATGATGCCAGAAAAAGCAAAAGAAGCTTTTATAACTTTTGCAGAATACAAAGAAAATTTGAAATATAAATTGAAGATTTTGATGCTCCCATATAATAAAAAGAAAACAACCAAGAGAACATTTGAAAAAGTAAAACTTCGAATCGTGTTTAATACGATATAAAGTGAAATTGAAGATTGAGAGCATTCGATCTTCATAAAAATAAAGGAAGAGAAAGTCTATAATGTCAACATCACTGAAAAAAGGACTGATGTACGTCCTTATAGCAAATTTTATCAATTTGGGATTTAACCTGATAACAAATTTTGTCCTTCCAAAGGAATTAAGCGTGGAAAGCTACGCAACGATAAAGACATTTCAGCTTTATGTAAGTTATGCAGGTCTGTTTCACTTTGGCTTTGTCGATGGAATGTACTTGAAATACGGAGGAAAAAATGTTAAGGAAATTCGCGGGGAAGATTTAAAGACAAATCTATCGACATTGAGATTCTTTGAAATTTTTGTTACTTTGATTTGTACTATTGTTGCGCTCTTTCTGAGGCGAGAGGTTTTAGCATTCTTTGCGCTTTCAATTCTTCCATTAAATTTGGCTAATTATTTTAAACAACTTTATCAGGCAACAGGAGAGTTTTCGCTTTACGGAAAAATCATGAATGCAAATACGATTTTGATTTTTTTTGCAAACATGATGTGGATATACTTAATCAAAACAGATAACGCACAATGTTTTCTATTGAGCAATGTTATTGTGTATTTTATCGTCTGGATTGCTTTGGAATTGAATTGCAGAAAACTTGTTGCAGGTGAGCATAGAGGAACTTCGTTCTCTTTAAATGAGTTAATAAATAATATTAAAGGTGGCATTTTGCTGACAGTCGGAAATTTGTCATCTGTTGTGCTTACGAGTATGGATCGATGGTTTGTAAAAGCTCTTATGACTACGCTTGCATTTGCACAGTACTCATTTGCTGTTAGCATGGAGAACTTTATGAATGTCGCAGTCACACCTGTTACAACTACATTATATAATTACTTTTGTAAGGCAACAGATGAAGTTAAGGTAAGAAAAGCAAGAAATTATGTGATGATTTTTGCCGCATTGATTGTATCCTGTGCATTTCCTGCTAGATTTATTTTGGAAGTATATTTAACAAAATATATCGATTCTGCTAAGGTGATGTTTTTGCTTTTTGCGGCACAGATTTTTTATATTGTCATAAAAAGCATTTACGTCAATCTCTATAAGGCACAAAAAAAGCAGAGTATTTATTTTATAAAACTCACAGCGATTATTGTTGTGGGATTTGTGTTTAATGTAATATGCTATAACCTTTATAAGGTAAAGGAAAGTTTTGCAGTGGGTACATTGCTATCGGCTGTATGCTGGTACTTTTTATGTTTACCTGATTTTAAGTGGATAAAATATAACACCAAGGAAAAGCTGTATCCTTTTATTCAGACGTGCGCTTTTTTAGTATGTGGATTTTGTTTTAGTGCTATCCCTGGATTTTTCATTTATATTTTTGAAATAATGGTTGTGACATGGATTTCTTTTCCTAAGGAGACAAAGTTCATTATTAATGAGGCAAAAAGCAAGTTGGCTCACTTAAAGTAACATGATCAGAATAGCCTGAACATTATAAAAAGGTCGAAGTATTCCGCTTCTGACTAAAATAGGATGCGTTGAGCTGTTGTCTGAAAGAAATCAAGGAGAAAAGTAAAAATGAGTCAGCTTTTAATTATTACCAAAAAAATCCTTACTAATATTCTAGCAGCTCTATATAAACCTTTTGGCTTTTCATGCTTGCTTTCTTTTTTTGCTCTGTTTTTTTACCTTTATGCCTATTACCCGTCTGAAGCCGGAAAAGGTTGGAAAGCAGCAATCCATACATGGTTTACTGCATTCAAAGTATCCTCTTTTTTTAGAAAGTTATTCTTGCTTGTTTTTGTCACCTCAATGATCCTGTTCCGGACGCTATTGAATCGGGACTTGTGGATGAATCCTTTGTCCGATGTAATGGGCGGCTGGGGCATCTGGGAAACGGTGAACGGAGAAAGACAGCTGACGACCGAGTGCATCGAGAATGTGATCCTGATGATGCCGTTCACCGGGATGGTGATGTGGACGTTTGATGTTGAGAAGGGTGTAGTATGGAAAAGCACAAAGCTTGGCCTGATCTTCTCCGTGAGCATCGAGATGCTGCAGTTGCTGCTTCGACTGGGGACATTCCAAGTGTCAGACATCTTCTATAACACAGTCGGCGGAGTGCTAGGCGGGTTGATGTACTATGCGGTGATGAAGGTAAGAAAGCGTCTGTAAAACTGGATGAAATTGTGATATACTGGGAGCAGTAGCTCCCTACGCTGCTCGTAATAATCACACACCTCTTCGTGGTGAGCAGCAGGCAACGATCTGTGATCGGCTGAGATGTGGAAAATGGAATGAGACGGATTTTTGTCATAAAAATAGATTATTATAAGATAGAAAAGGAGGAAAAGCACTGTGTGTCAAATTGAGAGAGTAAGGTATGGAAAGTGCCCATTGGTCGAGGTGGCGTATCAGTTGAATTTTCCGACTATTTTATCCATTGAAGCTGAAATGCCTGTGAAATTCCAAAATGAGATTAGAAAGGCATTTCCACAATACCAAATACAAACTGAACAAGAAAATGAAATCACAGTGAACATTACTGGTGAAGATGTAAATCCTATGTTTAAGCACCGCTCGGTAAGAAAATTGCATCAATTTATCTCAGAAGAAGGAAAGTGGAAAATTACACTTGCAAAGAATCAACTTGCCATTTCGACCTTAAAGTATGAACAGTGGGAAGATATGATGAGACGATTTGAACAACCCTTGAAAGTGTTTAGTGAAGTATATGATCAATCCTATTTTGAACGTGTTGGATTAAGATATGTGGATGCCATAAAGCGTTCAGAACTTGGACTTGAGGGCGTAGAATGGAAAGAGCTTATTAAACCTCACTTGTTAGGATGCTTAAACTTTTCACGAGAAGAAGTGGAAAAGGTTAATTTGAATACTTTGAGAGCAGAAATTGTGATGGATGGAATATCTGTTAGAATATCTTCTGGTTTAGGGGTCATTAATACCGATAACAAAGAACCGGATAATGCATTCATTTTGGATTGTGAGTATTACCAAGCTGGAAAACTTAACATGGATGAAATTGGTGAAGTAGCAGAAGGCTTACACCAAAAGTCAACAGATTTTTTTAGAAAATCAATTACCCGAAAACTTCATGAAGCAATGAAGCCACAAGAGTTGAAATAAAAATGGAAAATAATTATTTTATAAAAACAAATTCGATGGTTGAAAAGAAAAGTTATTTGAGTCAACCAAATATAAGTCCTGTACAGGATATATACACAATGGGTATCGAATCAGAAGTTGATATATTTTCAGATATTCCATTATCACTTTTTTCCGAAACGGCTGGGAGACAGATATCAAGCGTGATGACAAAATTTAAAAGAGAGTATACTCGCTATATTTGTCAAAAAGAATCAGCCTTTGTTATGCCTAAATTAAGATATTATGAGGATGAAGAAGGTGCATTAGTCGTACAGTTGGCATCTTCATGGAAAAGCGGAAATGCCTCTTTGTACTTTGCGTTTGAGAAAGATGAGGATGAAAGTAGTTTTGGCATGGTTTGGAATGATGATTTGAAAAAGAATTTTGAATCGAGGAGTGGAAATATTGTTTTAAATAATATTGATGAAATTATACATGAGGTGTTGGATTTTATTTTTAGAGTGTACTGAGTATGAAAAATAACGAAGAGATTTATCCACAAAAGATGCTCCGTGGGATTTCCTCAAAAAATTTTATTGTTGAAGGAATTTTGACGGAAGATGTATTTAATTTGGACCCGGTTCGAGAAGATGGATACTGTGAAATATCGGTTACGTGGTATGACAATCAAGAAGCGTTTGATGTCATAATGTCACAAAAAAGCGATAGACGTGACGAGATACAGTTTCAAGCAGGAGCGGCAGAGTTGGATAGGGTAGAAATTGTTACTAAAATGAAGGTGCATTTTTTATCGAAAAACTTGAGCTATGAGAGACGACCGACGGCTAATAACCAGTATCATGGTAATTTGCTTGTTAAGAATAGCTTATCCAAACAAATTAAAAGACTCATAAAATGTGGCCTGGCAACATTTGCAAATAATAAAATTTATACGAATCCTAACGTGTAATCTGCATAAGAAAATATAAATGAAAAGAGGTTATCACCTATGCCCAGAACCAAAGGCAGCAAGAATAAGCCCAAAACTGTGACTGCTGATTTTGCAACGCAGCTTGCAGAAAAGCAGTCTGCAAAGGAAGCACTCTCTGCTGAGATTGCATCCATCACCGCAAACATGGACACTTTGAAGGCTGATCTGAAAGCAAAAAAGACTGCTTTGAAGAAGGCTGAAAAAGAAGTGACAACCTTGGAAGCAAAGAAAGCAAAGGCAGATGCTAAGGCTGCAGAAGAGGCAAAGAAAGCAGAGGCGGAATCCGTTCTGAAGAAATTGCTTGCCGAGGGCATGAGTGCGGATGAGATCCTCGAAAAACTGAAATAAGATCGACCGTGTGGACAAACTGAACTTCAGGAGTTCACACGGTATTTTTTGAAGGTTGCTAGATAGTTTGTAACGGAAATAAAAGAAATAGAGTGTGACACAAAATGAACTTATCTAAAATACACCACATCGCAATCATCGTATCTGACTACGAAGTCGCAAAGAATTTTTATGTGAACAAGCTGGGCTTCTCTGTCATCAGGGAAAACTATCGTCCGGAGCGTAAGGACTGGAAACTGGATCTGCGTGTCAATGAATACACAGAGCTGGAGATTTTCGCTGAGGAAAACCCGCCGAAGCGTGTGAACCGCCCGGAGGCCTGTGGCCTGCGTCACCTTGCATTCTGCGTTGATAGCGTGGAACAGACAGTGAAAGAACTGGCAGCGGTCGGAATTGAATGTGAGCCGATCCGGGTTGACGATTATACCGGCAAGAAGATGACTTTCTTCCATGATCCGGACGGACTGCCGCTGGAACTGCACGAATAAAGGATGGATAAAATGATATTTCGTAAGGCAGAAAAATAAGATCCCTGTACTGGAACTTGATTGATCAGGAGCAGGATGACCCGTCATTCCCGCATTGGAAGAAAGGAATCCACCCATCTGATGAGATGATACAGGACAGTATTGATAAGGGGACCTGTATGTGCTGGCAGATGGTGGTGAGATCGCAGCGTGTGTCATAGCAAACGATGAGGAGGTCGAAGGGTATGCAGATGCTCCGTGGCAGATTGATTCGGATGAGGTGATTGTTCTTCATGTTCTGGCGGTTCATCCGAATCATCGCGGAAAAGGACTTGCACGGAAATTAGTAGAGAATGTAATTGAACAGGAAAGAAAAGCTGGCAAGAAAGCATTGCGACTTGATGTGATCGAGAACAACACAACGGCCGAAAAGCTGTATCAGAAACTGGGCTTTCGATATATCCAGACCAAGATGCTTTATTATGATGTAGTCGGGAAGATGACGTTCAAATTGTATGAACTGGTGCTGTGAACTATGGGAGAGAAAAGAGCGTATAAATCTCGAAAGCCTGGTGGCGGCAGGAAGAAGTTGAAGCCGAAGTATGATGCCGGGAAGAATTTGAAGGAGCAGATGGATGCGGCTGTGGCGCTTTATGAGGAGGACTGCTCCCTCCAATCCATCGCCAATGCTCTGAATCTGAATCCTATCAAGGTGAGAAAGTTGCTCATCACAGCCGGTGTGTATGAATCGGAAGTGGCGGAGAAGGTACAAGACACTTTTGAAGAGTACCGAGAAACCCAGCGCTATAAAGAAGCTATACTCTCAACCGCAAATACTCTTCAACTCTCCAAAGCCTCCGTCACCTCGTACCTGCCCTATGAAAAAGGCGTGTACTTCACAAGCACAGCAGATAAAGAGAAGATCAGTGTCGGAGCAGAGCGGCAGCGGAGATACAGAGCGATAAGAAAACTGAGAACCGAGCCAACAGAGGAGCACCTGTGGGAGGTGGTTCTTCTTTATACTGGTGTGCGTTTCAAAACGTACTCGGGTTTACCATTTACCTATGAAATACGAAAGGGCCGGAATGGGCAATACACAAAGGAACTGTGGATCGATCGTAGAGAAAACAGTAAAAGCCTGGCGTGGAGTTCTGTGTTGCTGGCTCTGGGCAATATTAAAAAGGTAGGAGAAGTAGTTGAACGACCGAAAGCTCTGGGCGATATCCGGGGCGTAACTTACATATTCGGAATGTTCTACCGGTTCGGGCTGATCGATGTGCCAGATGAGGTGAAGGAGAAGATGAAGCACCCGAAGCAAAATAATGGTAAGCAATGAAAAATTCAGTTGCTATGTATAGAACTGTGAGGTAATATCCATCCTAACCAAGGGGCAGAATGTATTGCTCACGGTTAGGAAGGTAGGTAGCATTATAGAAAAACTGAAAGAGATGCTGGAAGAGTATTTGAAGAAAACGGGTTTACAACAAAGGTTACAAATACCGATGAAAAGAAAATTATCAATGTGCCGTTTATTTACCAGTCAGACAATTATAAAACAGCCTGCGAAAGCCTCAGTGCGGTAATGGCGCTGCAATATTATAATCAAAACATAAGCCCCGAAACTTTTATCAATAATTATTTGGATAAAGGATCTTACGAAAGCTTTGATCCGAATGTTT
>ERZ779865.1909-NODE-1909-length-14168-cov-4.761142_pt1 | contig 14168 bp, 8 predicted proteins | sample MGYA00433088_ERZ779865 | MGnify/ENA primary metagenome ERZ779865 (study PRJEB29588, sample SAMEA2151703) | human gut metagenome | biome: human gut; feature: human-associated habitat; material: faeces | place: Denmark | collected 2008/2010 ... | reverse complement strand
CGGCTAAGCCGTAATATTATAAGGAGGTATGTTATGAAGAAGAACAGAAAAAGACTTATGGCAGCATTTATGGCAGTTCTTATGGTGTTGACATTAGTCCCAACATGGCTGTTGGGTGGTATATTTGCTACAACAGCTAAGGCAGATGATGATGTGACATTAGGCTACACATTTAAAGAAGCTGATCTTAGTAAAGATAAATCATCATCGTCAGCAGAAATAAAAGATGGAGATGGTATAGTTTATGAAGTGACAGCTGTTAAAGGAAAAGGGGAAGAATTTTCAATAGCAGGAAATACTTTAAAGCTTAAGGGTGTTAAATCACAGGCAAATGGAGATGTTCCTACTGAAGATTATGGATATGTCAAAATATCTGTAAAAAAAGACTGTACAAAGATAAGTATAGATTATTATATAGAAAGTACAGGTGATTATGCAAATTGCGTAAAAGTCAGTAAAGATGGAACAGTGACTGTAATTGCAAGTAATAAAGCTGTAACAAATAAAGTGTTAGCAAATGAAGAAATTACAGATGTTAAAGCCGGTGATGTAATATATTTATATGCTAATAAAGCTAAAAGATTAAAAATAACTGGTGAAGATGCAATTAAAGTAACAGGTGCTTTTAAATATATTGCAGCACCAGATGCAACAAAGTCAGTTGTAACTGCGACAAATAGTGCAGAAGATGCAACAAAGGTAACAGTTGATGTAAAGGATTTAGCTGTTAATGAAAAAGGGCCAGATGTATATTATTTATTACAGAGAGCTAAGGTTGCATATGGTTCAGATGCTACTCCAGATTGGACTAAGGCAGAAGAAGTAAGCACATATACAGGTAAGGAAACATCATTTACATATGAAGATACATTAAGCAAGTCTGGTACATATTATTACAGAGTTGTTGGTAAAGGTGTAGCTGCTAATGATTCAGAAGGTACAGCAACAACAGCAGGTGTATCATATGAAGCTGATGTTAAGGTTAGTGTAACAGGTGATGTTAATAAGTTAACTGCAACATGGGCAGATATCGAGACAGCAACATCTTATAATGTATATGTTTATAAGAATACAGAGGCGTGTCCAAGCACACCAACAAAGACTATTTCAACAGAAGAGATAGCAGCATTTAAAGAAGCTAAGACAGATATATCTTATACAGCAGAAGGACTTACAGCAGGTGTTAAGTATAATGTAAAGGTAGATGCTGTAAGAGAAGCAGGTGTAAAGAGTGGTGAAGTAGTTACAGTAAGAGTATTAGAGGACATTGATACATCTAAGGCTATTACAGGTATGAAGCTTGTTAATCAGGAGTCAACACTTCCTGTAACAGTAATTAGAGATAAGAGTGAAATTACAGCATTCCAGCCAGCAACAACTGGTGGCGTTTCATCAAAAGGTTTTGCTAATACATCATATGTTATATTAAATGACCAGATTGCAGCAGATAAAGATTTTACACTTACAGCAGATGTAACAGTAAAGGCTAATCCGGCATCATCAGGAAGTGGTGTGTATGTTGGTGCATTTACAGACATTGAAAAAGCTGCAGCTAAGCTTTATGCGGTTGGATTTAGAGGAGCTAATAGCGGTGTTTATGATATGGTATACTATAGAAATAAAGCTGATAATAGCTACTCTGGCGGTAAGTATAATAGTACTGTTAATGCTTATACACTTGATACAACATATTCTGTAACAGTAACAAGAGAAAATGGCAGTTATACTACAGCAGTAAAATCAGCAGATGGTAAGGTCGATTTAAAGAGCGTTAGTGAAGAACCATCAGCAGACCTTAAGGGTGCTGTTAATGTAGGTTTTGCTATAATAGGAACTACAGCAGTTGTTAATAACTTAAAGGTAGTATCTGGTTCTGATACATTAATTGATGCTTCTACATTTGAAGGTTCGTTCTCACCATTTAGTAACAATTGGGATTCGTATGAAGGAACATCAGTTACAGAAGCAGTAAATGATAATGAAAATGGTAAAGTTAAGGTAACAGTTGCAGGTGAAATTGGTACATATGGTGCTGGTTCAATAGATGTTAATATGTACAATGAAGCTGGTGAACTTAAGGATACAAAGACAGTAACAGCTTGGAACACAACTTCTAATACAGTTGAATTCGAGCCAGAGGCAAGTGGAACATATTATTTTGAAGCAGTTGCTAAGAGAACAGGTGTTGCGAAGACATATGCATCAAGCAAGTATAAGTCAGAGGGATATATGCTTCCTCTTAAGGCAGCTGTATTACAGTTAAGAACAGCTGAACAGAGTAAGATTGAAGTCACATGGGATGCAGTTCCAGAAGCTACAGCTTATAAGGTTGAGTACAAAAAAGAAGGTGCAGCTGAATTTACATTCTTAGAAGAAACAACTAACCTTTCAGCAAAGACACCATCATTAACAGTAGGCGATGTTTATATATTCAGAGTAACTGCTGTTAGAAGTGTAGATGGACAGACAAAAATGTCTAACGAAGCACAGTTAAAGGTTGCAGAGCATGAACAGTTTACATGGAAGTTCTCTGCATTTGGACAGGGTGTTTCAGTAAGCAATGACAATCTTTCAGATAAAGATAAATCAAAGAATGGCTACTCAGGTGGCGTTAATACAGATGAAGGTATAGTAAATGTATGGTCGCTTGATAGTAAGGGTAAGTTAGTACCAGCTTCTACAGATGGTGTTGCATTCTACTATGCTACAATACCAACTAATAAGAACTTTACACTTACAGCAACAGCTAAGGTTAATAACTGGAAGTATACTAATGGACAGGAAGGTTTCGGCCTTATGGCTGCGGATGCAGTAGGCAATAATGGAGATTCATCAGTATTCTGGAATAACTCATATATGGCATCAGTTACAAAGGTAGAATACTATAGTAATGTTGATGAAGAGACAGGTGAAGCTACAGTAAGTAAGACTTCTGGCGAAAAGATATCTATGAAACTTGGTATTGGTTCACAGGAAAAGATTGGTGTTAATAAGAATAATCTTAGCAAGTTATTAGATAATGACTCAGATACAGTTAATAATGAATTTAAGACAACAATGTCAACACTTGAAACTTCTAAGTTAGGTTCTGCAGCAGGAACATTTAACCTTATTGGAAACTATTCTAATACAGATGCAACATTTGAAGGAACAACAGTAGAAAATCCAATAACAGAAGTTAAGTTAACAATTCAGAAGAATAATACAGGTTACTTTGTAAGCTATACAGATGCTGAAGGTAACACAACAACAAAGAAGTATTACGATACAGAAGCATTAAGCCAGATTGATTCTGATAATGTTTATGTAGGTATGTTCGCTTCAAGAACATTTGATGTTACATATAGTGATATTTCACTTACAACAATTGATCCAGCAGACGATGCTCCAGCAGAAGAAAGACCTGTTGAATATAAGGATATTCAGGTGAGTGTTACATCTTCTTCAACAGCTAGTTCAGAAGATTATACATTTAAGGGAATGTCTAATGCTGATGGACACGTTGTAGTAACAAAGGGTGATGATGTTATAGGGGAAACAGATGTTACAGCTAATGAATCATTTACAATTGATACAAAGCTTGTAGCAGGTGATAATAAGTTCGTTGCAACATTTACACCAGATGAAAACTTTAAGTTCGGTGAATATGAGCTTCCAACATCATATGATCCAATTGAAGTTTCAAAGACAGTAACATATGCTTACTTTACAGGAGATCTTATATATGTAAGTGCAGATGCTACTAAAGCAGTTGATGAAGCAAAAGCTAATGAAACATATTCAGCAAAGGCTCAGATTAACTCAGGTAAAGGAACTAAAGATAATCCAATTGATATTTACAATGCGGTAGCATATGCAAGACCAGGTCAGAAGATTCTTCTTCTTGATGGAGATTATAAGGTAGCTAATAATTTATTAATACCATTTGGTATTGATGGTACAGATGAGAAGCCTATATATCTTATGTCAGAGTCATCAGATTCAAGAGTTGTTCTTGATTTTGAAGGAACTACAGGAGAAGGTATTACACTTTGTGGTAATTATTGGTATATTCAGAATGTAGATGTTACTAATTCAGCGAATGGTAAAGATGGTATTCACGTATGTGGTAGTCACAATGTACTTGATACTGTTAATACATATAAGAATGGTAACACAGGTATTCAGATTAGTAGATATTCATCAGCTCAGGATAAGGCTGATTGGCCAGCATATAATACAATTAAGAATTGTACATCTCATAATAATGCAGATGCTGGTTATGAAGATGCTGATGGATTTGCAGCTAAGTTAACAATCGGTAAGGGAAATGTATTCGTTGGTTGTATTGCACATCATAATGCAGATGATGGTTGGGATTTCTTCGCTAAGGTTGAAACAGGAAATATTCCATCTGTAGTAATTATGAATTGTGTAGCATATGGCAATGGTTATATTGAGAGCGAAAATGGTTTAATCGATGCAGGTAATGGTAATGGATTTAAGATAGGTGGTTCAAGCCTTCCAGGAAGCCACGTTATTATTAACAGTGTAGCATTTGATAATAAGGCAAAAGGTATTGATAGTAACTCTTGTCCAGATAATGTAGTTGTTGGTTGTACATCATTCAACAATGAAAACAGCAATGTAGCATTATATACTAATGATGCTAAGAATACTAATTATAGAACAAATGGTATAATTTCATACAGAAATGCTTATGTTAAGGTTGCTGATAATTTAAAGGCTAGAGGAACTCAGGATACAGCTAAATTATACGATGCTACAGATTACTATTGGTTATCAGCATCAGGTGATGCTAAAGAAGCAAGTACATTATTAACAGATGCTAATTTTGTAACTCTTAATACAAATGATGTTAAGGTAACAAGAAACGCTAATGGCACAATAAATATGAATGGTTTGGGAATGTTAACAGCAGATACTAGAAAAGCTCTTGGTGTTGGTATTGGAGCAGATAGTCTTGATAAAGCACCACAGCTTACATCAGAAGGATATGCATTAGTAATTGATGCATTAGGATATGATGAAGCGAACAGAGTTTTAGGTTTATCATTAGAATCAGCATTTATCCTTAGAGATGGTGCAGAAGGTGCGTTAACAGGAGATTCTAATAATATTGCAGTAATGGTTGTGCTTCTTTTAGCAAGTATGGCTGTAGCAGGAGGTGCTATAGTATATAGTAAGAAAAGAAAAGTTGTAAGCAAGTAATTATTGTAGATTATTTCTTATAACACATCTTAAAAAGATATGTTTCTAAAACCTAATATATAGTAACAAAAACTGCCGCTTTATGATTAACATAAAGTGGCAGTTTTATTTTTTTATAGATTTTTTGATTCTTATGTGATAAAATTTAGGCTGAAAAAGTGAATTGAAACTATAATAAAAGAGGTGTTATGTGATGAGTGAAGTTTCAACAATGGAAAGAGTAATTCGTTCTGATGTATCAATGGAAGAATGTAAGAAGATAGAGAAGGTTCTTAGAAAGAACAATATTTCATATTTTGAAAGATGGAAGTTACATACAGGACTTCTTAGATTTCTTAATAATGATAAGAATGCCAAATGTGATATTTTAGTTCATATGGATTCCTTTGAGAGAGCTAAAGCACTGCTTGCGGCAGGAGGCGTTATGGACGAATCAGTCAGTGAACATAAGGATTCAAAGAACTCTAAGAATAAATAATTGTTAAGAATAAATGATTGATAGTAATAAGTAATTGTGAATAATCAATAATTGATAATAATCAATAATTATTTATGAATGATTGAACGAGAACAGAATACATATAGGTCAGGAATGGAGAATACTATATAATGAGAAAGAGCATAGTAAAAAATGCTTTAAAGACGAAATCAGCCGTTATTATAGCTGTCATTATGAGTGTGTTGTTTATATCAGGGTGTGGGAAATCATCAAGTGTAAGCAGTAATGATGTATTAGATACAAGCGAGGTTTCAACACAGGAAGAAACAACAATTGATACACACCCGTTTGACATAACAATGACATTTACAGGTGATATTAACATTGCGGAGGGTGAGCCGACAACTAAAGAACTTGATAAGAATAACGGAGATATTACTAAATGTATATCGCCAGAGCTTATAAAGTATATGAAAGATGCAGATATTACATTGGTTAATAATGAATTCTGCTACAGTGACAGAGGTGCACCTCTTGCTAATAAAATGTGGACATTCAGAGCTGGTCCAGAGAGAGCAAAGGTGCTTAATGCACTTGGAGTAGATGTTGCACAGCTTGCTAATAATCATGTATATGATTATGGACAGGAGGCAATGTATGATACATTTTCTGCTTTAGAAGCAGTTGGGATTCCGTATGTTGGTGCTGGAAGAACGCTTGAAGAAGCAATGAAACCATATTATACAGAAGTTGACGGAAAGAAGATAGCTATCGTGGCAGCTTCAAGAGCTGAAAAGTATAAGATGACACCACAGGCTACAGATACTACGCCGGGAATACTCAGATGTTATGATACAGAGTTATTTGTCCAGACAATTAAAGAGGCCAGAGCTAATGCAGATTATGTAGTTGCTGTTGTCCACTGGGGTACTGAGCATACAACTGTGCTTGAGGACGTTCAGAGGTCTAGTGCAAGGGAATATATAGATGCAGGAGCAGATGTTATCATCGGCGGTCACAGCCATTGCCTTCAGGGTATAGAGTATTATGAGGATAAGCCTATATTCTATAGTCTTGGTAATTTCTGGTTCGATGAATATAATGTTGATACAATGCTCGTTAATATCAGAATAAGCGGCAATGATGATGGTGATAAAATTGATGTATCAGTAGTGCCAGCTGTTCAGGACGGCACATTACAGGGCTGTGTGACACGTATATGCACACAGGAAGAAGATAAAAGCAGAATATTCAGCCTTCTTAATAAGGTGAGTATTAATGCAAATGTGGCAGATGACGGAACGGTTACGCAGGTTAAGTAAGTGTGGTGGCATAACGGACGGTATATGGCTTAGGTGGCGGCTGGTATCAGGGGCTTACGCCAGAATATTTAATTGGATATTGTTATAAAACAGATTGCAAAGAAAACCGCGGTTATTATCAAAAGTCAGGTACTTTGAGCACGCCGGTACTTAGGTGCTGTATTTTAGCACCTTAGTATCCGCTACGTGCGAGAGTAGCGAGAGCGTGCCTGACGTTGATGATAACCGCGATTTTATTTACTGTCGTCTGTTAGTTATTACTGTTATTTAGCTAAAGCATTTATTAGTGTCATATATTGAATGACTATCGTGAAGCAATGTGTATTAGTCTGTAGTATCTTTAAGCGACTGCATATATTCATGCATAGATTCTGCAACAATCTTACTATGTGCCACAGCCTCTACAACAGTTCTTGCCCCATTAACGACATCACCAGATGCGAATATTCCCGGGCGTGATGTATGACCTGTTTCGTCAGCTTCAAGAAGACCACGTTTATTGGCATTTAAGCCTTTAGTGCTGTTGACAAGTCTTGTCATTGGTCCCTGGCTTATTGAGATAATAACGCTGTCTGATTCATATAATGTGTCGCTTCCATCTACATCAGTGAATGAGCCATCTTCATTTTCTATTACATCTCTGAATATTACGCCGTTATCTTTAATCTCAACTGGTCGTTTGTTATATTCAAATTCAACACCTTCAAGAGTGGCGTAGCTGAATTCGTACTGGCTGGCAGCTACTTCTTTAGTGATAGAGAAGCAGGTTAGCCTGCGGACACCTTTTCTTATCGCTGTTCTTGCAACGTCCATAGCAGCATTACCAGCACCGATTACGATTACACGTTCTCCAAGCTTATAGCTGTCGGGGTTGTTAAGATAGTTAATTCCAAAGTGGACATTTCCAAATGTCTCGCCCTTTATGTGAAGTGTGTTAGGATTCCATACGCCAGTTCCTACGAATATAGACTTATAACCATCACGGAATAAATCTTCAATAGTTATTGCACTTCCTATAAGAGTATTAGGACGTACCTTGATACCCTTTAATTCAAGATGGCGGTATTCGATATCGTCAAGAACTGATTTGGGAAGACGAAATTCAGGAATACCATATCTTAAGACACCGCCAATTTTGTCCTTGCCCTCAAATATAGTTACCTGATAGCCATATCTTGCCAGGATAATAGCGATTGTAATTCCAGCAGGACCTGAACCGATAATAGCTACACGCATACCATTAGATGGCTTAGGACCTTCTGTCATTTTGTTAGCATATGTAGTTGAGATATAATTCTCTATTGTTGAAAAATGTACAGGTGCTCCCTTACGTCCAAGAACACAATGCCCCTCGCATTGGTTTTCGTGGTTACAGACAAGACTGCATACAGTTGTAAGAGGATTATTTTCAAAAAGCATTTTACCTGCTTCATCAAGCTTGTTCTCTTTGAGTAACTTAATTGCCAGTGGAATGTTGGTGCTTATAGGGCAGCCTTTCTGACACTGTGGAACTTTGCATTGAAGACAACGATTGGCTTCATCCATAACATGTAATGCCATATATACCTGCTTTCTGCGCTAGTGCGCCATATAATAATAACCAGAATATATAGTCAGCAGGAAATGTTAGTGCCAACTAATATTCTGGTTATATTCTAGCATATGTGATTGCTTATTAAAAGAATAGATAATCTTTTCACAATTATTTGAAGATATTTCTGAATAATCTAACCAATATTGATTGTGAAGGTGCTAATGTGACTATAGTATCTGTGGTATTTAACATTCGTAGTACATACACGGCGATAAATAGCACCGCAGATAATATAAAGATACAATTCAACAGGCGGCTTAACCTGACGGAAGGCTTAATACGTCTGGTATTAACTATATATACGATAACACTTATTAATAGCACTGGAAGTGTAAGGACAAGAGGGTGATAATTAAGTGCAGCGTGTGTATCACCGTGAAGAATTGCAAGCACAGCTCTCGTCATACCGCAGGCTGGGCAGGAAATGCCTGTTATGAATTTAATAGGACAGCCAATATGGGTAAAATAGAGTAGTATAATAATAAGGAAGAAACAGGCTGATAATTTGAAAATGTTCCAGTAAGAAGATGTTCTGATGTTATGCCAGCGTATTGATGATTTAACAGGGTGTGAGCCGGCAGTTGTATTGTGCTGTGGGTTCAATGAATGTTTCATATTCTTAATAAAATCCTTAAACTTTTTTGGAATTTTTAAGGTTTGTTCTTTCGGTATTACCTGTTCAATTATCAAATCTACCTCAACCAAAGCTTTTTTTATATCATCACTCATCATATGTTCCTTTCTAACTTTTAAAAAATTTATTATCTAGCAGTATTTCCATTTCCACCTATGTTTACAGATTCTCTTTCAAGTTCTAATTTTTTAATAAGATTTTCATAATCTCCTCTACGTTGCCCATTAAATAATGTTTTTATAAATCTACCAATAGAATCCCATACACCAATATCTTTTTTTGCTGTTGTACTTGTATGTCCATATTCTTTGTAGAAATTTTCATTAATATTATTTTGCTCTAGCATTGCTTTTAATGTATTAACTGGTCCTTGTTCCCCTAACTTATCCATATATTTTAGTGATTTGGTAAAATACTGTGTGTACTGGTTTTCGTTAACCTGGTTACTGTCACCATTACAATATTCCTCAACATATTCATTATATGTATTATCCATTAACCTATAAACTTCAAGGAAATCATTATTATCATGGTTATATTTTGTATATGCACTAAATAAGTTTAAATTTGCAGTTTTTAGGAATTCTTTAATATTGTCTTCTCCAACATTCTTTGCTATGTCACCATTTAAAAAATCATTTAATGTTTCAGAAACATCTTCTATATTTTTAACTTCTTCTATATTAGGAAGCTGTTTTAACATATTATAGAACATAATTCTTTCATTTGTTTTATCTATTCCATCTTGAATTTCATTTATTTGTTCGTTATTTTTTTCGATAGATTCCTCATTAAGCTCTATTTCTTTATTATGTGCATCTATAGAGCTCTGTGGCATTGATTGTAGAGCTATATGTTCTTCATTTAATGTGTTCCATAGATCTAGATATTTGTTAGCCTTATCTTCAACTTGTACATTTAACACCTGCATTTGCTCATATATCGAATTAAGTTTTATTTGAAACTCTAGCCAGTCTTTATTAGTAGGATCTTTAATAGCTGTAAATTGACTTTTTATATTTTCTATGGTTTTCTCATAATTTTCAAGTTGCTGTATATTATATAATTTTTCTTCTCTAGCAATCAATTCAGGATCATCATTGCCTGAGCCTATGCCATATTTTTCTAAGACATCTTCGTTTCCTACTGTCTGTGCTTCTCCTCCTGCTCCCTCAAATGCAACATATGCCTCTCCTATGCTATTTAAAATACTTTCTTTAGCCCCATCTATATTTCCTAAAATTTCTACTTTTGCGTGAGCATCATCATTTATAGCTATTTGGAAATCATTTTTTTTCCCTAATCCAGAAAGTAATACAGCTGCTGTAAGTCCAGCTATAATTACTTTGTAAATTCCTGCAAAAGAGTTTGCTTTTCTAACTTTTGTAATCTTTGTTGGATTTGGTAAACCTTCCGCCGACCTTTGGCAATTTTCAGCTAATGTAGCCATATTATTACTTATAATTTTATTAATTTCTCCTGTAATTTCAGCTTTAGAGCTTTGATTTATATGAGATAAATTTAAAATTTGTTTAAGAGCATTTTTTACTATATCAAGTACAGGCTTTACATTGGCATAATCTCCTCCAATGTTTTCCTTTAATTCTGTATCATTTCTTGAAACAATCACTCCACCTATATTTCTTTTTTCACCTTGTTGTTTAACACTAACAACGCCCATGTCTCCACCACGTCCTTTCGGACTAGGTGTTTCAATATTAATCGTGGTTTTATTTTTAATGGCTTGCATTGTAGCATTAAGTATAGTTGTAATATTAGTTATATCAATATTACCTTCTTGTGTCTCTTTCAACATCCCATCTAGATATGTATTAATTTCATCTATAGTACCTCTTTCCGTTCTTCCTACACTACGTGATAACCTTTCTAAAGATCTTTTTAATCTAGAAATTTCATCTATTATCCTACTCATATCTTCATTTTTAGCTAACGAATATTCTCCTTCATCGTTTGCAACATAAATGTCTCTTACTAAACCAATTTTTTTTAAAAAACTTCCTATATTTTCAACTACATCAGACAACTGTTCTCCTACTTTTCCCATATAAAATCTCTCCTTTTATTTTTCTATTAAATATAGCGCATTTAGCATTAATGTACCCTATAAAATCAAATTGTCAAAAACAAATTGTTCTTGCATTCTTTTTAATGATTGCTTAATGGTTCTTGCTCTTACTTCACCTATGCCTTCAACTTCATCTAGTTGTGGAATGTCTGCTGCCAATATATGTTGAAATGATTTAAATGATTTAACTAAGTTGTCCACTATATTGCTTGGCATTCTAGGTATTTTATTAAGTACTCTATACCCTCTTGTGTATACACCAACTTCATCATAGTTTTCAAAGTCTTGATACCCAAGCATTTTTGCTATTTTATCTGATTTCATTAAATCTTCATGATTTAATTTTTCTATTTCCTCTAATATTTTGTCTGGTAGTTTCTTTTTACTTGGAGACATATAATCTTTTACAATTAGCAATTCCTCATTTTCTAGGTCGCCAACTAATTCTTTTAATTGAATTTCTAATAATCGTCCCTCATCACCTAATTCAAAAATGGCTCTTTCAACTTCTTCTACCATTTTTCTTACCATTTCAGCTCTTTGTATTGATATTATCACATTTTCTAATGTAACTATATCATTAAATTCGTATTCATTTAATAGACTCAACTTGCTGTCAAATACTTTTTTGTATTTTTCAACCGTTTGCAGTGCTTGATTTGCCTTTGAAATAACTTTTGATGTATCTTCTAATACATATCTTTCATTTCCTTTAAATATTGTTATAATACTTCTTCTTTGTGAAATGCTTATTACCAAAGCTCCTGTTTGCTTTGCAGTACGCTCTGCCGTTCTATGTCTGGTACCAGTTTCTGTTGTTATTATACTAGAGTCTGGAATAAGTTGTGTATTAGCATACAAAATCTTTTTAAAATCAGCACTTAAAACAATAGCACCATCCATTTTAGCTAATTCATATAATCTTGATGATGTATAATCTATGTCTAATCTAAATCCACCATCTACTAAATCTAAAACCTCTTTCGTGTCGCTTATAACAATTAATGCACCTGTCTTTGCCTTTAAAATGTTTTCCAAACCATCCCTAATAGGTGTACCTGGTGCAATAAGTTTTAGAATTTCTGTAATCATCATACCCTCCTTGTCACTTTTGGGACACACTTTTATTTAAGTCCAACTGCTTTCATTGCTTCAATAACGTTGCTAACACCTATTATATCTAATTTGTATTTTTCTTTCAATAGTTTTTTGTTACTTTTTGGAATTATACACGTTTTAAATCCTAGTTTTTCTGCTTCTTTTAATCTTTTATCAATTAAATTTACTGCCCTTACCTCTCCTGTTAATCCAACCTCTCCTATTACTAAAGTATCTTTTGGAATACTATAGTTTTTGAAACTTGATGCACAAACCAATACAATACCTAAATCAACTGCAGGCTCTATCAGCCTTATTCCACTTACCACATTTAAATATATATCTTGTGAACTTAAATTTAGCCCTGCTTTTTTTTCAAGTACTGCTACTAAAAGGGTTAATCTGTTATAGTCTATACCGTTTGCTGTTCTTCTTGGCATACCAAAAACTGTTGGAGTTGTTAATGCTTGCAATTCTATAAGAAGTGGCCTTGTTCCTTCCATACTTGCAACAACAATTGAACCAGCAGGATTATCTTCTCTTTCTGAAATTAATATAGAAGATGGATTTGCTATTTCTACCATTCCCTCATTTTGCATTTCAAACATTCCTACTTCATTTGTTGAGCCAAATCTGTTTTTTACACTTCTTAAAATTCTGTATGAAAAGTATCTTTCCCCCTCTAAATAAAGTACAGTGTCAACCATATGCTCTAACACTCTTGGCCCTGCTATATTTCCTTCCTTAGTAACATGCCCAATAATTATTGTAGTAATATCGTTGCTTTTACACACTCTCATTATTCTTGAAGTAATTTCCCTTACTTGGCTTACTGTACCAGCCGCTGATGATATATCTTCTGAATACATTGTTTGTATTGAATCAATAATAACAAGTTTTGGGCACATTTGTAATATATTTTCCTGTATTAGGTCTATATCAGTTTCTCCCAAGAACATAATATCCTCATTATTAATATTTAACCTATCTGCTCTTATTTTTATTTGCTCTGCTGATTCTTCTCCTGAAACATATAAAACTTTTCCTTCTCCAGACATTTTATTGCATAATTGTAAAATTAATGTTGATTTTCCAATACCAGGTTCACCACCAAGTAGCACTAATGAGCCCCTTACTAAACCTCCGCCTAATACTCTATCCAGTTCGCCTATTCCTGTACTTGTCCTTACTTTTTCTTTACCTTCTACTTCTTTTAGCATTTTTGGAGTTGCATTTTTTTTACCTTTTTCTGCACTATTTTTATTTTCTTTTATTATCTTTTCTTCATAAAAACTATTCCATTCATTGCAGGCAGGACATTTTCCCAACCATTTAGCTGATTCATATCCACAACTACTACATACAAATATTGTTTTGTCCTTTCCCATTTTTCCCTCCTTTGTCACTTTTGAGATATTTCTTTTTGTGACAAGACGAACATTGCATGCGACCATCCTAATCCAATTACCCAATTGGATGTCATTGTTTTATTATCTACTTGCTCTGCCAATAGTCCATGTTCATTGCAACTGTTCACTACAAATTTTATACATTCTTCTGCTTTTTCTTTTTCTCCTTTTTGGTTATAATACATTGCCATCCATAATGTAGCTATTGGCCATGGATTTTGCCCTTCCATATAATGGTCTTGCTCAAATCTTAAATATCCTCCTGTATATGTTCTTAATGTTAAATTTATTTTTTCTATTGTATTATTAATCTTTTTTTCATCTGCTGAAAATAATTTAAATGGTTCTACCGCACCAAGTATACTTATGTCTGTT
>ERZ779865.1908-NODE-1908-length-14172-cov-3.063257_pt1 | contig 14172 bp, 10 predicted proteins | sample MGYA00433088_ERZ779865 | MGnify/ENA primary metagenome ERZ779865 (study PRJEB29588, sample SAMEA2151703) | human gut metagenome | biome: human gut; feature: human-associated habitat; material: faeces | place: Denmark | collected 2008/2010 ... | reverse complement strand
GTTCGGTGGCGGCGGCATCGGCGCAGTCCGCCTTGTTCAGCAGCATCAGGCGGGGCTTTTTGCCCACTATTTTATCTATTTCCGGGTTCCGGCTGCTTTGCGGGATACGTGCGTCACAAAGCTCCACCACAATATCCACCAGCTTTAGGTTGCTGGCCATAATGCGGCGGGTTTTTGCCATGTGCCCAGGGAACCACTGGACTGACATTGTTTCTGACATATTTCTTCTCCCATTCTTTCTTTGGCAATTCCCCTATATAAAAGCAAAAGAGGACAACCATACAGTGTCCTCTCGCCTTTTGTGGAAAAATTAGCCCAGTACTTCTTTGACCTTGGCAGCCTTGCCCACTCTGCCGCGCAGATAATACAGCTTGCCGCGGCGTACACGACCCTTGCGAACCAGTTCAACGCTGGCTACCTTCGGGCTGTGGATGGGGAAAACCCTCTCGACACCGCAGCCGTGAGAAAGACGGCGAACGGTAAAGGTCTCAGCGATACCACCGTGCTTCTTGGCGATTACAGTGCCCTCGAAGGCCTGCAGACGCTCACGGTTACCTTCTTGAATGCGAACCTGCACGCGTACGGTATCACCGACATTAACAACAGGCAGATCCTTCTTCAAGCAGCTCTCGGACATCAGTTTCAGTGCGTCCATGGATTTTATCCTCCTTAAAATATCCAAACATTCTTACCTCTGGGCTCCATTGGCCGGGCAGCGGACTGTTCAGTTTAATGTTTGGCCCTGCGGCCAACATCAAAACCTGCGCCGGATGGACCGATCGCAGTTCTCATGCCGTATTATAATAGCACAATGCAAGTACGAATGCAAGCAAAACTTAACAGAAATCTGAAAAATCTTCGGTGAGTATCGCAGTGCGCTCCAGCCCGGTCCAATAGGGCTCCCGGCTCAGCAGCTCATTATAGGCACCGGTCACCAGCATAGGGCTCCAGTTTACCGTACCGCCTGCCGGCAGACGGACAGACAATACCATCTCCCCCGGCTTTTTGTCGGTATGCAACACAGTCATCTTTTCTTTTAGGTCGATCTGCTGGTCGCCTTTTTTGGTTTTCTTGGTAACCATCAAGTGCTCTGCTGCCAACATACGGTCAAATGAATCTTCCGCCGCGGGATCATCATCCCGGAAGGTCAGTCGGTAATCCGCCCAGCAGATCGCGCTCGGTTCCATGACCGGAGCCGCCGCGCGCAATACCCGCAGATCATCGGGCAGCACCGCATTCAAACGGTCTGTTACTTCCTCGCAGCTTACTTCTTCGGTCAGACGGAAGTCAAAGGATTCGCAGCAGCTTTCCACCCCCAGCGGCAGCGGCAGCGCGAAGGTTAAGTAGGCATGGGGATTGAAGCCCTGCGTATACCAAATAGGCAGCCTGCTGCGTTTGAATACCCGCGCCAGACAGCGCGTCACATCCAGGTGGGAAATGTACTTCAGCCGTCCCTCCTTAGCGAAGAATACACGGACAGTTTTCACTGCAGGTCACCCCTTTCTCATTCAATTCTTTGCTGACCCCGCAGCCGCTGCAGCGCTCCCGGCAGTTGGGGGTCGTTTTGCTTTCGTGGGTCAGCCGGTTCTCCCGGATCAAAAACTCCTTGGATACAAAGTAATCCAGATGATCCCACGGCATCAGCTCGTCATACTCTCTCTTGCGGGTGGCGTAAAAGTCCGGCGAGAGCCCGGCCTTTTCCATGGCATCATACCAGCGGGCAGGGGTAAAATGATCCTCCCAGCCCTCCAGCCGGCCGCCGTCCCGCCAAACCGCTTCCACCACATCGGCCAGGCGGCGGTCCCCGCGTGCCAGAATTGCCTCAATGCGGCTTGTCCCGCTATCGTGGTAGCTGATGGAGATCTTCCGGCTGGAAACCGTCTCCAAAAGTAGCTTCTGTTTGGCCACGAACTGCTCAGGGGTATCCTGCGGCTCAAATTCAAACGGGGTAAAGGGCTTCGGCACAAAGCATGCCACACTGATATTGACGGTGACGCCCTTGCCCTTCGGCCTATTGGGCAGGCTGTAGAAGAGATCCACTACCTTTTGCGCCAGCTCTATGATGGCCTTGACATCTTCCTCGGTTTCGGTGGGCAGGCCCATCATAAAATAGAGCTTGACCGCCGTATAGCCGCTTTCAAAGCTCATACGGCAGGTATCCAACACTTCCTGCTCGGTAATATTTTTATTGATAGCATCCCGCAGGCGCTGGCTCCCCGCCTCCGGGGCAAAGGTCAGACCGCTTTTGCGCACCCGCTGCACCAGTTCCAGCAAATGCGGAGTCATGCTATCAATACGCAGCGAGGGCAGCGAAAGATCGACATGCTCCGGTTCCGCCCACACCAGCATCTTTTCCATTAGGTCGGCAAGATGGCTATGATCACTGGTAGAAAGCGAAGAAAGCGAAACCTCATCATAGCCGCAGTTATGGCACAGATCATAAGCCTGACGGTTGATCACATCGACACTGCGTTCGCGATAGGGGCGGTAAATATAACCCGCTTGGCAAAAACGGCACCCGCGAATACAGCCACGAAGAACCTCCGTCACAGCGCGGTCATGCACTACATCGATAAACGGTACCACAAAGTTTTCGGGGAAATCAGCCTGATCAAAATCCGGCATAATGCGCTTTTTGATGGTTGCGGAAGCGCCGTTTTTTGGCGTGATCGCCGCAACGGTACCGTCCGCATGGTAGGAGATATCATAGAGAGACGGCACATAAACGCCCTCGATCTGTGCGGCTTTTTGCAGGAACCGTTCCCTGCTCCAGCCCTCCCTCTTGGCCTGTCCGTACAGGTCCAGCACCTCCAGGTCTACCTCCTCCCCTTCCCCCAGGAAAAACAGGTCGAAGAAATCCGCCACAGGCTCCGGGTTGCAGGCACAGGGGCCGCCGCCCATTACCATATGCGAAAGGCCCTTGCGGTCCTTCTGCCGCAGTGGAATACCGGAAAGGTGCAGCATATCCAGCACACCAGTATAGCACAGCTCATATTGCAGGGTAAACATGATGACATCGAACTCATCTAATGGGTCAAAGCTTTCCAACCCATACAGCTTCATGTTATTTTCCAGCAGCAGACTGCGCATATCCTCCGCTGGGGCAAAGACTCGTTCGCACCAGATCTCCTCCCGCTTATTAAAGGCAGAATAAAAGAGCTTCATACCCAGGTGGCTCATGCCCACCTCGTACAGATCGGGGAAGCAAAATGCCACACGGGTAGTCACTTTGCTTTTATCCTTTATAATGGTATTGATCTCGCCGCCGCAGTAACGAGCCGGCTTTTGCACCTTAGGCAGCAGTCTTTCTATCTCAGATGGAATCATAGGGACCTCCGATTATCATGTGATATGCCCTATCATACCACATTTGGCGTACCTCTTCAACCAAAAGCCCCACCCAATACCAAAAGTCCCGCCAATGCTGCCACGCCTATCCCCCGGCGCAGCCATCTCCTTGTCCGCCCTGTCAGCTTACCGCAACAGCATTCCAACAGAATATCTGCGATCACTGTTCCATCGCTATTGCCCAGCGGCAGCAATGTGGCGGCCGCCACCGCCCAGTGTACCGCTGCCGCTCGCATAGACTGCATTGTTTTTCCTGTCAGCATTATGCTGCCCAAAAGCAGGTTCACCGCCGGCCCACTGAGATTCAACAGCAGCTCCTGCCCCCGGCTCATACGGTCTTCCGCCAGCTTTACCCGTACCCCGGTCAGTGAGATACAGATCACTCCTATCTTTTTGCCTGCTGCTGCAATGTAAATAAAATGTCCGCACTCATGCAGCAGAATCGCTAACCACAGCAGCGGCAGCAGATGCCCCGGCAGCAGCGTCCCCGCGCACAGCCCCACTGCTAACAGAAAGCTCACTGTTATCCGTACATTTCCAACCGTAAAATTCATCAACTATACAGGTTCATCGGGTCCACATAATACCCCTCAGTCAAAACGCTAAGGTGCAGGTGCGGCCCTGTTGACACGCCAGTACTGCCCACCAGTGCGATAGCATCTTCCACCGTCACCTCGTCCCCTGCTTTGCACAGTACCGCTTCGCAGTGGCAGTATATCGTCTCCAGGTTTTCGCTGTGCCGCAGCTTGACATAGTTCCCATAGCTTTGATTGCAGCCAACGGCAGTTACCACACCTGCATATACCGGATAGATTTTCGTGCCAGCGGCAGCCGCCAAGTCGATCCCGGTATGGAAATCCCAAGCCCCGCTGATGGGATGTGTCCGCTCCCCATAATCAGAGGTGATCACTGCATCCATAGGCAATGGCGAAGCCGCCGGTACCGACACTACTACCTTTCGGTAAGAAGCGTTCCGCGGAAAGATTGGCTCCTCCCCGCCCATGGCGGTTTGGCCATCCGCCCATGCAAATACCTCCGCCAGCTTGGACGGCTGCCAGTCTTCCCACCACTGCTGCAGTTGCTGCGCGGTAATTGGTGTTGCCAAAAGACGCATCACCTCATCCTGTTTATCACCATCCTCCCGCGTTATCTCGGTATAGTACTCCCCCAGTATTTTATATTCCCGCGGCTTTACATACTGCATGGTAAATACCACTGCCAGTGCCGCAACACACAGCACTGTCTGCGCCATCAGTAAAACCAACCCCTGCCCCTCCCGCCGGGGCGGTTCCACGCTTCTTCCTGTCATACGGGACCTTATGGCCGGTCTGCTTCGTCTGCTGTTATAGCGCATCCTGTCACCCCCTGTCCTTTTGAGTGTATGAAGGCTTTACCCCATTCATGCACTGCTGCCCATTGACTTTCCCCTATCTGTGACTATAATGATATCAATTCTTTTTAATAGGAGCGCCTATGTTCAAAATTATAATTTGTATCCTGGCCGGTTTGGGGGCGGGCCTTGGCACCGGCTTTGCCGGGATGAGCGCTGCCGCGGTCATCAGTCCAATGCTTATCACCTTTTTACATATGGATCCCTACCTTGCCGTTGGCATTGCACTTGCCAGCGATGTCCTGGCCAGTGCCGCTTCCGCCTATACCTATGGCAAAAATAAAAACCTCGATATCAAAAACGGCGTTATCATGATGATCAGCGTCCTGTGTTTCACTTTGGTGGGCAGCTACATTGCCAGCATTGTCCCCAAAGCTACCATGGGCAGCTTTTCTACCCTGATGACTCTCTTTCTCGGCATCAAGTTTATCGTCAAGCCGGTATTGGCGCCAAAGCAGCGGTTTCAATCCGCCACCGCCCGACAAAAAGCTATTCGTTCTGTCCTCTGCGGCGCTATGGTCGGTTTCATCTGTGGCTTTGTAGGCGCCGGCGGCGGCATGATGATGCTGCTTGTACTCACCTCCGTGCTAGGTTATGAGCTGAAAACCGCCGTCGGCACCAGCGTTTTCATCATGAGTGCGACCGCCCTCACCGGGTCGGTCAGTCACTTTGCCATAGGCGGGTTGCCGGATACCGAGGCGCTGATCATCTGTGTCATCAGCACATTGGTCTTCGCGCAGGTGGCGGCGCTTTTTGCCAATAAAGCCTCTCCCATCGTACTCAATCGCGTCACCGGTTCCATTTTGGTCATTCTCGGCGTCGCTATCCTTGCCGTCAATTATTTTGGCTAAATAAAAAGGTTACGCCCCATTAGCATGGCCTTTTCAATCGCAAAAGCGGGAGGCCGGTTCATTCCGGTCTCCCGCTTTTTATTTTGGTCAGTTTTATTCGCCGGCCACCGTTACCGTAACCGTAACGATACAGGTCACAGCCAAACCATTGGCCGCACTCGCGGTAACTGTCGCCGTCCCGGCTGCTTTTGCCGTCACCGCTCCATCCGTTGTCACTTCCACAATATCGGGGGCATTGCTGCTCCAGGTCACGGATTTATTGGTTGCGTTTTCCGGCAGCACCGTAGCGTTTAGGACACGTGTTTGCCCCACTGTCAGGCTCAGCGTTGTCGGCTCCATGGTAATGGATGTTGGCATCACTGCTTCCGCCTTCACAGTCACCGTGCATTCGGCGCTCTTTTCGCCGCACTTCGCCGTGATAACTGCCGAACCTTCTTTCAGGGCCGTTACGGTGCCATCGGCGCCCACCGTAGCCACTGCTTCATCGCTGCTGCTCCACTGGATTGTCTTCACCGTTGTTTCATCCGGTTTCACCGTCGCGGTCAGCTTGCCGGTACCGTTTACCGTCAGTTCCATGGTGGTCTGATCCAGCGTTACACCCTTCACCGGCACTTGGCTCACCTTACCAACAGTTTCTGTTCCCGTAGCGGTATAGCCACTGTAAATGCTGTTGATATAGTTCCCAATGCCATTGGCCAGTGAGCTTGCAATCTGCGAATAGTTCTGCAGCAGCTGCACATATTCGCTCTCATTGCTCATAAAGCCGCATTCCGCCAGCACCGAGGTATATTGGGTCGTCCGGGTCACATAGTACAGGCCATACTTGGCACCGCGGTTATAATTGCCCATGGCATTATACAGGGCGCTATTGATGTAGCTGCAGAACTGCTGGCTGAAATCGTAGAAATAGTAAGCCTCGCTGCCTCGCGCAGAAGAATTGGTGGCAGAATTGCTGTGGACGCTCAGGAAGATCTGCGGCTTAAAGGCAGAAGCCTGTGCCACACGGGTCTGCAGTACCACCTTGGCGCTGCCACTGGTATCGATGAGCAGTACCGAAGCGCCCCGGTTCCGCAGAATAGCCGCCAGTTCTGTGGCGATCTGCCGATTCACATAGTCCTCATGCTTCCCAGGATAGAATCCCAAAGCACCCACATCGGTGCCGCCGTGGCCAGGGTCAATGACGATTCTGGCCCCCGCTATGCCGCTGGGCGGATTATTGAATTGCAGCGAAAGGGTGTTGCCATTATAGCTGGCGGTATAGCCGCACATGCCATTGGTCTTGCGGAACCGCAGCGTCAGGGTATCGCCGCTCCAGGTAGCGGAAGAGAATATCGGATTCTTGGTCAGGCTGGAGAGATTTCCGCAGGCAGATTTGAGATAATTGAAGGTAAAGGAGATTCCTCCGTTGGAATAGCTCACCGAATAGCTGGTGGGCTGGCTCATATTCAGTGCCACCGTTGTGGTGCTGGCATTGGCGGTAATGCTCATGCCATTCACCACCACATCCTGCACCTGCTGGCTGCTAGTGGAAATATCCCCCGCATATACCCGCAAACCGCTGGCTAGTTTGTAATAGCGATAGGTGGAACTGCCGCTGGTAAAGACGATCATATCGCCTACTGTGTAATCCAGCGCACCCTTGGGCAGCGGGGAGTAGCTGCCGGCGCTCAGGTCATCCAGCGTGCTGGTGGGGAAGGTTTCCGCCTGGCTTGCTGTTACCACAATGGGGCTGCCGCTGCCTACTTCGGTGATCTTATTGACCTTGATGGAGGCGCCCGCCTCGTTTTCATCGATTCCTTCCCAGCTGCCCTTAAAGGTGATATTCCCCAGGTTCTTCACACTGCCGCTGGCCGCGGGGGTGCGATAAGTCCCAGTATACTTCACATAGAAGGAATCCTTATCGGTGTTGTCGTCCTCGCTGTTATCGCGGGTCAGTGTCACCGTTTGGCCGTTTACTACCGCCGTGATCTTGGCATCCTCATAAGCCATGGCCGTCAAGGTGATATCTGTATTACCATCTACGGTCAGGGTACCGGTGGGCGCCACGCTTTGGAAGATCTTCACATTGCGGGTGATCTTATACACCAGCGTTTTATCCTTATGTACGATGGTAAAGGTATTTAGCCCGGGTTTCAGGTTATAGCTCTGGGAGAAATACCCGTTCGCATCAGTCTTGATCTCGGTTCCGTTCACCGTTACCGGGTTGGTCGGATCGGAAGCCCCGCGGAATAATACGGTTGGTTCATAGGTGGAATAGGTCAGCTTAGCCGGCACCGAGATGCTCAGTTCAGTCATGATATAGTCGGTGTTTACCTCATTGCGGAAGTACTTCTTCAGCAATGTCACCGAACCTGCCGGATCGGCCTTCATACTGGCCAGCCCGTAAAACACACTGCCGCCGCAGCCTTTATAGCTTTCCAGCGTAATGGCTTGCTTGGTCATTTGGTCGGATGAACCCCAGCCGGTGTAGCTACTGTTGGCCATGCGGTCCGCCGCGTGGATGGCATACATCCGCACCTCGTTTTCCGCTGCCAGTTCCGACCACCACTTCACAATCCGCTCAAATGGAATCTTGCTATCGGTCAGCGAGCCAAAGGCCTTCACGGCGATCATATCCACCAGCTTGTCCTCTATCATGGCCTTGGCATCGCAGTGGCCATCAGTCAGCATGGAGTAAGGATCCAGCGTGTTCTGTCCGGCTTCATTTTCCTTTGTGGTCGCCCACTGGGGTTCGGTCACCAGGCCAACCTGCACCCCAGGCGACTTTTTTCGCACCAAGCTGCTGGCCAGCTCCACCACCTGCCGGGAGGCCCCATCCAGGTAATCCTGATAGCTCATACCGCCGCCGCAATTCATGTAGTCGGCAAAGGCGGTTTCGCTTTCGGGGAAATCGTAATTGGTGAAGAACAACCCGTCCGGTGAATATTTCTCCAGGAAGGCACCCAATTCCTTTTCAATGCCATTCATCAGAGCAGTATCAAATCGGGGATAGGTTACCAACTTTGCCCCATCATAGGTCGCCTTTAAGTCGTAGAAACAGTAGACATACATTCCCCGACTTCTTGCCCCGGCGAAGAGATAATCCAGCGGGTCAAAGACCGCATTGGCTGTGGGCCTCGTCAGGCTCTCATACGCTGCAAAATCCTCGGTACTCGTTCCCACTAGGACAGTATTCATCCCCAAGTCTTTTGCAGCATCCAGCGCGGCATCTATCTCCTTTTTCACGCTATCAGCAGCTTCGTTTTTTTCGGTCAGGTAGTCCTCTCCCGGCAGTATTGTTACCGCACGCATCCGGTCAGGAATATTAAAGGTCACCGGTAGCTCCGGCTCCGGATCGTTCGGTTCCACATCCACCATGTTATCTGGCTGTGGGTTTTCCGGTTCGGTCTTGCCGGGGTCTTCCTGTGTCGGCCCCACCAGGTTCCCCAGCGGGTTCCAATCGGTAAGAAGAGTGACCGCCAATGCCCCGGCAATGATCACAGCAAATGCCAGGGTAAAAAGCAGCGCTTTTTTGGTATTATTCTTCCTGAATTTTGACACGGTGGCCCCTCCCGGGATAAGTTTTATAGTATCTTACTTAGAGTAGTCAATTCTGCCTGCACCTGTGCTTTTACGCCGCTGGCCGGCATAATAACCGAACTATAACTGTAAAGGCAGTAGCCTTTGTAATGACTGGCCCCTCTGGCTTCAGTCACCATACGGCTCAGCAGGTCACTGTTCTGCTGCCATTCGTACTTGCCACTGGTACCGGCATAGGTATCCTCATTGCCAATCTTGTAAGCCGCCAGACCCACATACAGATCAATGCCACTCACCTTTATCATGCCGTTAAATTCTGTCAGCACACTGCTGTATGGACAGGTGGCGTTATTGAATCCATAGTAGATCTGCGGGCAGATGTAATCCACATAGCCGGCATTGCCCAGCCAAGTAGCTACATCAGCATACAGGGTATCGTAATTCGCTTTGGTATTGCCCTGCGGACTGATGCCAAAACGCACCGACTGTTTTTCCGCCTTCACTGCGGCATAAACTTCCCGCACCATGGTATTGACATTCTGTCTTCTCCAGGCTGCCAGCGATTTTCCACCGCCGTTTGCGGCGTACAGGGCACTATCAATGCTACTGTCAGTTGTAGCATAGAAATAATCATCAAAGTGGATGGCGTCCACATCGTAGTTACGCACGATCTCCCGCACCCCATTGACGATAAGGTCAATGGCCTCCCGGGAACCGGGATTGTAGAAAATACCGCCGTTTGCGGTCTGATACACGGCATCGCTTCCGCTGTTTATGTATTTCTGGGCGGGGTTATCACTGCAGAGTGCCTTGCCGGTGCGGGCCCGCACCCGGTAGGGGTTCAGCCACGCTTCGAAAGTCAGCCCACGGTTATGTGCTTCCTCCACCATGATCTTCAGGGGATCAAACGGCAAGTTGTCCCCCTCCGTCCCGGTGATAAGATAGGAGGATGGGAAGTAATCGGAATCATACAGCGCATCTCCAAAGGGCCGCACATGCACAATCACGGTATTGCAGCCCAGGTTCTTCACATTATCATAGGCGGCACCTATATTACTGCGGAATTGCCTGGCTGTTTTCCCGGTCAGCATACCGCCCAGCTCCAGATAGCTGATCCATACCGCGCGGTATTCCCCGCTGGGAACTTTGGTATCACTTGGGGTTGTAGCATTATCACCGTTATTATTGTTATTATTCTCCTCCTGCTTTGGGTCCTCGGCAGGCGTTTGAGCATTATCTTCGTTCTTACCCGGATTTTTACCGTCCTCTGCCTTATCAGGTTCTTCCGGCTTCTTGGTGTCCCCCGGTTTTTGTGGCAACGGATCCTGTGCGGAGGGATATTCCCCGTTTTGGCTATCGCCACTCTCATCATTTTCCTGCGGCTTCGGCAGAATTACCGTCCCCTGCTGGATATCTGATCCCGGAGTTTCATCCTGCACAGGCTCTCCCCCGCACGCAAAAAGAGAAAGAGCCAACGCCAAGGCCATCAGCACCGCCGTGATCTTTCGCATTGCTCTCTCCCCTTTCATTCTAACTTCACTCTATAATAGTGTCATATTCGGTCTATTTTGCTGCTTTTCCCCATCAGGAAATTCCTACCGCCGCTGTGCGGCTGGAATTGGTATCCTGCTCCTCGGGTTCCACTGTTTCTATTACATTCCGCAGCACCACTGGGTTGCAAAGGAAAGTCTTTCCGCCATCGGTTTGGGAAGCCAAGCTGCTGGAAACGCGCGGAAGCTGGCCCTCCAGCAACAGCTTTACCATCTGTGCCGCGGCCCGACCCATCATATAACCGCCGCTGCCCTCCGCAAAAAGCACTTTCCCATCCTTATACAGGTTATATGCCGTTTCATCCGCTTCCATAACCACTCGCCACGCGCGGTAACCTTTGGAATACTCTGTGGGGTCATTATAATAAACATTTGCCTTTTCCGCATCGGCACTGTCACTGAATAGCAGCAGCTCCGCCCCAGAGTAGTAGATAGCGTCCAACGAATACTCAAGGTTATAGTTCAAATATTCCGTTACAACATCCTTAGTCAGCTTGGCTGTGCAACCGCGTTCCTCCAGCAGGCTCTGCAGTTTGGCCCATTTACCGCTTTCTTCATAGCCATACTCCGTCACCGCCGCGATGGATAGCTTATCATCATGCAGCCAGTTATCTAGGTCGTCCCGGTTCTTTTCCCAGTAGTCCGCTATGGTATCGGCCAGGCGCTCTAGCTCTGCTTCTTCACTGTCATCTGCCTTTAATATACTGTACAGTTTGGGGAAGGCCACCAGCTGTTCAGCTGTGGCCCGGCGGTTCATCAGTACCACCGGCACATCATATTCCTGCGCCAGCGCCAAAAGTTCATCCGTCACCGTATCATTCACCGGCTCCAGCATCAGTACCGTGCAGCCCTGCTCCAGTACTTTTTTGGCATAGGTCATCTGCACCTCCGCACTGCCCATACAGTCGTGGGCTGCCACATCCACCGCGGCGCCCAACTCGTTTTGTATCGCTATCCGGAAGGAATTCTTCTCCTCGTTGCTCATGTCGCTGAAGAGCATTTCCACCTTCTGCTGCGGCAGCTTGGCCACATTGCTTACACTCAGCTCGGCTTGCAGTGCCTTGGGCTGCAAATCCTCCTGCTGTGCGAAGTACCATCCCAGCAGTCCAAACATTACCAGGGCAATGGCAAGATATATAATAATATGCTTCATAGCTTCTCCTAACACAATATATGGATGTTATTATTGTAGCACATCATACCCCTTGATTCAATAACGCAAATGTGAACAATTCGACACATACCAAAAAGCGTCCCCAGCCTGTGGGGACGCTTTTTCCTTGCATTTCTGCGGTTTTTTCAGCTCTTTTCGTGCTCCAGTATCACCTTCAGCTCCTGCAGGAAGCTATTGATATCCTTAAATTCCCTGTACACGCTGGCAAAACGCACATAGGCCACCTGGTCTATCTTTTTCAGTTTTTCCATCACCAGCTCACCGATGACCGCACTGGGCACCTCGCGATCCATACGGTTCTGCAGCTCCACCTCGATCTCGCTCACCATTGATTCCAGTTGGGCCAAGGTCACCGGGCGTTTTTCGCAGGATTTTAGAACACCGCGCAGCAGCTTATCATGGCTGAATGCTTCCCGGGAGCCATCCTTTTTAATGACCATCACCGGGGTAGTTTCTACCACCTCGTAGGAGGTAAACCGCTTGCCGCACTGCAAGCATTCCCTTCTGCGCCGGATGCGCTCCCCTTCATCGGTGGGGCGGGTATCGATCACCTTGCTCTCGGTATAACCGCAGAACGGACATTTCATGCTGGATTCCTCCTTCAACGCTCTATGGCCAGTTTTTCTCTATTGTAGCAGATTTTTCCCACCGATACAAGCATTTCCCCTCCGCTAAAAGAAGCATCCCCTCCCACTTTTGCGGGAGAGGATGACTTATCGTATCACTATTTTTATATCAACCCAGCTCATGCTCTTCCAGCCACCTGCTGATGCTCTCGCCAATCTCTTTGATGCACCCTGCATGATAGGGCACCTTCAGGCCGGCACTTTCCACCAGTTCCGCAAAGGTCGCCGTGCCCGCCTTATCCACAAAGGTCATATAGCGCTTCCAGGCCTCGGCATAGTTCTCACGAGAAAGGTTCCAGAACTGGAACGCCACCGTCTGCGCCATGCAATAGTCGATATAGTACAGCGGTACCTCGTAGATATGCAGCTGGCGCTGCCAGCCACCGCCGCGGGAGTAGAAAGGCAGGTTATCGAAGTCGATCCAAGGACGATACTTCTTCTCCAGGGAGAGCCACAGCTCATTGCGCTGCTCGGGGGTCATCCCCGGGTTCTCATACACCTTGTGCTGGAATTCATCTACCATGCAGCCATAAGGGATAAAGACCAGGGCGTCCTCGCAGTGGCCCAGCTCGTACTTATCGGTCTGCTTGCCGAAGAAGAGGTGATGCCAGGGGGCGGTTAGGAATTCCATCGACATGGAATGACACTCGCAAGCCTCAATGGTCGGGGAATGCAGCAGTGAGGGCAGTTCCTGCTTGAAAGCCCGATAAGCTTCAAAGGCATGGCCGGCTTCGTGGGTCAGTACATCCACATCACCGGCGGTAGCATTAAAGTTGCTGAAGATGAACGGGGATTTATAATCGGCGATCTCGGTGCAGTAGCCGCCAGGGGCCTTGCCATCGCGGGAAAGCACATCAAACAGCTCGTTCTCAAACATAAAGTCAATGAACTCCGCCGTCTCGGGAGAAAGCTCCTGGTACATCTTCTTGCCGGCCGCCAGAATCTCATCCGGGGTGCCCTCCGGTACGGCGTTGCCATCCGCAAAGCTGATCGGCTCATCGTAAAACGCTAGCTTTTCCACACCAATACGGCGGCGCTGGGCTTCCTTTACCTTGGCCACGATAGGCACCATGTCCTCCGCGATCTGATCGCGGAACGCCGCCACATCCTTGGCGGTATAGCAGTTGCGGCCCATGCGGTCATAGCCCAGCGGAATATAATTGGGCAGCCCCATCTTCTTGGCCTGGGCATCGCGCACCTTCACCAGCTTATCATACAGGGTATCCAGCTCCTCCCGGTGGCTGTCAAAGAACTTGGCATCCGCCTCATAAGCCGCTTTACGGACTGCCCGGTCGGGATCCTGCTTATAGGGCCCCAAAAGCGGCAGCGGCATGGTCTTACCATCGAACTCTACAGTCGCGGAAGCATACAGGTTCTGATACTCCGAAACGAGCTTGTTTTCCTCCTGCATCAGCTCCACAATGGCGGGAGAAAAGCTGCGGGCGGCGATCTCAAGGTTTTTGAACATCAGGGCGCCGTAGTGCCGCTCCAGCTCCGCCCGGTAGGGGGATTCGAGCAGCGCCGTATTGACCCGGTGGGTCAGCTCCTGCAGCTTGGGGCCGATCTCATCCATGTAATCATTTTCGGCATTGTAGAACTCATCCTTGGTATTGATAGTATGACGGATGTAGGCGATCTGCTGCATGGTTCCGGCCGTCTGCATCTTCTTTTCATAGGCGTCATAGGCTGCTATCTGCCCAGCCGCATTGGGAGC
>ERZ779865.1905-NODE-1905-length-14200-cov-9.405726_pt1 | contig 14200 bp, 16 predicted proteins | sample MGYA00433088_ERZ779865 | MGnify/ENA primary metagenome ERZ779865 (study PRJEB29588, sample SAMEA2151703) | human gut metagenome | biome: human gut; feature: human-associated habitat; material: faeces | place: Denmark | collected 2008/2010 ... | reverse complement strand
CGCAGCCGATCTTTCCCGCCTCAATATCAGCAATCATGCGCTGAAAAGAAGGGCGGTTGAAGTTGCGGCCTGTATAACCGTCATCTACATAATACTCATACTGGAACATCCCATTTTTTTCGGCAAAGTCCCGGAGCATAAGTTTCTGGTTGCTGATGCTCATGCTTTCATTATCGCCGCCATCCTCCAGAGAGATACGGCAATAAAGGGCTGTGATTTTCTGATTAACTTGTTTTTTCCTGCTCATAGTGTTCTCCTTCTATGAACAGGGACACGATATCATTATAATACCATGTCCCTGTCCATGATTCAACTGCTTTACGCCGCTTTCTGTGCCATTTCCCGATGCTCCAGCCATTCCTCAAAGTGTTCGCAGGTCTGACGCTCGATCAGCTGCTCAAAGGCTTCTCGCATGGTTTTGTCCCCAGAAAACTCACGAACCACTACAAACTGGACTTTTTTATTCTGCTTCTTGTTTTTCTCCATAGGCTACCTCCATAGAATAGGGGGATTAGACGGTGGTTGCGGCAACGAAGTCCGGCAACGGACATCAAAAAACCTGTAAACTATCGTCTGACCCTGATTTCTTAACTTTTCAAATTTTCTTATAAAATCTCGTTGCTTTCGTTGCCGAAAACATAGATAGATCATAAAAAGCCTTTACTTGCGGGCTTTTTCTATATCAAACCCATAAATTTATCAGCAACGAACCCGGCAACCAACCGGCAGCCATCCCGGCAACAGACCGTCCTTGTCAGGCGATCCACTCCTGCGGAAGTTCCAGCTGACGACATTCTTCTTCACTCAGTTCTACAAATCCACCTTCGTTGCTGGGTAGTTCGTTGCCGGAAGTGTCCCGTTCCCAGCCCTTTTGTCTGCCATATCCGGCAAACATCCGGGGATTGGAAAAAGGCTTCCAACCGGTCACGACCGTATTCATGATCTCATTGATATTGTGGAGCTGCCACCGCTTCGGCTCATCAAAGGTATGTCCCAGCGCCTCCTTGAACAGCTGTTTTGAGCAGACCATGTTTCCGGTGTAGTGTTCCAGAAATCCCTGTATCTGTCCGGCTTCGGTGTCCTCCGGCATGAAGTCTTTCTGCACCTCCACCAGTTGACGCTGGATGGACTTGCTGAATTTCATGGAATATTTGCCGCTGTGGTAAATGCTCATAGCTTCTGCCCATACCTGCAACAGATACGCTCTGGAAGCGTCCTCGTCCTCCAAAATGTGAACCTCTGCATTCTCCGGGTAAATCATGATTGGGAGAAAGCGCCGGTTCCCGGCTCGATCCAGCGGCAGAAAGTCCAGCGTATTCGAGGAACCACCGAACACACACTGCCGAAGCCGGTCTTTAGGCTGAGATTCATAAGGTGTCCGGTAGGTTTCCTTCTGTCGGCTAATAAAGGAACGGATTTCTTCAATGCTCTTTGCGCTGCTGGTGGCAAGCATCTCTGACATCTCAATGATCCAGTGACCTTGTAGCTTTTGGAATACCCGGTCGTCATCCAACTTCTTCAGGTCATCAGAGAACCATTCGTCCCGGATCGCCAGCAGTCGGAAGAAGGTGGACTTCCCGGCACCCTGACCGCCCACCAAACAAAGCATTTCCTCATATTTGGAACCGGGACGGAATACCCGGCGTATAGCACCCAGCAGGAAATGTTTCAGCATTTCTTCCACATAGTCACTTTCATCAGCACCAAGAAAATGGTGCAGACAGGATCGGATGCGTGGTGTACCGTCCCAGACAAGGCTGTTCAGCACATCCTGAATTGGATGGTAACAATTTTCGTTTGCTACGATAGAAAGGGCAGCCGTGATCTTTTTCTCACTGGTCAGCTCATAGTTTCTCTCAAAATAGAGGAGAAGATATTTCACATCAGTATCCGTCAGAGCGCTGGTATTCCTGCGCCAGCCCAAGTCCTGTACAATGTCTACCCGGTCTGTCAGGAGATTAAGCCGGATGGCATCCCGCAGGAGTGGATCGCAGCAGAACACAATCCGGCAGTTGTCGATGGTGTTGGCTGTTTTTCCCTTGTCGGTAACAGAAAGGCTCTGCCGCACCTCATCAACGCTCTGTTCCGTCGCTATGGCTTCGGCTGCGCTCATCACAGCCTGCTGGGTGGCTGGCGATAAACTCTGATATTCGCTGTTCAATTTTCCTCACCTCTTTTCCATACTCAGCAACTACAAAAGCTCGTTCTTCTATGCTGTCAGACAGAAGAAGATCCAACAGATATTCGATATATGGCTGCCTGTGCAGAGCCTCCACAAACAAAGGATTCCAGTCATCCTCCGGTTGTTTGGGCGCATATTCTTCTTTCCATCGTTCCAGCAAACGCAGGTAGTCGCACAGCACCCGAAAGCATTTCTGCTCTGCCTGCCGGTATCGCATTTCCTCGCTGATTTTTCTTTTGATTACTCTCTTTTGTGGCGGATCGTGGCCTTTGCGGTCAAAGCTGATTGAGAAGTCCTCTGCCAGCTTTAAGGCAGCTTCTTTACTGCTTAGTCCAAAAAGACGGGAAGTGAAATCAATCACATCTCCATCTGCCTGACAGGCAAAACAATGGAACCGTCTGTCCACCTTCATGCTGGGATGCCTGTCATCGTGAAACGGGCAACAAGCCATCCCGTTGCGTCCTACTGAAATTCCATAAACCAAAGCAGCCTGCCTTGTGGTAACAGACTGTTTTACTGCTTCAAATACATTCGTTTCTTCCACCTCCAAACAATGCAAAAGGCATCCGGTTTCCATAGAAAATCAGATGCCTCACAATTCCATATCCTGTTTTCTTGTTGGAGCAATCCGTCCTTCACGCTCCCAGCGCACCCGGTTCTCCCGATCAGCGTCCAGTTTGCCTTGTGCCAGCTTCTCCTTAATGGATTTTCTGGCTTTATTTTTGATCTGCTCTTTGCCAGCCTGTTTGACCTCCGGTTTTAACAGCACCGCCTGTACCTTTTTGAGAACTTTTTCAGCAGACTGCTGTAATTTTTCTCGCACCCTACTCAGCAGAGTGTTCGCTATCTTCACAACTTCTGGCGAATTTTTGGCATTGGGCGATACCACGCTCTTTCGATATTTCTCAATTACTTCCATATCTTCAAGCTGGGTTTGTTCCCGAACCTTGTCGGTCACAACCTCCACCGCCTTGTCATAGGCTGCACCGGAAACATCTTCCAGCAAGGTTTCTACATCCTCAATTTTTAGCGTCAGTTCCTCCAGCTTTTGCTCCTGTGTCGCCAGCTGCTCCTTCTGCTTCATCAGGATATAATCCTGCTTTTCCAAATAGTCACGCCCACCATAAGACGGCTCCTGTTCCAGATGCAGCCCATGCCGTTTGGCAACGTCAAATAAGATTATCCGACAGACTGCATCAAAAGTCTGTTTCCGGTTATTGTGCTTTCCTTTTGGCTGTTCCGGTTTAGGGAGAGGGATACCCAGTTCCTCCAACGCCTTTTCCTGCTGGGGGCACAGCTCTCCATACCGATTTTCACAGTCAAATACATGGCGCTCATGGATGTGCGGAGTTCCTTCATCCAGATGGAGCGCCCAGTCTAAAATGTGGATATGAGAACCGAAACGGTTTTCAAATTCCTCATAAAACTCACTGACAATGAGCGCTAAAGTCTCTGGCGGAACGGATTCTTCCATAGTGCCGATCTGGTAGATGCTTTCTTCTGGACAGGTCTTGTTATTTTTCAAAAGATCATCCACAGTGCGATTGCGCTCAATGTGCCGGGTTTTCTCGTTCCGGGCGTTCTGAGCATTGACATGGTCGGCATAATGCTCGTAGTAATACATCCGTTCAATTTCCTCAAAGCTGAAATCCGGCTGCTCTGAGTTTTCCCGAAAGTCGTGGGTGGTAAAGCCCCGGTAACAGTCCCAGTACACATTTTGTCTGGCACGCTCAGCGTCAATGTGTTCGCTATTTTCTACATCGAACCGACGGTCATTGTGCCGGGGATTGTAAGTGCCATGCTTCCCAGATCGTCCATTGTGTCTTGTTAATTTCAAATATTTTTCCTCCTTCCTGCAAAGATGTTCTGGGCTGGGGAGGGCGGCAAAGCCGCCAGACCTGCGAAGTTTTGCGTCAGGTAATACCCAGTACAAGTTGACGCAGGCATCAACTTTCCCTGGGCAAGGCGTTTCACCCTTGACCCGACAAAGGGACTCTGCCCCTTTGAACCCCGGCAGGCACTGCATTCCTGCACCTTGCACCGAACAACCATTCAACAGAGATTTGCGAATCCCTGCTGTTTGCTTGTCCGGCTTTTTTACGATAGCTTTTATGTCGCTCACTCCACAAGCTGTTCCTGCCCGATACCCTCCGGCGTTCTAGCTTTCCTTGGTGCGCTCGTGTCATGGCAGGCACTTCCCCAGAAAGGCATATTTGCTTGCAGCCGACTATGAAATTGTCAAGGTTCACGGTTGTGGGGGCAATGCCCTTCACCTATAGAATTTGGGAGAGGCCATTTCGCAAGGATTCTTTCTGAACTTTTTGTAAACTTCACAATAGAAAGACCTTTAGCGGATTTTTCTCCCACTACAAATAGGAATCCGCAGGGACAGTTTCATATACAATTTTTTTGGAATTTTAGAATTTTCACATTTTTCAAAAAGAAAAACGGCAAGGTCGAACAAAGTAAACCTTACCGTCAAAATTTATCCTATGTAATTTTTGTTATCTTTCTCGCTTTATGGCCTCCAACTCCTGTTTTGCGATATCCCGCCGCTTCACGCCCTTTACTGCCAGTCTCCAAACCCAGAAAAACGGCAGCAGGACAGGGTATTTATATACAGTGGGTGCATACGCTTCGCACCATTCTCTGCCGGGGAAGATACGCGAGAGAAGATACTTCCGCTTTGTGTGCGCTGTGATAGCCCCGCCATCTGGCTGCAATTTCTGCATTTGATTCAGAGTCCGATTTTCAATCGTTCCATAGGTAGATGCCCCCAGATAGTATGCAAGCATCTGCTGTTCAGCTTCACTCAAATTGGCTTCCGTGGGCAGTTCAGCGATTCCAAACAGTTTTTGAGCCAGTTCTCTGCTTTCGCACTCGTAAGAAAAGATGCCCAGGCCTCGTAGCTCCGAATCCACATACTCCCAGTTCATGGTTCCACCAAGTTTTTGGTTCATGATGTAAATATCTGCCAGAGTGCGGATGCCCGTGCCGCTACTGCTGTAATGCTTATAGGCGTGCGCGATGACAAACACATAGAAATCTTCCGGTGTGAAATGGAGCCGATACGGAACTTCTGCATCCGGAATCAATCGCTGTTTTACGTCAGCATACTTTTCATTGAATGTATCGTATATCTTATGATAAAGCTCAACGTGCATTTCAAAGTTATAGATTGGTGGTTTTTCATACTCATCGTGGTTACTCTTGTTATATTCTTTTACAGTGTATCCCCGGCCCTGAAAAATCGCTTTTACTTCTTTCCGTTTGGAGGCATCAAAAAGAATATCGTTGTCCGCCATCTCCCGCATTCCGGGCTTCGGGTACCAGTCTTTCAGAATGCTGCCTTTCAGGGGCATATACCAGATGCCTTGTGTTTCCAACTCATGCAAAATTGTCTTACGTTCGGCATCCAGCAGCATATTTTTTCGGATCGCCTTATTTTTGGCATCGATCCATTGCTTCTTTGTGGCTTCATCGGCATTTGCAAAAACTGCGGTTTTCTCCAATGCCATGCAGACCATGGAAGAGACCGAATGCTTTCTTGCCATGATCAGAAGCTGCTTCAGATCTACATCGACCCAAATTTCTTCTCGCGCAGAAACACCTTGGAGCGCACACGCCATCAGATAAAGCAGGTGCTCACTTGTTTTAGTCATTGTACTCATTTTGCGGTTCCTCAATATTCATCTTGATGGCTGTAAATCTCGCTGACAATATCCCGCAGTTCTTGGATCCGAGCTTTCTGTTGCTGTTCATAGCGGTCAAATTCTGCTTTGGCACGTTCCGTCCGTCCTTCTTTTTGTGCCAGAACCAAAAAGGCTGTATCAGCATCACGATATTCCAGCTTCTTTTCGGATACATATTCATCCAACACATTCAGATAATCTGTAATGTCCTTTTCTGCCAACGTATTATCGTGTAGGTTATCAAGGTCAAAACAAATTGCCATGCTGGTGTGCGCAGAAACCAGCGCAGTTGTCAAACGGCTGCTGGAGGTCGTGGCAAGAATAAACCCATACGGAAGATAAAGTATCTCGTCCTGTGTTCCATCGTCCATCTCGGTACGGTATCGGAACAACGTCTGGTATCCGCGCTGTGCCAACAACGCCCGATTTGCATTTGTATCCTCTGGATTCCGCAAAAGAACAACAGGCTGCCATACTGGAGTGTATTCTGCGATCATTTCCTGAACTTCCGCTACGGTGTCCAGCGTATCATCCTGCATGGAACGAATAAACAGAACAAAATCAAAATTTTCTGCAGCAGCTGCTTTGATGATATCCCGCAGAACCTCTTTATCCAGCGAGCAATTCAGCAGGATCGTCGGGGTAAAGGCATGGCCTGCACTCAATTACTTTACAACCTCAATATCCTTCACGGAAGATATTCTAAAGCAGGGGATCACGCCAGATATATCCGTGTTGGTGGAAATTGCCTTCTCCCGCTTGTCCAATTCGGATTGGATCTCTCGGATCTCCTGCTCATAAGGGGCAGCCTGCTGCTGCAAGGCACGCAGCTGTGCCAGTCTCCGCCGTTCCTGCTGACGGCTCATCCACGACAATCCGATCAGGAGCGTAGAACAAACAATGATCACACCAACCGCAAAGGTCTTGCTTTTCCAAAATTTCATAATGCTATCCTATTTTGTTTTTCTGTCGGATGCCATCTTTGGAAAAAGACAGCTCCCTGTCAAAAAATTCGGTCTGATTTGCGCGGTGCGTGACCATTAGCACCGTTTTATCAGTCATACGGCGCAGATTTTCCAACAACTGCTGCGCAGTTGCTTCGTCCAAGGCACTGGTGGCCTCGTCCAGCATCAGAATGGGATGCTCTGAGAACACGGCACGGGCAATGGCGATGCGCTGCATCTGCCCTTCAGAAAGCCCCTGTCCGTGTTCGCCCAGCGTGGTATCCAGCCCTTTTTCCAGCTTCTGCACAAAATCCTCTGCGCAGGCAATGCGCAGGGCACGGAGGATGCCGGCATCATCCTGTGCTTTGCACGGGTCGCCAAAGGAAACGATATCCCGGATCGTACCGGAAAGCAGCTGATTGCCCTGCGGCACATAGGCAAACAGGCTGCGCCACGCCGCCGTCAGCGGCTGTGTGCCGCTGGTGGTTTCCAGCGTGCGTGAGCCGGCATCCAGCGGGTAAAGGCACATCAGCAATTTCAGCACCGTGCTTTTGCCGCAGCCGGACGGCCCGGTGAACGCGATGTACTCGCCCTTGCGGATGGTCAGGTCAATGTCCTTCAGCACCACCGGCATGGGCGGCTGTTCTTCCTCTGCGCGGACAGGCGGCTGATAGGTAAAGCTGACGTGCTCCAGCCGGAGTGCCGTCAGCTTGGTGCGATAAAACTCCAGCGCTTTTTCTTCTGCAAGCGGGTGCTCGCTGTCCGGTGCAAACGCTTCCGCTTCCATCAGGCGCTCGGCGCTGGCCAGCATGGAATAATACCGTGGCAGATACCCCGTCAGGTTGGCAAACGGGCTTTGCACCTGCCCCACCAGCTGCATAATGGCCATCAGGTTGCCGTAGCTCATGGTGCCGGTCAGGATGCCGTAGCCGCAGAACCCGATACCCAGCAGATACGCCCCGTTCATCGCCCCGGCAAACCCGATGTTGCACAGGTTGGAAAAGTTGCTGCGCTTCATCCGCGCAGCCTTGTGCTGTTCCATCAGGCTTGCCGCCTGCGTTGCAGTCTGTTGTTCCTTTGCAAAGGTGCGCACGATGAGCAGGCTTTCCAGCCGCTCCTGCAAAAAGACCCGCAGGGCGCCGTCTGCTTCCTGAATATTTTTGTGCAGGCGTTTCAGAATTTTCCGAAATCCATACGTCAACGCAAGCATGGCTGCGCCACCGGGCACCAGCACCCAGAAAAACCGCGGCTCCAGCCATAAGATGGCTGCCAATGCGCCGAACAGCCGCACCAGCATTCCGATCAGACCGGGCACGATCTGCGTAACACCGCCTGCAATGATGGTGGTGTCCGATGTAAGGCGATTCATCCATTCGCCGGAATGCACCGCCGTGACCGATGCATAATCACCGGTAAGCAGGACGGAGAAGAGCCGGTGCTTGAAGCGGTTTTCCACGGCGGCGCTGGTGTACTCACTCAAAAAGCGGCCCGCCGCGCTCAACACGATCTGCCCCAGCAGGATGCCCACCAGCAGCGCCAGCGATGCCCAAAAACCGCCCTGTACCCCGTCTACGGCCATATTGATGATGCGCCGCAGCACGAACGCAAAGGCGATGCTGGAAACGCTCAGCACGGTCTGCACCACTACCAGCAGCCCCACCAGCCCTTTGGCACGGCCGGTGACGGCGCTGAGCCATTGCAGGGTATGTTTCTGTTTCATCGGTGCAGTTTTCCTTTCACACGCTTGCAAAAGATGCGCACCGGCTGAAAAAAGACCCAGCCACGGCTGTAAAGCCGATACCGCCAGTCGGACACGGACACCGTATGGCCGTTGTGTTGGAAAGAAGTCAGCACGCCCAAAATGTCCTCGTCCCGGATGCCGTATTCTTTTGCAATGCAGTTGTCACCCAGAATCACATAGCTGTCCGGGCGCACTTCAATGATGCGGTGCAGCACATACGGGTCAGACGGCCTGCGGTACAGTACCACGTCATATTTTTTGCAGCGTTCCGAGCCTTTTGGGACTACGGTAAACAGGTCTCTGCCCTGCCGGAGCATCGGCTGCATACTTACGCCCCTGATGCGGTAGGTCAAAAAGCCATTTTTCGCAAGGCATTCTTCCAAGGTAAGCTTAGGCATCCAGCGCACCAATTTTTTTCAGGTTGCTCAGCACCATATCCACATCCTCGGCCATCACAGCGCGGGGGGCATCGTACTTTTTGCACATGGCGTCCAGAATGGCTTCCTTGGTGGTTTCGGTTTTGAGCTGGTCGATGATAAACGCAGCGGTGGCATTGCTGCGCACCATGCCGGCAAAGCCGCCGTCCGCTTCCACCATCACCTGCTCGCCGTCCATCTCCTGCGTCACAAAGGTATCTTTCAGTTTCATATCGTGTCGTCCTTTCTTCTATACAAAAAGAAGGCAGACAGCCAAAAACTGCCTGCCCTGCGGGAAATTACCAACGTATTCAGCGATAAAAGGCTGACATCCAGCCAACTTTATAAAAAGTTGTCAGTCACCAAAGCCTTCATCGCCACCGCCAATTTCGTGTGTGACACAACCGCTTGTTGTGATCACATCCTCATTCTCAAACTCGATGACTTCCATCTGAGCTTTTTCGTACTTTTCCATTTTGCTTCCCCTCCTTTCGCAAGAAAATCTCTATGTGAAGCAGCTGTTACGCCGCGTCACGCGAAAGAAGGGGTTGCCTGAAAACCGGACTCAGGACATAATTTAACTTGCTTGCTTGCTTGCTTGCTTGCTTGCTTGCTTGCTTGCTTGCTTGCTTGCTTGCTAAACATTATCGCTGTTTGCTTCATAAAGTCAAGTCCTTTTCTGTCCTGTGTGGAAATTTCTATGGGAAAACGCTCTTTCCAGAGCGTGTGTTGCCTTGTAAGGCAGACAGCCAAAAACTGCCTGCCTTTTATTTAGCCGACTGAACCATACCAGCACGGTTGATCTTTGTTGCCACATTCCCAAGGATTGACGGTGGCATTCATGCCATTGCAGCCGCTGGTCGTGATGACATCCTCGGCCTCGAACTCGATGACTTCCATCTGAGCCTTTGTGTACTTTTCCATTTGGTTTCCCTCCTTTCGCGAGAAGATTCTCTATGTGAAGCAGCTGTTACGCCGCATCACGCGAAAGGAGGGGTTGCAAACCAGCCGGACTCAGCGTATAATGCTCTGTCTGTCTGTCTGTCTGTCTGTCTGTCTGTCTGAGATTATCGTCCTCTGTCTCATGATGTCAAGCCCTCATTTTCAGCAGACCGGAGCGGTTTTCTCCTCGTCTGCCTCTTCTTTTTTCTGCCATGCGGCGTAGGCATTCAGCATCCCGCCCAGAAGCATCTCCCGGTATTCGTCCCGCATTTCCGGGAAGCACTCCTTGTACTCTGCACATTTTTTCAGCCGGATGCACTCCGGGTAGTAGAAGCAGGTCTTGCAGTCCTCGGTCTGCTCCCAGCACTCCCGGAAGCTCTGCACCATGGCGGTGTCCAGTTCCTCGCTGTCCAGATGGCCGACAAGGTTATTCTCGGTGTAATGCTCGCACAAACCCAGCTGGCCGTCGGGCAGGATGGTAAGGGAACTGCCGCCATCGGCCATACAATGATTCAGCCGGGTGTCCTTGCGCAAAGCATCCTTCTGACCGATGCCGTATTTTTCCAGCTTCTGGCGCAGTTGTGTCTGCTTTTCATAAAGCTGGCGGCGCTCTTCTTCCGCGCGGACACGTGCCGACTGGTTGCCGGAAAACTCGAACAAGGTATGACTGTACACAAAGAAGCGTTTGCGCCCTGCAAACCGCGCGTACAGCTCGTCCGCCAACAGCATCAGGTTTTCAGCATTGTGGTTGTCCATGTTCAGCCGGATGCCTACCGAAATCCCGGCATCCAGCAGACGCTCGATGTTGGCCAGCACCACCTGATAGGGGCTGGGGCCATCCTTATAAATAAAGGCCTTGCTGCGGTTATACATGTCCTCGGTGCCGTCCAGCGTGATCTGGATGCGCTTGAGCTTCCACAGCTCCACCGCCTGTTTGACCGTGGCGTCATCGAACAGGTAGCCGTTGGAGATCATGGTGGAGTGGTACTCCACGCCCTTTGCGACAAGGTCGTTGCAGATGATGTCGATGACCGCTTTGTTGAACAGCGGCTCACCGCCAAACCACTGGATTCTCACTTTTTCGCCGCCGCAGTGGGCGGCAATATAGTCCGCCGCCTTGTGAGCGGTCTCCGCGCTCATGGGGATGCGGGAGCGCCCCATCTCGTAACAGTAAAAGCACCGGGCGTTGCAGTCCGTTGTGGTAAAAATGACGTAGTTGGTAATGTGCTTGGGCTTTTTGTGCATCGTGCGGCGGATAAACCGTACCTGGTCGGCATATTTCTGGTCGTTCATCTCCTGCGGTACGCGAAACCAGCCGTCCCGCAGTTCGGGCAGGTTGTCCGGCGCGGCGTATTCTTCCGGCGTGAGCAGCAGCAGCGCCCGTGTGAGGGTGTGGAACACCAGCACGCCGCCGTCCACCGGCTGCGCCAGAACATAGTGCATCCAGCGCAGGCCGTGCTCTGCAGACCGAGCCTTGCCCAATATTTTGATTGTATTGCCGGACGGCGGCAGAATGGTTTGCATTGCAGTGCTCCTCCTATTGATTCATCCCGTGGTAAGCCACAAGTGCGGCCTCCGGTTCCATGTTGCAGCCCAGCCGGTACAGCGGCACGCTGCTGCCCAGCCGATCCACCAGAGCCAGCGTTTTTTGTGCCCCAATCGGGGAACATGGGCGGTAGCTCTGCTGGCAGAGCATGGGTAATGCCGCCTTTTTGTCGATGCGCTGGATTGAGTTTTCTGTGTTGCGGGTCAGGATGCAGACAGCTTTCAGCGGGCAGGAGGTGTTGGTACTGCGGTGGTGCTTGCCGTCCCACGGCGTTCCGTAAACAGTCACGCCCTGTGCGCTGATTTTCAGCAGGGGCTTGTCATCGTTGATGAACACTGCCCGTTCACCGAACCACTTTTTCCAAAGCTGGGTGTGGGTGCTTTTGCCTGTGCCGCTTTTGGCGGTGAACAGGTAGGCTTTGCTGTCCACGCTGATGCAGGAGCCATGAAACAGCAGGGTGTCCCATTCTAAAAGCCGCTCTACGATTTTGCGGTACAGTGCCAGCGTTTCCAGATATTCATCGGAGAAGTTCCCCGGCGCGTGTCCTTCCACCGCAGCTTCCCGGTCGTTTTTTTCTCGTTCAAACGCAATATCAGCGGGAGTGACTGCGACTTCAAACGATGCGGGTGCATCGGTCAGATAATTTTTGCAAAAGGTGCGGGTCTGCTCATACAGCGCCGAAACACCAATGACCTGTCCCGCCAGTGCAATGCGAAACGACACCCTCATACACAGCACTCCCTCACTTTCCTGCATTATACTTCGCCGCCTGTTTTTTCTCCCTGGCACCATAGCAACAGCATCTCTTTCAGATGAAGCAGTTCCTGGGTATGGTCATCTTTGGGGTCATTGAGCCATACAAGCCCTTGTGCGTATCGCTCTGCCATGCTCAGCATCGTGATAGATGATGTGATAAACATTTCCTCTTCCGGGATATCCGTGCGGATGCTGCCATCAACTTTTGCCCGCTCATACATTCCATGAAACAGGAGCTGCATGGGTTTGAGTACATCCAGATGTTCCCGGAGTTGCTTATCCTCCATATTTCCGCGGCGGTTCATATAGGTTTTATATTCACCGCTGAATCGCAGTACTTCCGGACGGTTCTTGTACAAAGCAATCATCCTATCGGCGTAAAACTCAATGCCCTGATAAGCAGTAAAATGCTCAAAGTGATTGGTTCCGGGGTCTCCCAGAGCCTCCTGCCATACTTCATCCCACACCTTTGCACTGATGGCGATGAGCAATTTTTCTTTCGTCAGAAAATATTTGTACATCGTTGCAGGGCTGACATTTGCAGCGTCTGCCACTTTTTGCAGGCTGACAGTTTCGATTCCGTTCTGAGAGAACAGTCGGAATCCCGCTTCGATCAACTGATTTTTCCGTCGGTCAGCTTCGCGCTTATCACGTTCAATGTTTCTTGGCATCTCATCACTCCGGTTTTATCACACTGCTCTCATTCGTAGAGTGACACTCTATTTGTCGATAAGTATACTCGCGGAATGCCGATTTGTCAATATAGAGCAAATATTATCCTGAACGGAAATCAGACACTTTGCAGTCTTACACGATTACAGCCCGGAAATCGGCAAGTATCTGACGATTTACTGCTATCAGCCTGCACCGGGCTTCTGCGCCTGTGTGCTGCAAACGGCGGATGCATAACCTGAACAATGCCCACTGGCTTATGAAAACCATAAACCGGTGGGCATTGTATTTTATGGATAAACGTTAAAATTTTCGCTGCTCGCGCAGATATTCCTCAAAGATGCTTCTCCGAATCAGAATCTTTCGCCCGATTTTATAAATTGCGCCACATTCGTGTGCCATACGGGTAACAGGTTTCAGACCCAACCCATAATAATCGCTTGCCATGCTATATGTTATAAATTCATGGCGCATGAAATCCATATCCTCATCATCAATTTGGTCAGAGAACATCCAGACATTTCCGCTCATTCGTCCTCGACCTCCTCAATGGTCACTTTTCTGGCAGGCTCATGGAAGCGTTCCAAATAGGCATCAAAAATCTCCCGGTTGATAAGTACCGTGCTGTCAAAGCGGTAGATCGCCCCGGCATCGCTGGCAAGCTCCAGCAGCTTCTTGTGAGAAAGGCTGTATACGATCTCTGCCTGCTGGTAACGCAGGAACTGGCGGCGCAGCTTGCGAAGCTGGTCGGGGACTTCTTTCATGGATTTGATAGGCTTGTAGTCGGTTTTCATAAATTTATCCTCCGTTTTTTGTAACTGTCTGACAGAAGTTGGCCGCAGGAGCAAACAAAAAGAGCACTTCTCAGATGATTCCAAGAAGTGCTCTTACAGCTTTGTTCAAGCCTTGTGCGTTTTTATCTGAAATCCGTCACGCTTCATAACGGGACGTGATTCTTCGGGATTTTGCTGTCAAACTGATGTCAAAACGGGGATGACACAGCTTTTGCAAGAAAATCGGAAATAAAATCTTTCGTTTCTATGTCAATTTTCTTGTAGTTCACTGGTCGATGGGCTTCATCGTGGGGAACAGCAGCACATCACGGATAGATGCACTATCGGTGAGCAGCATCACCAGACGATCCACGCCGAAGCCCAGACCGCCCGTGGGGGGCAGACCGTACTCCAGTGCGTTGATGTAGTCGTAGTCCACCTGTGCCTTGCACTCGGGCTCCAGCGCCTTGCGCTCGGCCACCTGACGCTCGAAGCGGCCCTTCTGGTCGATAGGATCGTTCAGCTCGCTGAAGGCG